>ENA-ORTQ01003828-ORTQ01003828.1-human-gut-metagenome-genome-assembly--contig:-NODE-3828-length-10787-cov-3.318114_pt1 | contig 10787 bp, 8 predicted proteins | sample MGYA00241912_ERZ509188 | MGnify/ENA primary metagenome ERZ509188 (study PRJEB26280, sample SAMEA2338849) | human gut metagenome | biome: human gut; feature: human-associated habitat; material: faeces...
GAAACCCCAGTGTTTATGCGGCTTTCTGACCTTGTCCTATTATAACGCATTAGTCCATACGTCTGACGATACCGGTTGCCTTCATATCTCAAATCTCCCTTGTTTTCAAAGTTTCGGTATGGGTAGTATTTGAGAAATGCGGGGGATTATACACGCTACAATGTTTTGCGGAAATACACAGTGACGCGTCCGATACCTGTTTTGACGTGAAAAGCGGCATGGTTGAAAAGAATTGTTTTCTGTGTTGATATATAAAATCAAGCGTCATGCTTGAATGAAAGCACGACGCTTGACTTATTAAAAATAAATTTTAATCTTCCACAGGCGTTTCCAAATTGTTCATTACAAGCCCTGTGATAAGCTTCGGGTAAAAATACGTGGACTTCTGCGGCATCTTTTCGCCCGCAGCCGCTACCGCGCCGATCTCCTCCACGCGCGTGGGGTTCAAAATAAATGCACACTGCATCTCGTCGCTTTCAACCGTGGAAAGCGCTTCGTTCAAATCGCGCGTATACGTCAAGTTTTTCTGACTCGCCATATTTTCGCGATCAATCCCGAGGGCGCGCTCCAAAATGAGCGTGTGCAAAACGCTGACGTCCAGCCCGCGCGAGGCCTCGCTCTTTTCGGGCATAAATTCTTCCATGACCGCCGCGTCTTTCAAAATCAGCAGCGCGTAGTTCATTCTGTCCCCGTTTTTATACACGAATACGAACGCCTTTTGCCCGGCATCATACGCATTTTTCATGCGCGGCTCAATCTCGCTTTTGTCCGTAAGCGTCTCGATTTGAAAGTATTCCCCGCAGCTTTCAAGTACCTTTTCGGCGGAAAAGCCCTCAATGCCGCGCACAAGGCGGTGCGTTGGGAACACCACAAGCCCCGGGTGTGCCATATCGACGAGCGTCATCATGACGAATTCGCTGCCCGGCGCCCAAACGGCGTTTTCGCGGCAGTAATCGCGGTAATGAATTGCGGTTTCATAGCGGTGATGCCCGTCCGCAATGTACAATTTGCGCGGCGCAAAATCGGCGCGGAACGCTTCAAGCGCCTGCTTGTCATTCACAATCCACAGGCGGTGTGTGACAAGTCCGTCTGAAAATTCGCAGTACGGCGTGCCGGCGGAAAGGCGGTCGATGCGCTTTTGCGTCTCACCCTTTTCGTCCTGATACAAAGAGTAAATCGAGCTGAAGTTGCAGTTCGTCGCCTTCATCAGCTCAAAACGGTCCTTTTTCGCCTTAGAGAGCGTCTCCTCGTGCGGCAGCACAACGCCCGCGGAAAAATCCTCCACGCGCACAAGGCACACGATGCCCTTTAGGCTGCGCACCTCGCCATGGTCTACGTCGGTTTTGAATTCTTCCTCGTAGATATAAAGACCTGCGTCTTTGTCACAGCGCAAAGTGCCGTCGGAAAGCCACGTGTGCAACGTCTTGCCGGCGGTCTTATACGGTTCTTCGCCGCGCGGCAGCTCCAGGCGTATGACGTTGTGCGGGTTTCTTTCCAAAAACGCCGCGCGCTCCGCTTCACTGATGATGTCATACGGCGGACAGGTCAGTTCTTTCGCTTCTCCCGCCGATTTTGTGTACCGCATGGCATGAAATGCCCGAATGTCTGCCATCGTGGTGCCCCCTTTAAATTTCACTTTTTCTCATTATAACGGCAAAGCACTCTTGCGTCAAGAAAAAAGCGATACAACACGAAACATCCTCGCCGCAGTTCAAGTCCGAAAGCACTTCACAGCCCGGCTGTTTTCCCCGATCGTTCGAATAAAAACTTTCTTCTTAAAAGCGCAAGAACAAAACGCTGTGCGGCGGCATTTGCAAGGTTCCACCCGCAGCTTGGTCCAGAACGTTTGACTGGGTAAATGAGGAGGGAGGCAACACGGTGTCACTGGAGAAGAGCACCGCCTCGCTGCAAGGTCCAAAGGAAGAGAAGTCCACCGGCTTTTCGCGGTGAAATGCGGCGTTCACCACCGTGGCGGACACCCGACCCTCTCGATCCACGGTAATAACGGCTTCTTGAGACGCGGAGCACAGACGATTACCCATGTGCCAGCGATTCATCCAGGAGAACACTTGTCCTTGCGCTGTCAAGCTCACGTGATCCGGTTTCACACACAGCATTCCCTCGTTGATCGCCTGAAAGTGACACGCAAGGGCTATCCCGCTTTTTTCCGCCTCTTCCATCAACATGTGCAGAACCAGCGCCGCATAAATACCGTCGGTAACACTGGAGGGACGGTACCAGGCATACCACACATTCCACTCGTCCATGGAAATGCGTATAGAAGGCTCCAGCCACTGCCGGGACTGGTGAATCAGCTCCCGCATCCGGGAGACAGAAGCCATGCACCGGTTATATTCCTCCTCTACGGTGGAAAGGTCGGTGTAATGAGGGTCGTAGCCATAATAGTGCTGGGAAATCATCTGAGAAATCCCGGCAAGCGGCTTGGCTGAAAATTCTGCCCATTCCTTGTTAGGATAGGGTCCCGAGGAGCACAGGCTGAGACCGGGTGAGGCCTCCAGCATTTTTTTGCCGTTCTCCAGTGCGATCTGGCAGTACCCGGCAGGAGTGTTGTCGCCCTCCATGTGACCATAGCCGAATTCGTTACCCAATGACCAAAACTGCACGTTGTAAGGCTCTTGGTGACCCCGGTTGGCTCGGAGTTTTCCGTAGGGAGTTGAGGCATCGCCGTTGCAGTATTCCACCCAAGCGGCGTTCTCATCGGGGGTATTCCAACAGGGGTTGATGGTGATAAACGGCTCGGCACCGATTTCTCGGCACAGGGCGATAAAGTCATCGGTATTAATCTCGCTGAAATCGTAGCCCATGGTGTGAGGTTGAGTCTCCAGACCCAAATAAGACTGGAACGGCGCACGCATATCCGCCGGCAAAAGGCCGTCCATCCAGTTGAATTCCCCGGCAAAATTGCCGCCCGGCCAGCGCAGCACCTTGATGCCCAAATCCTTCATGGCTTCCACCACATCGCGGCGCATTCCGTGGAAGTGATCCTTGGGCAGCAAAGAAACGGCTCCTACACACACATAACCCGCATTCTCCCAGCAGATTCGCAGGTCGGCATCAGAGTCAGCGGCCTGCGGGGTGAGCTCCACCTCTAAACGGGTCCAATCGTCGCCGCCACCTATAGATGTGGTGTGGCAGTAGACGTTCTTTCCGGTCCGATCTGTCAATGAAACCGTAAACTTCACCGCTTCTTGGGTTTTAACCACCATTCCGAACAGATACGGCTGCCCCTGGGATATTGTGATGCCATGCTGACCCATGCCGACAGCTTCCCCGCAGTAGGGATTGAAGATACCGACGGAATTACATTCGAGGGTCCGTTTCATGTGGTAGCCTTCTCCGTGGCGGGTGTAGGGTTCATCCAAGGCAAACACGCCACGTTCCCCCAAGGGAAACCATTCTATGGCGCAGCCCTCGCAAGCCGTGGGCTTCCCGGCGAACTTTCGATTGCGAACCATCTGGGCGGATAGGCCGGTATAGATACAGGAGCGAGTGTGCTCCAGGTTGCAGCCGAACAAGTAGGGCGAAACCAGTAAATCCGCAGGATCGTCCCGGCGTAAGGTGAGAGGTGTGGCCTGAGCTGCTTTTCCATCCCAATCGACGGCCTCGTCCAGATTGCTGCTGCGAACCACGTTCATGAGTTCGCCGCTGAGAAGCTCCACAACGCTGACGCGCAGCTCCGCAGCCACACGGCTGAAAAGCGTCACGTCGGGCAGGCTTTTGCCACGTTCCCACTTAGAGACCGCTTTATCGGTTACATTCAGTCGTTCGGCCAGTTGAGCCTGAGTAAGACCCATGGCCATCCTGCGCCGGCTGATAAACTGTCCTATTTTTGATAAATTCATAAATTTTCCTCCCCTTAGGACTTTTCTTTAGCATACCATAGTCCACCCGCGCAAGCAACCGACCGACAGTTGAGTAACATGGGGCGAAAAAGATTTCTCTGACACTTTTATGAAACGCTTCTTCTGTCACGTCGGAAAAGAAAAAACGGGAGTGCTCCCGAACATCGCCTCGCAGTTAAGGCAGAACGTGGTTGCTTATTTTGTACTTATTTTCAAAGGGCTGCACCGTATTCTGCTTCGTTTTTTCGCCCGGGGGTATCTCTTTACCGCTTTGCAAAAATAAAAGCTTTTCCGCGCGCAAAAAGCTTGAAACGCAACGGGGGATTTGGTATGATGGACGTAAATAAGCCTTGAGGGGAAGGGCTGCACATTGTGTGCGGCGTGCGCCCTAAATTTTGGGAAGGCGGTTGGATTGAGATGGAAAAAAGCAAGCGAACGTTTCGTGGCAGTTACCCGGCGTATGCCCTGACCTATTTCTTCTTTTACTGGAGCTTGGGCGTGTTTACCTCGGTGCTGTCTATGTATCTGACGGGCATCGGCAAATCGAAAGCGGAGATGTCCTTCATTATGTCGGCTTCGAGCTTGTTCGGCGTGGTGCTGATCCCAATCGTGGGGTATATCAATGATAAGCTGCGAAAGCCGCGGCTTATCTGTACGGTGATGATGGCGTGCGTGGCGGTGTTCGGCATTCTGTTTGCGCTGGTGCGCGAAACGATGCTGCTGTTCCTTTTAAACGGCTGCATCATGGGGTTTATCTCATCGCTTTCGCCGGTGAGCGAGCGCATGGCAACCTCGACGAAGTACCGCTACGGCACCATTCGTATTTGGGGCACGTTCGGTTATGCGGCGGCCGTACAGGTGGCCTGCGCCATGATGGAATTTACGAGCCCGCAGCTGATTTTTGTTTCGGTCTCCGTTTCGGCGGTGCTGGCCATTGTGGGTTTCCTCGGCACGGACGACATTTCGTTTACGGATACGGAAGCGGAAAAGGCTGCGGCGGGCAAGCAGTTTTCATTTCTCTGTGCGCCGATGTACATTTTGTTCGTCATCATCGGGTTTATTTTTTCGGGCTGCTCAAACCTCAACATGACATACAGCCCCATTTTATTGCAGGAGCTCGGCATGCCGACGGGTGCGGTGGGCACAGTGCTGTTTTTCAGTACGATTGTTGAGCTGCCTGTCATTTTGTTTTCGTACAAATTTATGGATCGCTTTTCAGGGCGCACGCTGATGCTTTTGGCGTTTGCTATTATGGTGGCGCAGTTTTTGCTGTACGCCACGGCACCGAACGCGTTTGTTGCGGTTGTGACCATGCTGGTTTTGCGTGCTATCGGTTCTACGCTGTTCGGGATGATCTTATTGAAGATCGTGCGCGGCGTTGTGCAGGTGCGTTCCGTTTCCACGGCGCTGGGCGTTATCAGTGCTACGGACGCGATGAGTGCCATTTTAATGCAGAACCTCGGCGGCATTCTGGTGGAAAACACGAGTATCCGCATCTTGTATTTTGCCATGGCGGGCCTGATGATGCTCGGCATGATCCTAACGCTGTTCCTGCGCGTGCAGAACACGGAAAAGGTGTTTTCGTAAAAATTTCCCCGCAGCTTCGCGAAATTTCCGACGTGAAGCTGCGGGGAATTTTTAGAAGCCGAACACGGCTGTGTAATCTAAAACGGCGTGCACGAGGACGGGGATCCACAGGGAGCCGGATCTTTCTTTGAGGTATTGGAAAAGGCAGCCCATGGCGACAAGCCCCGCCATTTGTGAGCATACAAAACGCACAAGGTAAGACGCGGTGATCGCTCCGAAATCCGCATAGGCGAACACGTGCATGGCGGCAAAGAGAATGTTTGGCACGAGGTAGCGAACGGCGGCGGGCTCGTCCCGCAAAAGCCCCACGCATACGCCGCGCACGACGAATTCCTCACAAAACGCGATGAAAACGGTGTAGTAGAATAGGCTGTACAGCACGGTGATTTTATTCGGCTTTACGATCAGCGCTGCGGCCGTGACGATAAGCAGGAGAAACAGCAACAAAACAGCGATTTTTCTTGTTTTGCCTTTGGGGACGGTCAGCTGCATCGCCTGCACAAAGCGCTTTTTGCAGAAAACGAGCGCGAGGAAAACAAGAAAAGCGGGCACGGCGGACGTGAGCAGATTTTGCGCAAAGAGCTGCGGCAGGTACGAGGAAGCCGCCCGCACGGAGAGCAGCGTGCCTTTTTGTTTTTCGGCGTATATGACCCATGCGGCGAAAAGCATATCCGCGGCACAAATCAAAAACACGGCAAGAATTTTCAGCGCAAATTTGTCTTTTGAAGACGCTTTATCTAAAAGCATAGTTTTCTCCTTTCGCGGCCCGAGCAGCCGCCTTTTTCGGGTAAATTATAGCACGGCTTTCAGAATGTGACAAGTTCACTAAATTTCTGACAGTGAATTTTACGGGGGGAATTTTCTTTTTACTGGAAACGGGCGGGCTGCTGTGCTATGATTAAAGTATCAAACGGAAGGTGGTTATATTTATGATATTGGAAAGAGTCACGCCGGAAAGCGTGGGTATTCATTCCGAAGGCATATTGAAATTTATCGATCTTGCAGAAAGCAGAGGGCTTGAGCTGCACAGCATGATGCTGCTGCGCCACGGCAAGGTGTGCGCAGAGGGCTGGTGGAAGCCGTATAACCCGGCGTCGCCGCACATGATGTTCTCCTTTACAAAGGCGCTGACCTCCACGGCCATCGGCTTTGCGTGCCAGGAGGGAGCGCTGTCTCTTGACGATCGCTTGAGCGAGCTGTTCCCGGACAAGATGCCGGAAAATCCGAGCGAAAATCTGCTTGCCTGCACGGTGCGCGATCTGCTCACGATGTCCTGCGGCCACGAGACGGAGATCAATACGTTCGACGTGAACGAGCCGGATTGGATTAAGAATTTCCTTTCGCACGAGTTTAAATATAAACCCGGCACGTGCTTTATGTACAACACCGCCGGCACGAACATGCTGTGCGCTGCGCTGAAGCGCCGCACGGGTGAGAATCTGTTCGAGTACCTTACGCCGCGTCTTTTTGAGCCGCTCGGCATGGAGAATATTGAGTGCTTCCGCCTGCCGGACGGCATTGAAATGGGCGGCGCAGGCAGCCGCCTGAAGACCGAAGACATGGCGCGCTTTATTTTGTTTGTTTCCCGGCACGGCGAGTGGGAGGGCAAGCAGCTTTTAAACGCCGAATGGTTCGACATGGCGAGCGCAAATCAGGTCTCGACGATCAGTCCGGCGAATAATGCGGATAATCCCGACTGGCGCTGTGGTTACGGCTTCCAGTTCTGGCGCTGCGTGCCGGAGCATGTGTTCCGCGCGGACGGCGCGTTCGGCCAGTACGGCGTGGTGTTTGAGGACAAAGACACCGTGCTCATTTTGCAGAGTTCCTCCTCCAACCAGCAGGAGCAGCTGACCTGCGCGTGGGAGGCGCTGCTGCCGGCTATCACGGACGAGGAGACGCTGCCGGAAAGCCCGATGGCGCACGTTTTGAAGAAGCGTTTGGAAAAAGCGGAAATCACGCCGATGCTGTCTTCCCGCAACCCGTGGTCCGAAAAAGAGATTGAGGGTAAGAAATTCGCGTTTACGGAGGAAGTTCCGGGGCTTGTCGATTTCATCGGCGGTGTGTGGATTGTGGCCCCGCAGGGCGGTGTGACAAAGACGCTGCGCTTTGAATTTGCGCCCGAAAAAGCAAATCTCGTTTTCGAGCAGGATAACGGCGAATTTACGGCGGAGATCGGCCTTCAGAGCCACTTCACGAGCTTTACGCTCGGCGGCCGTACCTACGGCGCTGTGGGTCGCTGGCGCAGTGACAAGCGCTTTGAGCTCGAAGTTCGCTGTGCGGAATCCGCAGGCGGCAGACGAATGATCTTCACATTTGAGGGTGACGTGCTCACGCTGGAGACAGAATCTACGATGGCAATCTCCGGTGGCATTGCAGACCGCCCGTACAAGCGCTACACGCTGAAAGCGGAATAATTTCAAAGAAGGATATGGAGCCGTGCGCAGAAGGAAAACCTGTTTGCGCACGGCTTTTCTTTGCTTAAAACGTTTGACTAACGGCCTGAAATATGCTATACTCTTGGGGTATCGAATATTGGGCTGTCGCCAAGCGGTAAGGCAACGGACTTTGACTCCGTCACCTCGTGGGTTCGAATCCCGCCAGCCCAGCCAGAAAAAAGGACTTTGCGTTTTGCAAAGTCCTTTTTTCAACAAGATAAATCCCCTGGGAATTTGTGAAACTGCCCTTTGGGCGGTGAAGTGTCTTAGGACGTTTATAAAAAGGAAAACCGCCGGTCTTCGCAATCATCTCGCGCAGCAGCTCCGGGTTTTCCGGCATGGGGCACGGGCGCAGGTGGTTCTCGTTGAACGGCTGGCCGTCGTGGTACGCCATGAAGAGCGGCGACTGCAGGACTTCGAGCAGTGTTTTTTCGCGGATGTTGGAATCGGAATAGTGGATGAACACGCACGAGCGGCTCGCCGCCGGTGTAGATATACAGGTATACGCCGAGCTCTTTGCCATGCGTGATGGCAGAAATTATAGAGAAAACAAAAGCGCCGGGCTTCCATGAAAGCTCGGCGCTTGATTTATGGATGAAAATTATACGAACTGGGACGGGTCTACACGGGTGCCGTTTTGGTAGACCTCAAAGTGGCAGTGGTCACCGAAGGAATAGCCGGTATCGCCGACATAGCCGATGACATCGCCCTTGTTGACCCACTGGCCCTCGCTGACGGCGACGGCGCTCATGTGTGCGTACAGGGTGGAATAAGTGCTGTCGTGGTAAATGGAGACGTAGTAGCCCCAGGAATAGCCCCAATCATCGGAGCCGTTTGCGGTCATGACCGTGCCGGAGCGGGATGCCACGATCGGTGTGCCGCGGCTTGCGGGGATATCCATGCCGTAGTGGCCGTTGCCGAATGCACAGCTGACGCCGGTCCAGCCCGGAACAGGCCATGCAAAGCTTTCACCGGAATAGTCATCGTCATAAGACGGCTGCGGCACCGGGGTCGGGGTGGGGGTCGGCTTTACGGTCGGCACCGGGGTCGGTGTCGGGGTAGGCATAACGTTGCCGTTATCGTCCACTTCTTCTTCAGGCACCGGGGTCGGCGTAGGTGTGGGCTCTACGGTCGGTACCGGGGTCGGAGTGGGCGTGGCTTTTGCCTGTGCCATCTGCTGCTGCATTTCGGCGATCTTTGCCGCCATCATGTTTGCGAGCACGTATTCTTCTTCCTCGGTACGGGAAAGCTCGGTCTCGGCACTGCTCTTATCGGAGCGGATCTGCTCGAGCAGGGCGGTGTTGTCGCTTTCGAGCTGCTTTAATTCTTCTTCGCTTGATTCATACAGCTTTTTGGCATCGGCGAGCGCGGTCTTTTCCTTTTCAAGCTCTTCGCGCTGTGCCTTTGTCTCGTTCATGTACGCTGCAACCGTATCGATGAGCTGCTTATCGTGGCGGGTGATGGTGGAGACGGCCTCTGCGCGCATGGAGAAATCATGCAGGCTTTCGGAATTGAAGAGAATCTCCAGTGTGCCGACGGTGCAGCCGGCGGAGTACAGCACGGCGAGACGCTTTTTCAGAAGCTCCATGGTATCGGAGATCTGATCTGCGGAATCGCTGAGCTCTTTTTCGAGCTTTTTAATGCTGGTGTTCAGCACGGTGATGTCACTGTTTGCGGTATCGATCTGCTCCTTGATGGTATCAATCTTTTCGGAGAGCAGGGTAAGGTATTCGGTCTTATCGGCCTCCTGAGACTCCAGAGAGGAGATTTTGTTTTCGAGGTCGGCCTTTTTGTTGGCGAGCTCGGTCTGCTTGGCTTCCATATCGGCTACGGTATCGTCGGCGTAGCTGAGCGGTGCGGCACAGAGCAGCAGGGCGGAAAGCACGGCTGCAGTGATGCGCTTCATGTTTTTAGAAAACAGCTTCAACGGAAAAACTTCCTTTCAGCAATAAATTTCGATTTCATAAAAGGGCATACGAACCCCCTTTTTATATACGGGACTATTCTACATGATAACTTCCAATTTTTAATTCCATAAAAGAATTAAAGCGCAAATTACTACGGAAAAAGAACAGATTTATTTCAGAATTCTTACAAGGGAGCCCAAGTTGGTATCAGCTTCGAGATAACTTTACGGGGAAAAGAAGGGCACTTCAAAAGAAAAAGAGGATGCGCGAAAGCGTTTTACTTGACATTTTGCCGCGAAACGAGTACAATATCAGCGGTTGTTCGTTAGTTTGTTTAACTAAATTTATCGAAAAACGGCGCAAATGGGCGAAAGGAGTGTGCAGCATGTCCGGCTTTTCTGCGAAAGCAAACGAGCTTCTGGTGGAGATCTATCGCAATGTGCAGATCTTGGAGCAGAACGAACTGAAAAAACAACGGCTGAACATCTCCATCAACGAGATGCACATGATCGAGCTCATTGCCAAAGGCAAAACCGGCATGACGGTCAGCGAGATCGCCCAACAACTCAAGGTGACAAAGCCCTCCGTTACGGTGGCGGTGAACAAGCTGGTGCAGAAGGGCTACTGCGAAAAGCAGCGCCTGCCCGGCGACGGCCGCGCGGTGCAGGTAATGCTGACGCCTGAGGGCAAAAAAGTGGAGGCGTTCCACCGCCGCTGCCACCGGCGCATCATTGCGGAAATCTGCGAGGACCTTTCGGAAGAGGAGCGCGAGGAGCTTCTGCATACCATGACGCGCATCAATTCTTATTTTCAGACAAAATTGTAAATCGGTATGATTTTGTTTTTTCAATGATTTGCGCGGCAAATCATCGGGGAACCCCTTGATAGGGTTCCCCGGAGTTCATCGTCCACTGGACGATGAACTCTCCCCTCCTGATCTTTGGGGAGGCAAAAGGGTTTCGAGCTCTGCGGAGCTCGACTCGGGGCGTTGCCCC
>ENA-ORTQ01003830-ORTQ01003830.1-human-gut-metagenome-genome-assembly--contig:-NODE-3830-length-10783-cov-2.630872_pt1 | contig 10783 bp, 12 predicted proteins | sample MGYA00241912_ERZ509188 | MGnify/ENA primary metagenome ERZ509188 (study PRJEB26280, sample SAMEA2338849) | human gut metagenome | biome: human gut; feature: human-associated habitat; material: faeces...
GACTAATGGGTACAAAAAATCCTCTACACTGGGTAGAGGAGGTATTGTATTATGAATGCTGATTTTGTCCGTGAACGCATCACGCAACTGCGCTTGGAGAAGGGCGTATCTGAGTACCAGATGAGCTATGACCTTGGCCGCAGCCGGGGGTATATTTACAACATCTCCTCCGGCAAGAGCCTACCGCCCATGAAGGAATTTTTGCAGATATGCGATTACTTCAATATCACGCCTGCGCAGTTTTTTGAACCCGCTTCCCCTGCCGGCCAGCGCACCGCGCTGATGGATGCAGCTATTGCGGAATTGGGTAAACTGGATGATGAGAGTCTGGCATTGGTGGCGAAGCTGGCATATAAGCTGGCAAAGTAAAGACCGGGCAAAAGCGAGATTGCTTTTGCCCGGTTTAGCGTTTATAATTAAGACGGAAGCATTCAGCTGGGTTTATTCAATAGTACTGGTTTTGTTTTAATCATCACAAGTCCTAATCAATTTACAGCAACACTGTATGTTGTTGCCGCGAGGATATAAAAATGCGTTTTTTCATTCTATCTGATTTACATTTATCCGCCGATGAGAGTCCAGACGCAACTGCATGTCAAGTCAAGAAGCTGTGTGCTAAAATACGCACAGACATAGATCTTAATGAACGCATATTGTTCATTTTGTTGGGAGATATTGCCGACCGCGGGAATCCACAATCTTTTTCTGTCGGCAGAAGCATCCTTTCCTTAATTAAAACAGAACTTAATGAGTATACGGTGCAGTTCATGTTTACACCGGGCAATCATGATCTTTGTGACAATTCTTGTGGGGAATTTGACAAATTCACCTCCGAATTTGGTTTTTCTCATAATTACGAAAATTCTCCTGCCTATGCCTACACATTTGATGATACAAACTTCATTTTTGTTGATTCTAATGTACACTCCGACCACAGTGCTCCAGGAAATATAAACATAGCCGCCATCAGAGCAAAGGTCCGGTCCGACATGACCAACGTTCTTTTTTGCCATCATGCACTTTCCCAAGGGCAGGGCGATCCACATGATACTATACAAGACAGCGCGGCGTTACATGTAAAGCTGGTGGACATCGGCATAAAATTTTTATTTCATGGTCACACCCACAGAGCCGATATATCGAATTTTTCCAATTCTATGCTTGAGGTGGGCTGCGGAAGTTTATCGGGCAACACATCTTGGATGTCGTTGGTTTGGCACCAGTTTACAGTTGGTTATATTCAAAACGGTCAGATTGTGCGTATTGAAAGGTGGATAGATACCGGGGATGGGCACAACAATTTTGCAGAAGATGAGTTATATCCAGGGGCAAAACATTTTGCGGATCCTGATGACATTGGGAAAATTGATTACCCTGCTGTGCCGAACCACATTTCACGGCACATTTTTGCTTATCAAGATGTAGGCGAGGGAAATTATGCCTATATGCTGGCAAGAGATAAAGCTATCTCTTTATCTGCCGCAGTTCACAAAGACAAAAGAATATTATTACTGTGTGATGCCGGTATGGGCAAAAGTCTGGAATTAAATCATTTAGCCTATGAACTCTGCGGAAAATATCATACATTTCTTTACCCATTGGAAAGATACCACGGTGAAAATATTCAAGCACTGTTGCCTACAAGCTATCAGAATCTTCCACCTGATCGAATCGTTCTATTATTAGACGGATTCGATGAACTTGACAGTAGTTATGTCCACGGTTTCAGGTCAAAGCTTAAAGAGTATCTGGAGGCATCTTCCTCCGCGCATATTGTAATTTCCTCCCGGAGCAATTTTTGTAGAGCGGAAACAAGCAATACGTCCAATACTTTTCCTGGTTTTTACACTTACATTTTAGGGCCGTTGGAAGCGGAAGATATCAAGGAATATTTGGAAGCAAAAAGAATTGACTTACGCCAATTTGAAAATGCACTTTCCGAGAAAGTTTCCTCTGATTTTATTAGTAATCCATTTTATCTCATAAGAATAGCAGACCTTTTTATAAAAAACAAAAGTCTGCCCCCAAAGTCACAGCTAATGGACGAGCTCGTGGCAGAATCGTTTGAAGTCGATGACACCAAGTTCTCCGGTGAATTAGGGGAACGATATAACGAACTGTTTACGGCGTTGGAAAAAATCGCCTTTTCTATGCAGCTTATCAAGTACTGCCTTTTGCCAATGGGGAGCTTTTATTAGAAATCAGTATTCATTGCAAAGATATCTCTCAGAATGCTTTGAGAGATGCCATGGAGCGTGAGTACAAAAAGTCTCCTACGTTGAATTTACAGACGCATTTAATTACCTATGGAAGTGAAATGGCCGTGGATGATTATGTTAAGCAGGTCATGCGAGATATGTTCCCTCCTGAAAAAGACAAAACCCTTTCTGACGGTCCAACTGCTGCTATTAGTACACTTCATGATTGTAAGTTTCTTCCACAGCTCGAAAGCCTTCTTATTGTCAAAATGGATTCTTCCTTTAGTGACTGCACATGGCATAGCCTTAGTAATGCGCTAATAACGGCTTTTGCTAACTGTGGTATAAATTCAAAGGGGGTTGCAATTGAAATAATTGAAAGAGGCAAAGTACCATTTTACTGCTGTGCGTGGTCAAATCTTAAATCGGTAAAAAATGCATTGCGCAGTGGTTTTGTGCCTGGATGGGTGGAAATGACGGTAAAAGCAGCAAGCTTAGTTGATGAAATGAATAAGTAATAAATTCCGATTTTCAGAACAATAATAAATCTTTATTGCTATTTAGTGAGGTGTAAATATGTCAACTGGAATTATGATAATTGGTCCATCTGGAAGTGGAAAGACAACACTTGGAAAAATAGTTGCACAGAAACTGGGATATCTATATTTTGATGTGGATGATTATATTTGGAAACAGAATACAGATAGTCCATATACACAAATGTATACGAGGGAAGAAAAGATTAGCAGACTGAACACTGATATTGCTCCATATGAACATTTTGTTATGGCTGGTTCGATGAGTTCCTTTCATTATGCATTTGATGATATGTTTAAAATGATGGTATTTCTTTATGTTGAACCAGATATTCGAATACAACGAGTTCATAAAAGAGCAATAGAGCGATTTGGAAGAAGAGTACTTGAAGGTGGAGATATGTATGAATCCCATATGAAATTTTTGAAAGATAATCGAAGTTATGAAGAAGATGGATCACCAAATATGAGAGAACAGAAAGAATGGATGACAAATATGTCGTGTGTAAAAATTGAATTGGACGGTGCTACGGACCTTGAAAGTAACGCAGATATTATTGTAAACAATTGGAGTGGGATAGTGGAATAAATTTTAGTTTATTCTCTCAATGGGGATAGCTTTGAAAATTGAAATTTTATCTATGTAAAGAACCCGCAAATTTCAGGTTGTCGGATTGTAAAGGCAGAGCCTTACGCAAGGTGCAGGAGAAAGACTCCGCTCGGGTTAAGGGCGAAGCGCCTTAGCAGGTCAAGGGTGCAACCATTGCCCAGTTAGTGGCGTTTCGCCACTAAGTACTGGGTATTACTTGTAGCAGAGCTTCACAAGTTTTGGCAACTTCGTTGCTGTTCCCTTCGGGAAAATAATTAAATATTGTTGTTATTAACAGACTGAGTAGAGAAATTTACTTGGTCTTTTTTTGTAGAAAAGAAAGGAAAGATATGAATGAAAGCAACTAGACATAATGGAAGATCAGGTAAGCATTGAAAGAATGTCCCAAAGCCTTTATTTTTAAAAACAAATTTTGTTGGAGCGGATCCGGAAAAAATTAAAATGGTTACCAGCGTGTTTAGGCATACAATCGCCTGAAACCGGATGGAGAGATAGAAAAAAGTCGAATGGGTGTAAGTTTACGTTGACAACTAAAACAACATGGTGTATATATGTGTATATACACATACACAGACGGAACAAAACTTTGCACGAATGAAAATACGAGGTAAAGGCATGGAACAGACAATGATCAAAACCGAGAACGTATCCAAGAGATTAGGTTCATTTGCATTACAGGACATCCATTTTGAACTTCCGGCAGGTTATATCTGCGGACTGATCGGGGAGAATGGTGTGGGGAAAACCACACTGTTAAACATTTTGGCGGGACTTTATGAGTACGATGGAACGATTTCTATACAGGAGAAGGAGTACCGTACAAATCAGATGGAATTACAGCAGGATATTGGATTTGTGTTTCATGAGGAATGGTTCGATGACTGGGATTCTCTGATCGCAAACAGCAGACATTATGGAAAATATTATAAAAATTATGATGAGACACTGTTAAAGGAATATCTTAAGAGATTCCGGTTGGATGGAAAGAAAAAATATAAGAAACTGTCCAAGGGAGAAAAGCTGAAGTTTGCATTTGCTTTTGCGCTGGCGCATCATCCGAAACTGTTGCTGCTCGATGAGCCGGGGGCGAATTTTGATCAGACCTTCCGTGAAGAATTCCATCATATTTTAAGAGAATTTACCGCGGACGGAACGAAGAGTGTGATCCTCTCGACACATATTACTTCGGATGTGGACCGGTTTGCGGACTATCTGCTGTTGCTTAAGAAAGGCAGACAACTGTTGTATGGAGATATCGAGTCGGTCCGTGATGCATACCGGATGGTGGCAGGCGAGCGTCATGCGTTGAGGGCTTTTGGCGGGCGGCTGGTCTATATGGAGGAGACACCGGTGGGCTGCAGTGCTCTGGTCAAACATGATCACGCGGAGTATGACCGGGCACTTAAGGTGTGGGAGCCGGACACGGAGGAACTGATGTATTATCTGGCGAAAGGAGCGGAGCATGGAAGAGGCAATCAAATATAAGAATGTGATCAGAGAATATTTTCTGGAATATAAGAACCGTGATCAGGTATTGCGAAGTATCTTTTATGTGATCCTGTTTGGTGCATCGTTTTCGCCTTTTGTATTTGGCAGTGCAAAGGAAGGGCTTGGGTATATATGGCTCATATTTCCGATGGCTCTTGCGCTGTTTGCAGCAATCACACATACGAGTGCCCTGCCGACGATGCTGTATCTGGTTCCCGGATCGAAAAAGCTGCGCGAGGAATATATCCGGAGAATGTTAAAGGTTAAGATTGGCCTGCCGCTTGCGTTGTGTGCGGTAATCGATATCATCCTGCTGATCGTGCAGCCGATGATGATAAAAGGCGTGATCCTGCAGCTGGTAACGGTGTTCTTTATGTCCTATTGTGTGGGAATTACAAACGACGGACTGGTCTGGCGGAATAATGCGTCGCGGGCAGCTTATGGGCAGGTAAGTTATTTTAACGGACCGATCACGGTATTCAGTGTGATCGCAAGCTGCGTGATGATTGGCATCTGTTCTTCGGAGATTACGAATGTGGAATTTTGGGTTGCGCTTGTTATTTATCTCATCATTTACGCACCTCTTTCTTATGCGCTTCACAAGCGTTGGGGTGGAATCAGAGAGAAACTCGCCGTCTATGAACTTGCAACGAAGGAGGAGACATGGGACTGGTAATCGTCATTGAACCGCATGGAACGTATGCCATCTACGAGCAGATCGTCAATCAGATCAAGAATCAGATCATATCCGGTGAACTGCAGCCGGACGAGGCGCTGCCGTCCATTCGGGGACTGGCAGCGGATATCGGCGTCAGCGTGATCACGACGAAGCACGCGTATGAGGAACTGGAGCGGGAGGGACTGATCCGTTCCGTTTCCAATAAAGGATTTTATGTGTGCAAATACAACACGGATTATCTGCACGAAAAGCAGCTGATGGAATTGGAAAAACGCCTGCAGGAGTGGATTACGCTTGCAAAACAGGCGGGACTTGGAACTGAGGATATTCGTGAGATGCTGGAGGGATTGCTGTAAGATGGAAGATATTATTTTTTCTGCGAAGCAGGTACAGGGGAAGAAAGCGTTATTCGGCAAAGGCAGGTTCGCTTTGCAAAATGTGGATTTTGAACTTCCAAGTGGATATATTATGGGAATCATCGGGGAAAACGGTGCCGGAAAGACGACATTCTTCCGCTATATTATGGAGGAAAAGAAGCATTATCGCGGCAGCTTTTATCTGGACGGAACCGATATCGCGGAAGATCATGCGTGGTCGATGAACCGGATCGGATTTGTCTCTGAGGAGCGGTTGTTTTTGCGGCAGAAGAGTGCAAGAGAGAATGCAAGGATGCTGGGCAGCTTCTATGATACCTTTGATATGGATCAGTTTGCTGCGCTGATGGAACAGATGGATCTTACCACGGCACGGACCGTGGAGACGATGTCGCGCGGTGAGAATATGAAGTTTCAGCTTGCATTTGCACTCGCACACAAACCGAGGCTTCTTCTTTTAGATGAGCCGACTGCGGGGATGGATCCGATCTTCCGCAAAGAATTTTACAGGTTGCTCCGGCAGCAGTTGGAAGTGCTGGACTGTTCCGTGATCATGTCGTCGCACTTAGAGGATGACATCCGGAAAGAATTTGATTATATCGGACAGTTTGAGCATGGGGAATTTACTTCGTTTTATGAGAATGCATAAGGCGTCGTGGCAGTGAAGGTTATGCGGTGAGACGGCAATGGTTGAGTGAAGTGCAGAAAAATGTGCTTGAATCGAAACACATGGGTATTATGTGTAAAAGATAGGAGTGTCGAGGATGACGATAGAGGATAAGAAGCAACAGGAAAATTTGAAGAATTTTGACCGGAATTTAAAGGCGAGCACGGACCAGCTGGCATGGTTTTTATACTGGATGTTTGCAGCTGTTGTGCTAGTGTTAGGGATGACGCTGATTTTTGATGGAATATTTTATCGGGATGCGTGGCTGATACTGTGCTATGTGTGGATGGTCGTTTTTATGGATAACTATGTATTGGCACCGTATCAATGGAGCAATGAAGCCTTCAGCAGGAGGATGCAAAAATCGGATGCGGTTTCAAAAATACTTCGGTTTGTTCCGGTTTCGGGAAAAAACTACTTCCGTGTGAGGATGCAGTATCTTTGGAAGTTTGTGTGGAAATTTGGCGCATTTGCCATGCTGATCGTGATCGGAAGCATGAGCTTTACGCAAAAAATTTCTCTTGTGAGGGTGATGGAAGGTGTTCTTTTATTTTGGGCCGGACCGATGCTCATTGGGTATATTGAGTTGAAGGAATCACTTTTTTGCAGATAATGCCTAAAAGAACAAAGTGCCTGACACAATAAACATCATATAATATGCTGAATTCCCTCACAGATCCTGCGGGCAACCACCGGATTGTTCATGGTATACAGGTGAATTCCATCGGTATCGTTTGCCAGCAGATCAATGATCTGGCTTAACGCATACGACATACCCGCATCAAATAAAGCTGCCTTGTTATCTTCAAATTTATGAATGATCTTCTGGAAACGCTCCGGGAAAGAAGCTCCGCACATCGTAATCATTCGCTTGATCTGTGCGGCATTGATGACCGGCATGATGCCAGGAACAATTGGCACATTGATATCCGCAATCCGGCAGTCCTCCACAAAACGGTAAAACTGTGTGTTGTCAAAAAATAACTGGGAAAGCAGCACTTCTGCTCCGGCATTTACCTTTTCCTTCAAGTGGCGGATCTCTTCAATCTTATTGGCAGATTCCGGATGACATTCCGGATAGCAGGCACCTAAAAAGCAGAAATCCCCCTTCGGTTTCAGATAGGAAATGAGGTCGGATGCATGCTTAAAATCATCTTTTTCGGTAAGATCCGGATTTCGGTCTCCGCGCAGTGCCAGCACATTCTGGATGCCTTCTGCGGTAAGGATTCTGGCAAATTCATCAATTTCTGCCCGGTTGTAATGCAGACAGGTCAGGTGCACAACCGGCTCCACATGGTAGTTCTGCTTGATCTTTTTGGCAAGTTCAATCGTGCGGTTACAGTTTAAGCTGCCGCCCGCACCAAACGTCACGCTGATAAAATCCGGCTGCAGTTCGCACAGCACATCAAGTGTCGCATCAATATTTTTCAGTTCACTGTCCTTTTTCGGAGGAAATATCTCAAAAGATAAGCTTTTTTTATGATTACATGCGTCAGAAATTTTCATTTTAATACCGTCTTTCGTTCAAAATTATTGTAATTACCTTGATTATAGCAGGAAAAAATAAAACTGTATAATACATAAATGATGCATTTCTCCATAGATTCAGGTTATAGCAGGAAAAATCAGCGATACGCTTGGAATCAGCACGGCGCGGGTAGCAGTTCTTTTAAGAAAAATGGAGTCCAAAGATTTGATTGGAAAAGAAAAAAGAACACATAGTTTTACAGATAATAAACATAATAAAATTACAGCGTAAAAATGCAACAATTCTTGTAAGAATGTTGCATTTTTATTTACACTTTTTATATCGGATGGCTTTTCTGGAACTTAACCCCAAAAATAAAAAATTTCAAATTTCTGCTTACAGATCTATTTTCAAATAGACAGAATCCTTTTCATCCTGCTCAATTCCAAGATAGCGTTTGGTGACATCATAGGAAGAGTGATTGAACAAACCCATAAGCAGTGCGGGCTGTGCTCCCTGTTTCCATGCGTGGTAGCCAAACGTTTTCCGCATGGAGTGACAGCTGACCATGCGGCTGTTTGTAGTTTGGGCTGCGGCTTCTTTTACAATGCGGTATGCCTGCGAACGGTTGATGGGATGCTGCCGGTCGGTGTTTTTGCAAAACAGATAATCACATTCCTGTGGAAAACAGGTATCCATATACCATCGTAGGGCATTCTTGGCATTTTTGTTGAGTGCAATGTAATTTTGTTTTCCGGTTTTCTGTTCCAATATAAGCAGATGTTCACGGAAACGCTGTGTGTAAAAATCATAGACATCGGACCATTGCAGCTGTAAAAGGTCACTGATGCGCAATGCCGTATTAAGACCGAGGATAATCAGGGCATAGTTGCGGGGGTGTGGTTTGACCGTCTGGTAGTATGTGCTGAATTTTTGCAATTCCTTGCGATTTCGAATCGGTTGTGTGGTTCCCATTTTGTTACTCCTTTCATAGAAGTCAGATTCTTGAGTGATAGTACAGAAATGCATGGTAATCCGTATATATCCCCACGTCAAGGTGCAACATTCTTATAAGGAGAGTTGCATCCTCTGGATGAAGGGGAATAAACATGGAGGTTCTTATGCTGAAACTGAGCTTGAAACCGGGCGAATACATTACATTGGGAGATAACATTAAAATCGTTTTTTCCGGAGGCTCTGCCAACAACATACATCTGCTGGTGGATGCACCGCGCGAAATAAATGTTGCCAGAAACAGTGCGGGCAAAGACAAAAAGCCATCGCCTTACCACATCACATTCCGTCGGAACGGATTCCGCGGAACACACACATGGAGGTAAAATTTTATGAGTATGGTAGTACAACACAACATGCAGGCAGCCAATGCCAACAGAATGTTAGGAGTTACAACAAGCGCACAGTCCAAAAGAGATGGTTAACTACAGTAAGAACAACATTCTTGCGTAGGCTGGACAGTCTATGCTTGCACAGGCAAATCAGTCTAATCAGGGTGTACTTTCTCTGTTACAGTAATTTTGGTAAATTTATATTTGCTACAGAAAAGGAGTCGGGCAACCGGCTCCTTTTTGTAATGTTTTATAATGAACGAAAGTCTGTTGAAGAACAAAAGTAGGACTTAATTGCCGTGATTTTGTATTGCGACTGATGAAAAAGGGTGATTTTTTTCGTTTGGGGACATATAGAAAATTTTTGCTCGGTTATGTCCCACTCTTTTGGCACAGTGGGACATATAGAATCATTCCTTTGCATTATGTCCCTTATGTTTGCGGCAATGGGACATATAGCGTTTTTTCTGGCATATATGTCCCGGGAAACAAAAGAAAAGGGACATAGTGAGTAAGTTTTCATGTATATGTCCCAATGAGCAAAAGAAAAGGGACATAGCCGATAAGTTTTCATGTATATGTCCCAGTGAGCAAAAGAAGAGGGACATAGCCGATAAGTTTCCGTGCATATGTCCCAGTGAGCAAAAGAAGAGGGGCATAACCAATAAGTTTCCATGCATATGTCCCGAAAGAGAGAAGAAAAAAATTCAGTCAGCAGATTTTCACACATATGCCAATATCCAGAAGGCAATGTGCATAAAAAATCCCGCCACAGCGGGAGGAGAAATTTTTCTGTGGCGGATCTATAAGAGAAATCGCTTTCACGAATTGTTTTTAGTCGGAACTGACAGCACCCCAACACCGTTTGTTAAAATACAACAGCTCCTTTTGTTTTGATGGCTTTATATTACCAGTGCATTATGAACAGGTTGTGACGACATGCTAAAGAGTTTATGAAAATTCGAAACAACTTATAAACTTCTGCTTTCCTAAAGGGAATAAATGCGATTTTACAAAAGTTTTACCCAAAGGAATTTCAAAATCGTGTAAAATAGAAACGGCAGTTTTTGTAGAAAAAGTACATACAGGAGAAATGAGAAAATGTAGTAATTCTACAAATAGTATGTTTGAAGAACAGGAAGCAAAATCTTATACAGAGGAGACAGGAGTATTTGCAAATCATCATATTTCAGGAGGGGACACAGGCATACAGAAACGCGAAACCATAGATTATGAAATAAGAGCCACCTACGCATCTCTGCGCAAGTCGGAAAAAAAGGTTGCTGATTATGTGCTGGCAAATGAGATAGAGTGCAGTAAGATTTCTCTGGAAAAACTTGCAAAACGCAGCGGAGTCAGCCAGCCGACAGTCATGCGTTTTGTAAAGGCGATGGGGTTTGACGGCTTTAAAGAATTT
>ENA-ORTQ01003833-ORTQ01003833.1-human-gut-metagenome-genome-assembly--contig:-NODE-3833-length-10780-cov-26.766061_pt1 | contig 10780 bp, 9 predicted proteins | sample MGYA00241912_ERZ509188 | MGnify/ENA primary metagenome ERZ509188 (study PRJEB26280, sample SAMEA2338849) | human gut metagenome | biome: human gut; feature: human-associated habitat; material: faeces...
CCCGTGCCGACATCGTTCACCGCCGCAGCTGCAAGGTGCGCAGCCAGAACGGTGCGCTCAAGCTCCGCATCCTGCTGGATAAGAACAGCATCGAAGTTTTCGCCAACGATGGCGAGCAGACCATGACCGCATGGATCTACACGCCCCAGTCTGCCGATGGCATCACCTTTGCTGCCGATGGCAAAGCAACAATCACGGCAGAACAGTTTGAGCTGAATCTGTAACCTGATATTCCCTTCATTTCTCCTTCATCAATACAGCCCCGCTTTGGTTTCTTCTTCACCAAAGCGGGGCTGTTGTTGCTTCTATGTAAGGTTAGTCCTCTAATCTGCCGTGTTCGCAGCCAAGGGAGAGGTAGCGTTCCATCTCGCCACTCAGCACCATCTGTGCATACTCCAAGGGCTTGTTGTAGAGCAGCCAGTCCAGTTCTGCCCGCTGTGCCGGGGTGTTGCCGTACTCGTCCTCAATGGCGGTGCAGTCGATGGCAACGGCAGAGCCGTCCGCAAATCGGGCTTCCACCCGGGCAGTGTCCATGTTGTAGCGGCAGGTAAGCAGTTTGTTCATAGTGAAACTCTTTCTATATAAGGTAGTGTCTGTTCGGTTGTCCAAATCCCTGCCATGAATCATAGTTGTGGATGTACATTTGATGATTGGTCTAAACAGGCAAGATTGTAGCTGCCGCATCGGGCTTGAACCCGGCCATTTTCCGGACTTTGTATAAAAACTCAATGCCTGTTTTAAAGGGCTGATTTTGGCTCTGCACATTTTTGCACACTTTTTGCACACCGGAACGGCTGGATAACGGATGCAAGAGGGGATAACAGATGCAAGAAATGCAGCAGATGCAAAATGCTAATTTACGACAAAACGCTAAAAACGACGAATTTGCGTGATTCTGGAAATTGACGATTGTTGTACATCGGTTTCTCTTAATCAGTGGGCCCAGGGTTCGAGTCCCTGGAGGTGCACCACAACAACAAAATCCGAACTTTTTTCCGATAGGAGAAGGGTTCGGATTTTTTGTTTTCTTTGGAAAACAAAATGAATCCCTTGCTTCCATCGAAAAGCATCCTAGACCTTATCATAAGAAAGCACGACAGACCACTGTAAGAGTGCCGTAAGGCAGAAAGGACACAAACATGAAGTACGATGAAAGAGCCTGCAAGTTCAACATGGATACCGGCTGCGTGGAACTGCTGCTCCGGGATGGGAGAATGATCTCCATTGACTGCACCGGGGTCGAGGATGCACTGGATGTGACCATGGCGCAGAGGTCAGAACTGGATTATCTTATCTACAATGACCCGCTTGGCGATGCCGATTTGATTTTGAATGGTGACCCGGAGGAATATTTGAAGAATGTGGCCGGGAGCCATGGGTTAGAAGATTGACTCAAGTAAAGCTGTAGCTGCCCAATAGACAGAATCGGAACAGCCAATGGTGTAAAACAAAACGCACTGTTGGCTGTTTTAGCTTAAGATGGTTGCTGTTTGAAAAAAGTTTTCGCCCCTAGCATATCAAAAAATTGACAGCACCACCGACTAAAGTGCCTCTAACATTGGCTACTTGATGCCCCTGTTTTATCGTGATATACTGTGCATATACATATTAAACCTATTTATATTGGGCACAGGGGAAAACATGGTAAAGCTGTTTTCATGTAAGGCACACGATGGCGATTATTTCTGGCTTCGGTACAAACATGACGAAGAAAAACGATATCATAATATCGTGATAGATGGTGGTCGAAAGTCGAATGCCTCGGATTTTTGTGAAATGCTGAAACGCATTTACGAAAATGGTGAACAAGTAGATGCAATGCTCCTAACGCATTTCGATCAGGATCACATCATGGGAATGCTTGTAGGATTGCAGAAAGCTCAAAAGAAAAATTGCATCCCGGAGATTGCTGTGCTTTACCTGAATACGGGAAGAGGATATTGGAAACATCACCAAAGCGGGGAAGAATGGGGGCCCCTTCTCGAAGAGACCGTAAAAATTCCTATGGCAAATGCACCAGGATACAGTGCAAACGATTTAATGAAATTAACAGATTTTCTTCGGGAGTATGGACTGGAAAAACGCATCTGCCCCTATATAGTACAGTCTTGCAGAGAAATCCAAATCGGGGATGCAAAGTTTTGCATTATTAGTCCGAGTGACACCTCTCTCAAAAATCTGGTTCAAAATTGTTCGGATTTGATGCAGGTACCCCCAGCCACCCCTTATGGTGGAGCTGACCCGGAATGGTCAGTGTCTTTGGATGAATTGAGCGGATGCAATGTACCAGAGGATGCGAGTCTCAGTAACGGTGCAAGCATTGCATTCCTTTTTCAATTTGAGAAAATACGAATTGCATTTTTGGGAGATGCACATCCATCTGTATGCGTCGATGGCCTTTTGAAACTGGGCTATTCCAGCCAAAAGCCCTGCTGTGTTGATCTGGTCAAGTTGTCGCACCATGGCAGCAAGCATAACTGTTCAAATGAGTTGCTACGAATTTTACGGACACAAAATTATTTACTGAGCACGGATGGAAAAAGCGGAAAGCTGCCCAATAAAACGGTGCTTGCAAAGTTATTGCGTAGCTGTGGCTCTGCAACGATATATTGCAATTATAGTTGGTGGAAAAAGTCAATCTATAGCTCGTTCTTTACAGAAGAGGACCGTAAAAAATGGCTTGATGCGGGTAACCTTAACTTGATAGAGTTGTCGTCGGAAAACACATCGGAAATAGTGAAAAGCGGGTTGGAATTATATGGATTCGGCAGAGGTTGGTAAATACATTGAATCCGTAGCGGTTCGGATTGCATTTCATAATGGAAATTCTGTGGCGGGAACAGGCGTCCTTTACACACTACAAGCTCAAAAACGGGCGGTGGTTTTGACGGCAGGACATGTTTTGCAAAGTGCTCTGACCAATTCTCACATATGTCCGGCCGTTTTGTCCGTTTGGAGCGAAAACGGAACGAAGGAAATTTCTTTGGAATTGGCTGATTCGGAAGGTGATGAAGCAGTCAATATTCACTACTGTCCGGGCTTTATGCACGATGGCAGAAAGTATATTTTTGACGCTGCAATCGTCGAGGTTCCTTGGAACGACTGGATGAATAACATCCCTGAGATTCGTCTGGGAGATGCTAAAATATCAACGCAAATCCAGTTGATAGGATTTCCTAAAAGTACGGACAGTGAAGCGACTCCCGAAGATCGGACAAAGGGAAGAATGGGTCTGAGGGTGGAGCTTTCCACTTCAGCAGACAATGACAAAGAAAAATCGTTTAAATTCAGTTATCACACCGATAACGCCTATCCAATTGAACGGAACGAGGTGATGGCAGGATACTCAGGAAGCGGGCTGTTCCTTTGCGATTCAGAATACCCAAAGCTGATAGGTCTAGTCTCGCAGAGCTATGGGAGCGAAGACGCTGGAAATGTCGCGTGGGCAGTGTCTTCTTATGCGTTGGGACTCCTTTTAACGGAATATGGTCTTGCTTTGGAAGCAAGCGAATTCGAAAATGGTCTGTCAACGCTGGCCGACGGATACCCAGAACGTCCCGGCATTTTTTTGCAGGACACTGTTGAAAGGCTCCACCTGTCGGAAGGGCAATTAAATAAGACCCATCAGGAGCAGTTTTTTCCAAATGATTTCCCCTGCGACATGGGAAAACGCTGCGTGAAGTATTGGAAGGGCAGAGCGATTACCGCAGTATATATCTGGCTTATAAATGGAAATTGCCCAAGCTCGTGGGAAAATGTTAAAATTGAGATACAGACCGATGCAGGAGAAAAAATCCCGGTCAATCTAGAATTTTTATGTGCAGATGAAAAATATGAAATTGCTGGCGTGTTGCGAACACTTATTAAAAAAGGCGGCTTTTCGGAAAATCATTTTCAAAATCAGACACTATTCTTTTTGAATTCAAAAGACTCTCTGCCAGGAACGCGAGAAATCAGCCGAAGACGTTGTTCTAATGTTATCAAAAATATTGTACAGCAAAATTATAAAAGAACGAGTGAACGGGAAAATATGTTTCATGTCACAAAGGGTGACCCTGGGGAAGTATCGATGGCGATTATTTCGCTGGATTCTTTTCGTACACTTTTGGAAGATCTTTCGTATGACATGGTGGACGAGTACCTTACAGATGAGATGGTGAGGGCAGTCATTCAGAAAAAATTGAAGGAGCTTTGGAAATGAAAACGGATATATCAGGTTGGAGCCAAGTAGCGTGCGATGATCTGAAAAAGACAGGAACATCAGACGAGATTTTCTATTATCATCGTGTGCTGGGAGAAGAAAAGTATGCGGCTCATGTGTTTATTGCGCAATACATTTCGCCGGAGCAATTGAAGCAAAATTGGGAAAGGCTAAATGATAATATTGCGCTCCTCTATCAAAGCAATGTGGAGTCTCTTCTGGAAAGAAGTAATTTCTATCTCTGCTTCTTCCTTCCAGAACCGCTGGATACCATTGAAAAAGAAAAGATTGAAAATGATGCTTACTGTGCAAAAAAATATATTTTTGTTAGCAAAAAGAAGTTGTCTATTGAAGAAAAGCTCTGGGAGATCAATGAGAAAATTTTTGAATTGAACTATCTGGTGCCTCAGAATACTTCAGAAACAAAACTTCTTTCTATGCAAGTCCAAAATTTTCGTGTTTACAGAGGACAGAAAAACTTTGCATTTACTGCCGAAAATGCTTCGGACTGCCCTGCCTCGCTGGTCATGATATATGCACCGAACGGAATGGGAAAAACAAGCATCTGTGATGCACTCGAATGGGCTCTGACGGGAAAAATTCAACGTCTTTCTGATATGGAAAAGCTGATCGGGCGAAGCAATATGCTTCTTCATAACCGGGAAAAATACAAAAGCGTAGAAGAGTACCGTAAAAACAAAGAACACGCATTTGTAAAACTCGTACTGAAAAACCGCGCAGGAGCTCAAGATGAACTTCAGCGTGTAGTAATAAGAAGCCCAAATGATTTAAACGTAGGTACTTTTAAGGGAACACTAGAGGGAAAAGAGAGACCTTTTCAGAATGAGTTGCATTGGAATCAGATCATTATGCCACATGACCAAATTGAAAAATTTGTGAGTGCGATAAAACCGTCAGATCGCTATAACGAATGGATGGTGTGCGTTGATCCGAACGGCATTCTTCAAGAGCAATACAAAAGGAGATACATAGAGTATTCCGAGGAACAAAAGTTGTGCAAAAATATCGAGATTGAACGGGATAGGCTAGTTCATGAACAGGAAGATTTGAAATGGGTAGAAGCTGTTTCCCAAGAACTGCGAAAAAATATCAAGTGCTACAATGAAAGCGTTCCGGATGTCCTGAAGCTGGAAATGCCTGAGGAAAAAGTGGAAATCGATGAGTTTCTCAAAATCATGACAAAGGCGAAAAGCTGCAATGAGATACTTCGAAACGAACAGAAAAAAGCTCAAAAGAAGCAGGAAACCCTTGATTTCTATCTGGACCGCGAAGGTGAATGCTATACGCAGCTGTTGGAAGAACTTCACCAAAGATTGGAGGAATATCAGCAGTGCGATAAAAATTTAAATAATCGCCGTCTATACGAGAAACTGCGGATCGAACTGGAAAATGCCTACAAGGTACAAGAGAAACTGCAGCAAGAATGTGAGCTCCTTCGATATATCCAAAAACATGGCCAGGCTCAGATGGCGCAAAAGACACAACAGCTTCTCGCTGTGAGTGAGCAACTGCCGGAACGGGAGCGGATTTTAAAATCGCTCATCAGGAAGTTAACAAAAACAGAGTTGTCCCTGAAAGAGCTGTACAAAAAGATGGAGAAAATGCAGCTCGAAAAAAATCTCTGGGATGCGAATGAAAAAGAGCTATTAGAGATGGCCAGAAAAGCGGAAACACTCGAAAAGCAGAAAACCGCAGAACTGGTTGCGCTCAAACAGAAAAAAGCGGTGGCAAAAGAGTCCCTCCTCAGAAAGAACGCACAGCAGAAGCATCGTCAAGAGCTTTCAAAGTATATTTTGCCCACACAACTCGGGGATTATATTGCTCACCCTATCCCTCAAAACCATCCGCTATTCACCTATTCTGCAAAAATCGATGAATTAATGCATCGGTATCATACCAACCAGACCCGGCAGGCAAGTTACGATAAGCAGGTTCAAGAAGCCAAGGAAGCAGAACAGGACTTGCTTTACATCGCAGAGCAAGGAAGAGCGTTTTTGGAGCAGCACCCAGAGCAGTGTGAATGTCCTCTATGTCACACTCGTTTTGAAAGCTGGAATCTGCTGTATGGAGCGACGCTCAAACTTGAAAGAAGTCAGAAAGAACAGTTGGAAGAAGAAGCTCGTCAAATTCAGCAAGAGACGAAGAGTATTGATATAGCTTACCTACGGATTAGGCAGGGATGGCTGTCCGAGTACGAAAATCTGATAAAAAAGGAAGACGAGATTTGTGCGCAGTATGACAACGCGTTTCTTGTAGCAGAACAAAGAAAAAGGAGCACGGAAGAACACATCAAAGTGCTCGAACAAGAAGAACAAGACATACATCTGAATGCTACTGGATTGGGCTGGAATTGGAAACAGCCTCTTACCGTCAAAGAGGTGGAGAATGAACTCCTAGAACAAAACAAAAACTGGAAAAAGGAGGAAAACGATGTATGCACGCAAAAAGAATTGCTGGAGCAGCAGCAAAAGAATCTTCAGGTGGAAAGGCAGAGTGCTGAATGTACAGTTGATAAACTCAAAGCGTGGAGTGCAAGAATAGCGGAAGATCCACTTTGGGAAAAGAGCGTTGCTTACCTGCGAGAGCGGTCACTGGATTTCGATTGGGACAAGCGAGCGCACTCTCTACACCTTCAATCGGCTGAGGAAAACAGCAAAATCAATGAACTGCAGGCAAAAATGAATCTGATAGCAGAAATCTCGCATAGTAGCATGGAGGCTCTTGACAATGCGCGTATAAAAGCGCAAAAAGCCTTACGGAAGCAACAGAAAGTATTTTCAGAGATTGCCACCCTTGTAGAGAAACCTGAACCACAAATGGAGGATCTGAAACAGGCAAGGAAAATCTGCATCTTGGAGCAGGAATGGAAGCAAACACAAATCAACGAACTGGGTAATGTGATTCATTCGGAAGGGGTTGGTGAAAGTATCCGGAAGTACAACGAACACAAGACAAAAATTGAATCCTTGGAGCGTAAAGTGGTCACTCGGAAGCAATCTCTGCAAAAAGCTCAGGAAGCACTGGAAGCAGAAAAGAAGAACCTTTTGACTGAACTACAAAAATATTTCCAGCAACCTCTTTTTAACGAGATTTATCAGAAAATTGACCCACATCCATACATGAAAAAAGTTAGTTATGAAATCATGTATAACGATGAAAAAAACGAACCGGAGCTGTATATCAAAACACTGGCAGATGAGTGCGAGCCCTATCACCCAGAATTATTCTTTAGCACGGCACAGTTGAATACTGTTGCATTGAGTTCGTTCTTAAGCCGCGCACTTTCGCTGACTGAGATTCCCATCGGCACCATTGTGATAGATGATCCGGTTGGACATTTCGATGACATGAACATTCTTGGTTTTGCCGATTTGATGCGGAGCATCATTGAGAAAAGCCAAAAACAGATTGTAATCACAACTCATGATGAAACAGTGTATCAGATTTTTCGCCGAAAACTTCCGCCAGAGGTATATCGTTCGCGCTTCATAGATATGACAGCAGAATAAGATCAAACCACTTTACTTAGGTTGAAGTGAATTATCAACCTTTGATCAATTCCCGAACGACTATACCGGTGTAAATGCAAGAAAAGCATTAGCCGGACTGAAAGATCATGAACTGAGGTAGCCCTGTTTTTAATGCTACCCAAAGACAAAAACAGGGTGCGTCCACCCGGACGCACCCTGAAAATCCACAGACAATTACGAATTGCGATATGTACAACAGGGCGTTCCCCGTCGGGAACGCTCTGTTTCTCTTTGCTGGGGGTGTGATGAGCCTGCTCTGCCTGCCACGCGGCAAACTCCCTCTGGCCTTCCTCGCTGTTCCAGCAGGCAAGGATGGCCGGGTAGAATGCCCGTGCCAGACGGTCGATGACTTCATCGGGATAGGGGGAAGTGTTTGTGGACTTTTTCTTTTTGTTCAAACGCACGCTCCTTTGATCGTCCCACCGTGGCAAAGTCGGGCGAGAAAATCAAAGTTCCAATTTCATATCAGGCGCAAGGGCGCGGATGCTTTCCGCCCTGCACTTGCGGCTTTGGGCTCGTTGATGGCTTACAGGTGTCTGTCGTTATGCGATTTTTTCATCGTTCAGCATTTCTTCAAACTGTGCCATATACGCTTTATGCTGCTTGAGGATTTTTAGTGTTTCAGTTTTGGCGTAGGAATCGTCCGGCAGCTTAGGCAAGTATCTCATCAAAAAATCAAAGTCCTGCTGAATCCGCCGGACAGCGACCTCCAGCGCGGAGTAGTTGATTCCAGAATAGTGTGAGTAGCTCGACTGCGGAGCGGGACGGTCTTCCGGGTGCAGAATCTCGTGCACGATCTGCTTGCGGTTTGGGAAATCGGCTTTGGCGAGGCGGTGCATATCGGCATCACGGACTTTGAATTGCCCGGACAGGATTTTCTCCTGCATACCGGGCACCATCTGTTCCATGATCTCTACGCCGCGCATGAACTTTTCAGAACGGGCAACGTAGGATTCGCTGACATTGTTCCGCTCTGCAATCTGCTTACGAACGCTTGCTTCTGAGGCAGTGGGAGGAATTGTGTCAAATTGACACAATTCCTCCGGGACGGTTTTCTTGGCAGCAGCCGTGTGCTGGTTGTTGCCGTTTCCACCGGGCTTCCGATGCTCCACACTGTACTGTTTTCCAATGAGGAACTTCTTCTGCTCCGGCGTGAGGTTGCGCCGCCCCAACTGGTTCTTGCAGATCCAAGCGAGAACTTCTTCCCGGCTTTCAAACGGGAGCGGCATGGTGGAAAAATAAATCTCTGGGTACTTTTGGAGGATTGCATAACGATTGTGTCCGTCAACAAGTGTGTTGTTCCACACGATCAAAGGAGAAATCAGCTTGCCCTCTTTCAGGATATTCTCTTCAAGCTGCTTAAATTCATCATTGGTCAGAGGAGGAATCTGGGACTGGAACTCCGGATCGATTTTCAGGTTGATCATACGCACACTCCTTTATCTCTCCTGCTGCGCCGGTTCTTCCTCCCGGAAAAAGGACGCAACATTCTGCTTTGCGGTTTTCAGTTTGAGCAGTTCTTCCTTGGCTTCCTTGTACTGCTCGTAGAACTTTGCCTTTTCGGATGCCAGCTGCGCATACTCGGCTTCCAGCTTTTTCGGGCTGGGCAGCTTTGTGATGCTGTTTGCCTTGAAATAGGCTGCTGCCGCCCGGTACGCTGTCAGCTCTGCACGGTGCTGCTCCTCAAAGGCTGCGGGTCGCTTGGCGGTCTTTAGCTGCTGTGCGACATTCTTGGTGCTGGTGTAGGCTGCGATGTGATAGCGCAGCTCATTGTTGGTTTTCATGCGACCTTCGAGGTCTTTCACCACCGCCAGCGAGTCGTGATACTTGGTTTCCAGTTCGGTGATGCGCTGGTTCAGAGCGTCCTCGTCGGTCAAGCCCTTTTCCTGCAGAAGCTTCACGGTCTGTGCCATAACTTTGAGATTGTGTTTCGTGAGCCAACGCTTATAGCCAATGCCTTTGCCCTCGGTCATCCTCGACTGGATGTCGATCAGTTTCCCGATGGTATCCTGCTTGGACTGTACCTTGGGTTTGCGTTCGGCGTTTGCCTGCAATGTGGCAAGCACTGCCGTCTTATCGAACTTGTCCCCGAGATGTTTCGCGCGGATAAACTTCGTTCTGCCAGCGGGCAGATAGCTCAGACACCCACGGCTTTCCTTGACGGCAATACCATACTGCTGCATGAGCCTGTCAGAAAAATCTTCAAAACTCGTTGTGCGGTACAACACCGAAGAAATCTGTTTCCGCAAAGTGTCCTTCACGGTTTCAAACTTCTTCTGCTGGGGCGGCTGTCCAGCTGCGGTGAGGGCTGCGTTCTCACGGTCAAGTTTCAACTGACCACGCCTACGCGCCCAATACTCAGCTTCGCTCACGCGCTCTTTCGAGCCGTTGAGCAGGTCGATCTGGTACAGTCCGGCACCCTCGCACAGTTCCATGACCTCAACACGCAAGTGCCGCATGGTCTGGGCTGTGCTGGAGTGCTTCATACCCTCACGCCAGTCACGGGGCTTTTGCATATAGGGCTTACGTTCCACCTCTCGTGTGCGGATACTGCCGATCACAATGTGGACGTGGATGTTTCCCGAATGGTTATGCCCATCCGGGTGAGTGCAGACGATGGCGGGGTGACCGGAGAAGTTTTCTTCGCAGAATTTCAGGCCAAGTGCCTGTGCTTTTTCCATGGTCAAGCCGTTGTCGGCTGCATCTCTGGGGTCGAAGCTGATGATATAATGGTGGGTCTTCACGTCCGCAGACTGTTCGTAAAACAGTATTCAACAAATGACACGGCAACTGGATGTCAGGATTGGTTACTGTTCACTCCGCTAGGCCTAAAAAGCATTAAGTCCCATGACCACACCGCCGAGGTGTTGGCCATGGGACTTTTTGTGTCTGGGAGCGGCACACCTCTATCGAGGTGTAACACACTAGACTTTGTTCCAAAGTCGTGTGCCAAAGGAGATTACGCTCCTTTGAAATTTCCGTCATCATAGAGGAAAGAAACAATCTATTAACTTTCCCATGCAGCAAC
>ENA-ORTQ01003838-ORTQ01003838.1-human-gut-metagenome-genome-assembly--contig:-NODE-3838-length-10767-cov-12.456964_pt1 | contig 10767 bp, 13 predicted proteins | sample MGYA00241912_ERZ509188 | MGnify/ENA primary metagenome ERZ509188 (study PRJEB26280, sample SAMEA2338849) | human gut metagenome | biome: human gut; feature: human-associated habitat; material: faeces...
CCAGCGCAATATCTTGCACATAGCTCTTTACCTCGCCCTGCTCGGCCTTTTTGAGCAACTGATAGGTGTCCTTACTAAACGCTGCCGTTTCCTCTCGCTCCTGTCCGTCAAAGGTCTTTCCCTTTTCGGTAATATGCAGCCCATATTTCGCGCAAAGCTGGTCGGAATAATCTTTCATGGCCTGCAGCTCTGCCTTGCTCTGCTGGAGCTTGTGGCCGTCTACATAGCTCACGCTGTTCACCACAAAGTGCGTGTGGATATGCTCCTTGTCCTCATGGGTAGCAATCAACACCTCAAAGTCTTGCCACTCCGGTCGTGAGGCTGCCAGCTGGCACGCGATCTGGTGCGCCTGCGCCGGATCTATCTTCTCGCCTGGTGCAAAGCTCTGAACAAAATGCTTGTAGGTTCGCCCTCCGTCCTTATCCCACAATAATTTCGTAACTCTCATTTCATCTTTAACTGTATCAGGAACGCAATTCAAGCCACTCAGCAACTTTTGTTCCGTTTTTTCCTCTTGCATTACATAATCGAGGACTGTGTTTATCCCAGCTTTTGAAGATACTGCCTTAATGACTGCCATACCATTTTCACCTCATCTAATACCGTCGGCAATTCTTTTTTATAATCAATATAGCCGCGCTCATTAAGTCTTTTGGCGATTTGGTTGAGGTTCGTGCCCTGCCGTTTCAGCTCCGGCACGATCTCTTTGATACCGTCCGTATTTACAATCTCCTTACCCAGCACGCAGGACAAAATGTACCGCTGCTGGTTCATGCCGCTTTCAGAAATTTTCTGTTGCAGCAGCTCCCATTCCTCCTCACTAACTCGGAACGAGAGCTGCTTCGGTCTACTCTTATTTGCCATGACCGCCGTTATTCTCCCTTAAATTTTCTCAGTGCCTCTACATAATCTCGGATTGCTTCTACTTCTTCGGCCATACTCAACTTGCTCGGCTTCCAATCGTCCAGCCAATACTGTAATTCGTCTTCAAAATCGAATGTGTCACCCGGCTCCATTTCGTATTCTTCGCGCTGTTCCTCAAACTCCTCTGGATGCGATTTGTATTCTTCGTTCTCCTCATAAAGTTCAATAAAATTTTCGAGGTCTGCGTTCTGCTCCAACAAATGCCACAGCAGCGTTCTCTTATCATCACGCCCGAAGCCACAGCGGTTGAACCAGTCCTCAGCAAGATAGCGTTCGTCCGAACCATTGGTGAAAGTACCATCGACCAGATCACCGATGAAGCTCTCCAACAACCCAGAAACCGTCATGCCGTGGCTGGCTGCTTTTTGCAAAATGCGGTCGCAATCAGCATCGGACAATTTCAAAACGAGTGTCCGCGCTTTGATGGTTTCGATTTCTTTTTTCCGATCTTCGTACAACATGAGAAACCTCTCTTTCTTTCGTCCGCGGCGTTCTCCAAGTAGGGGATTGAAGGGGGTGCAGCCCCCTCACAAGCTCTAAAGTGGTAACACTTTAGGTAGCTTGCAATATATCTTCCACACCCTCATTATACATGGTGGTAGCACTGCTGTCAAGTGTGGAAGATGGGCTTGCGGTAGCAAGCCCCAGTGCAGCAGATTACCCTCTTGTCTGCTGCTGTGAATGAAGAAAAACGAGCGTCAAGGGCTTGCTTTTTTCGCCCCGTTCGAGCCATCTGCGCAGCAGATCGGCGTGTAACGGGTAGAAAAAAGTGGTTCGCATGAACCACCCTTGACGCTCGTTTTTCGGAATGTACGATGTAGGCCGAGCGTAATCTCCATTCCGTCAAAAATAATTATTAACATTTATTGTTTTTGACGATTGAACAAACCATCAAATCTGTTATACTAAAAATATACAACCATTTATCTCCAAATTGGAAAGGTAATTGCTATGAAAAGATTTTTCCTCAAATATGTCAATTCAAAGCTATTTATTTTTCTTATCTTCATTGTTTGTATTCTTTTATTATCTCATTTATATTCCATCAAAAATCCGCCTGACAAAGTCGATACTACCCCTACGGTATATGTCTACGGAGTCCCTTATTACACAAATTCCGTCCCCTCTGATTTTGACCAACAAATCAACTTATTCAAACGTATCGGTGTGACTGATAATACAACTCCCACATCTTCATTAATAACATCCCAAGATGAACCCCTTGGTTCAGAAATATATTACAGCACCTCGTATCCCGAACTTATTTTTGCAAAATTTTCAAATGATATTCACATTTATTCCTCTGAAATCACCAAATGTATTTTACTTTATTATAATAAAAATTTATATATATCCTACCGTGAATTGTCAGATCTCTTGAATTTAGAGGATAACCTCATTATTCCCTTTAACGCCTTTTCTCAGACTGATACTATTATTTCTTATAAAAATGCAGAATATATTCCTCGTACTTCTCCCGAAACGAATACCCCTGCATTAAATAATTCTAATATTTATACATCTTCCAATTATCCTGATTATTTATATGTTAATATGTATGAGACTAAACTGTTGTTAATTAATGTGGATTCTGTAAACATTCCTGATGAGTGGTGGGGGTGGAAAATTCAAAAATAATTTTATGTATAACTCACACGATATCACGATATGGAAGGAGATAAGTTATGAAAAAATTCTTGCGAACTGTATTCTTGACCTGTGTATTTTCTCTACTCATGTCTATTAACTCTTTCGCCTCCCACTCCGTTACTAACAACTCCATATACGTTTCCTCGCAAACCTGCCCACAGGCCGTAGTAGATTATGTAAATGACAATATTGCTTCTGCACTTCTCTGCCTTACCGAAGACAATTTCCCTGCTGGTCATGTTTACGTAGGCAAACCATTTACTTATTCTAATTCACCGTCTGATATGTTTTTATTTCCAGTGTATGTTAATGATACTGTTGAATACGTCTATCGTGTATCTCAATTTCAGGGAAATATTAGCGGTACTCTATCTACATATTTAGCTCAGCAACTCCAAGAAATTAGCTATCTAACCTCTATCGAAACACCTGCAACATTTACTATTACCACCGATAAGTTAATCGCAACTATCGGCAATACCGATATAGAAATTAGTGAACTTCCCGAAATGTTTTCCGAGGAACCCACCATTTCCAATTCTGTTAATAACTTAAATTTAACATCTGCGAATACAACCATCAATATTTCTGAACCTATAATTTCAGAAGTCTGTGCCCCAATTCAAACCAGAGCGGCTACCTCGAAATCTATTCCTCTTACTATCACAGAAACACAAGGCAATAATAATTGGTGTCTTGCTTATGCAACAGCTATTATTGCAAGATACCGCGGAAATACAAACTGTACCGCAAAAACCGTCATGTCTTATTTTTATGGATCCAATCCATCTACGGAAGCCTCTTTGAAAGAAGGTCAATCAGTTGCTTATGCACACGCTATCGGACTCTTAAATGTAACAAATTCCAGTTCTTATCTTAGTCAGACATCTCTCAAAAATTACATTAGTGACAGTAGTCCCGTCATCCTCTGTATGAGTAGACCTGCAACGGGTTCCTATCACGCAGTAGTATTACGCGGCTATAACTCTAGCAACTGGTCTATCTGGAATCCGTGGTATAAAAGTTATGAAACATTTCCGATTGGTGGTAGCTATACCGCTCGAAATGGCTACGTATATATGTATAATGGCGTGAGCAATCTCGGAAGAACAATCTTTAATTGGTAAAACTAAAACAATACGCGAAAAGCCCCGTACTGGAATACGGGGCTTTTCGCGTATTGTTTTAGTTTCGCTTATTATAGCATAGATTACAGCCTTAGCAAATCTATCCTCGCACAGAAGATTTTATTTCCCTCGCTGCCAGTCCGCACACATTTGCTTATAACAATAAAGTGTTGCACGCGCATCTTCTAAACTATCGTGAGGTCCGCCGCTACTCCAATCACAGCCTTTATCTCCGAAAGAACCTACTGAACCACCGTCGATTATTCGGCGCTGCCTGCTCATCCGGCACGCTAGCCGTTGCTCGATCTTCCCCAGCATCAGAAAGCTGCTGCTGTATTATCCCAGCGTGGAGCGCCTGCGCCGCACGCGCGGTTTCCTGCGCTGCCAGCAATGCAGCACTGCACTCGGCCAACCTCGCGTTTAACTCTCTGATCTGCTGGTCTTTCACTGACAGCTGTTCTTGCAGCGTATCAACAGTAGTCTGTAAAACGCCAACTAAATCGCAAACTTCATGGTTTTCGGTTTGCGATTGCTCATCACTAACCAAATTTTTAACCACTCTTTCTCGCTGTTTATCTTTCTGAAAAGCCATTTTTGTCAACTTTTCTTGTCGGTTTTCGATCGCAAACTGGTTTCCGTTTTTTCGCAAACTTGATCGCAAACCAAGGTTTGCGATTTGCTTACTTACAGCAGTCTTTGATACGCCCAATTCATCTGCGATTTCCTTGATCGTTTTGGCCATCCGGCACACTCTCCTTAAAACAGGTCGCTATGCGAACCGGTTCTAATCAGCTTCAAGATCAGAGCGTCGCGCTCAATCTTATACCTTATTTCACCTCAACAAACAACTTTCATTGAGTTGATGTCTTGTCGTATCCACGATCTTCTGCTTTCTATATTCTTGTGATTTTATCCAAAAGTGCCTTGTTATATCAATATGTTTTTGTTATAATTATCTCATCAAAAAGGGAGGTGTATCCAATGGTTTATTGATATATACACATAACCAAGTAAAACCAACTCTACATATTAATAAAATGATTGATGAAAAGGGGTGCGTTATGAGATCTTTATTTAAAAATTTTATTGCTATTATGACCCTTTCTACAATTTTTATAACTTCCGCCAATGCAGTATATGTATACAGATACCAACAAGAACAAACAAATTGGTGCTGGGCGGCCAGTGCACAAATGATGGGACACACCATGGGACGTGATGTTACTCAGAGCGCTATCGTTGATTATGTTTTAGGAACGATTGCTAACGTAACTAGTGGCGATATTGAAAATGAAAAAAAGGCTGTAAATTACGCGACTTTACGTAATACTACCCTCCGAAGATCAGCGCTTTCCTTTGCTGCAACAAAATCTGAATTAGATACTGGTGAACCTATTTATATACAACTTGCCTGGAATGTCGGCGGTGCTCATGCAGTCGTTGTATCAGGATATAATACAAGTGCCGGTACTTTAACCATTGTTGATCCCGCGAAAGGCTGTGGTACAAAATCTTTTTCTTATAATAGTATGATTACAGGATGCACTTTTCAATCTGGAACTGGAAAATGGAGTAACTCTATCACTATTTGACGGAGGTGACACTAAATGTGTGGCTTGAAGAAAATCATTTCGATGTTTATTCTTTTGACATTGAGCATTACTCAGGTATCTGCTGTTAACATTCCAATTGAACGTTTGAACGTATCCAAGGATTATGCCTCGGTTCAAACTGCTGGAACTGATATATGCAATCTTGTAAATACATTAACCGAAAGCTCTACTCTACATTCCAATAATATCAACTGGGATAACGTATATAAAATATATGTTGATGATAATGATATTTTTACGTTATCTTCCTATTCAAAAAACGATATTATAAATTCACTAGACTACATATGGAGTTACATGGATAATGTAAATAATCATAATATCAGAGTAACCATTTCTCGAGCGCAAATGCCAGAACATGAATTGGTTGACAATGGTGTTATCAATGAAACGACATATAATGAGTTAGCGAAAAAAGCTGGCACATGGACAGCTCCAGAAGCAGAGATTGATACCACGCAAACTATCGCAAACATTTGGAGTTATTTACAAAAAGCGGGTATCAGTGACACTACTGATTTTATCTTGGTCGGAGGTACCGCCAAAATGAAATCCTTGTTTGCTATTACTTTTGCGGACGGATACGCAGACAAGATTATACCTCTTGCCGAAACCAACATCGCCATTAATAAAAATAATGATACTCTAACTCTGAGTAGTTATGACAATACTGAAAACTTAGAACAACTCGATGTTGGAAAATCATATGATTTTAAGGTAATCGCTAAAGCATTCAATAGTATTGACCCCTTAAAAACAAATAGTACCGGATCGAATGGTTATACTACAATCAAAAATACTGTAAATATAACTGAAACTATTTTTATAGGCATTATCCTATTTGCCGCCCTTACAGTAATCTATATTCTTAGAAAAAAGAAAATAACCAAATAACTACATAATTATAAAAGCCCCGGTGTTCCAGCGCCGGGGCTTTTCGCATACTCAGTAAGCATTCTTATAATTCTCTGTCTATTGTCATTATAGCATATAACTACTGCCTTAGTAAATCTATCCTCACCGATTACCCTCAGCCCAAATTTCAAATTGAGTGCGTAAAACCTCCAGCGTACTTTCTACCTCCTCAGGCGTACCGTGCACTCTGATTTTTACCATGCCTCGACCTCGCTTTCTACGATCTACAATGCACAGCCTTTATCTCCGAAAGAACCTACTGAACCACCGTCGATTGTTCGGCGCTGCCTGCCCATCCGGCACACTGGCAGCTGCACGATCTTCCCCATCGGAAAGCTGCTGCTGAATTGTCCCAGCGTGGAGGGCCTGCGCCGCACGCGCAGTTTCCTGCGCTGCCAACAATGCAGTGCTGCACTCAGCCAACCTCGCGTTTAACTCTCTGATCTGCACGTCTTTCACTGCCAGCTGTGCTTGCAGCGTATCAACAGTAGTCTGTAAAACGCCAACTAAATCGCAAACTTCATGGTTTGCGGTTTGCGATTGGTTGGCGTTTGCGGTTTGCGATTTGGTTTGCGATTGCTCATCGCTAACCGGATTTTCAGTCACTATTTTTTGCTGTCTTTTTTTCTGAAAAGCCATTTTTATTAACTTTTCTTGTTGGTTTTCGATCGCAAACTGGTTTCCGTTTTTTCGCAAACTTGATCGCAAACCAAGGTTTGCGATTTGCTTACTTACAGCAGTCTTTGATACGCCCAATTCATCTGCGATTTCCTTGATCGTTTTGGCCATCCGGCACACTCTCCTTAAAACAGGTCGCTATGCGAACCGGTTCTAATCAACTTCAAGATCAGAGCGTCGCGCTCAATCTTATACACCAACAGCCAATCCGGCTGAATATGACACTCTCTCATGTCCTTGTAATTTCTCGAATTGGTCAGCGCATGATCACGGTAGGCCGGCGGCAACGGCTTCTCCTCACACAGCAATTCCACGACAGCACTCAGCTTTTGCGGATCGCAGCCACGCTTCACCGCCAGCTTATAGTCTTTCTTGAACTGCCCCGTAAACTCCGGTTTAAGCATTAAGGGCCTCCATCATATCTGCCACACTGTCGAACGGACCGTGCATATCTTCGTCATTCTCCGCTGCTTTCATCGCTGCATAAGTGATGTCGTTCGGCTCGTCCAGACGAACTTCAAACGGCAATCCATGATAGCGCAGTGCCTGACGGTAAAAAATGCCCGTAGCGGTGCTCAAATCCATGCCCAACGACTGAAACAAATCTGCCGCCTGCTTCTTCAGCTCCGGTTCAATACGAAGCGTCATATTACCCTTAGTTGCCATACAAAAGCACTCCCCTCAAAGCATATTACTGATATTCTACATCCATATTATATGCTTTATTTATTTGCGTTGCAAGCGCAATGCAAATAAAATTTGCTTGTGATTATTACTCTAACAATCTGGCAACATCTCGTTTAGCATACACCACACGAGCGACTGTCACCAACTTCTTTTCCTCGTCCACCCAATAGAGCATTAAAAAGTTCTGCACTAAGATTTTTCGATACTCACGCTTCAACGGGCGGATTGGTTGATACGCCGGAAGCGCATACGGAAATGTAAGTATGCTTTCCGCAGCGTTCACCAGTTCCATAGCCAAACGATCTGCCGCAGCAGGATTTTGCAGCTCTCCACTGATATAGCGCACGATTTCAACCATATCTCGCTGGGCAACAGGCAGGTACTCCAATTTATACACCCTGCTCCCCTCCAATAGCGGCTTTCATCGCTTTCAATACATCTTTGGAGGAATAACGCTGATCTGTCAGCTCGGCCTCTCGCTCGGCCTCTTGCAGCTTGAAGTAAACCTCGCTTTCAAATTGCAAGTTTTCAAACGCTTCCATGCTCAAAACGACCATATCACCATACCCATTTTTGGTTAAAAACACAGGCTGAGCCGTTTCATGCACTGTTTTGGAAATGTCCGCAAAGTTATTTCGCAAATCCGATACAGGTCTAATCATATTCATACCATCAACCTCCTTACTATTATTTTAGCGTAATTATGCTAAAATATCAACATCATTTATTTTCTGTTTTGGGCGGAAACAAAGCGTTAACGCAATCGGTCGCTAAATAATTCATGTACTCATCGTCCGGCATAACGTTGATCCGGCGAATACCATTCGCCGCACACCCAACCAGCAGCCCGGCATCGACCTCACTTTCCGCAAAAACCATGTGTTTTTCCTGCTCCTGCACCTGCTCTTTTCTGGTCTTTCCATGCAAGAACACTTCATAGGCTTCTTCTTCCGAAAGCCCGCGTTCCTTCGCAATCGCAGTCACCGCAGCCACAATCTCAGCTGCCTTACGCTGGCTCTCATCACCAGACAGCTGAACCATCTTCTCTTTGTTCGTATATTCGCGTAAATTCATTAAACCGGCCTCTTCCCACCAACGATATACTGTCTTTTTACTCAATCCAGTTTCTCTGATACACTCCGCTTTCGTCCCCTCTGAGTGCTCAGAACGCCACTCAGCTACCACAGATAGCTTGTCCGGCCTACCATTACCGTCCGTCCATTTACGCCCCTGTCGGCGCATACGAATATCTCGAATTGCTCTTGCTTCCTCCAGATGATCAGATTGCTTCTGACCATTCCTCCTGTTCTTCTCAATCTGAATACCGGTACGCCACACAATCGTATCAATCGGATATGTAGCATAGCTATCCGTATAAGCCTCCAGAGCGTGCATAACATCGTCCTCAGTGAACTCATCACCTTTTGTATTCATGAATGGAATAAGGCCGTATGCGTCCTCCTCGAGCGTTTCTCGGGGTACTCCACACTTCTGCGCATATGTCGCAAGAGTCATAATACACCAATATCTGTGTCCCTGTTCGGCACCCTCTTTTAACTTCCTAATCCACCAGTCATAAACTGCTTTCTTACAAGTCCATGTATTCCTCGGTCGCTTCTCCACAATACGCCGCTGATACCACTCTGGATACTTCTTCTTCGCATCTTCGAGCCGTAAATCAGACTTATAAACAAAGCTCACAGCACGATGATCCTCTGGCACAAACTTATTCAAATACTCTACTGTGACCTTTTCACCGACCGAAAAGGCACGGCAGCGACCACCATCTTTCGTAATCGTACCAACCACACGAAAACCCTGAAACAAACTCTCATACTGCACCTTATCATGCAGCGAGGACGCGCCCTGTGTCCATGCCTGCCAAGTCAGCCGCCTTTTCAGCTTCTCCAACTCCTCAACAATGTTCTTAAACATCGGAATAGGCTGCTTAAAGACATAATAAATATGGATACCTGAGCCGGAAGATACCAAATACGTAGGCCGCGGCAGACCCCAAACAAACTGCAACATCTCATGACCACGGTTGATCTGCTCCATAAAAAAATCCCAATGCTTCCGCTCCGTCATACCATCAAGATCAATAGCCAACGCATACATAAACCGAGCATTGGAGGACTTCCGACTCTTACCTGCATAACTGATCGGGCTCATAAGACAGAAATCATGTGACCCAACCATATCCGCAATCGTATCAAGATCATCAGTAATCGTCATACGCTTTGCACGCTTGCTGCCTTTCTCAATAGCAATCGCTATACCATTATATTTCCCGTCCTCATACTCACCGCGCTCCTCAAAGGAGCCCTCCGGAAAGATGTCCCGATAAAAGTCCATATAGTGAACTTCCTCAAACAGCGCTTTCAAAGCACCTAAAATATCATACATCCCCATGCACCTCCAGCCCCCTATCAGGGCGTTATATTATCAATACAGTTTTTTTACCTTTTTCCGACAAAAAAATCGGTCGCTTTTCGACCAACTCCGGCCCCCCCTCTGAGCACCCCTGCCAGCCCCCTAGCAGGGCATTATATTATCAATATATTTTTTCCACCTATTTCCCGACAAAAAAATCGGTCGCCTTTCGACCAGCTCCGACCCCCTCTGAGCACCCCTGCCAGCCCCCCTAGAAGGGCGTTATATTATCAATATATTTTTTCCACCTATTTCCCGACAAAAAAATCGGTCGCTTTTCGACCGTATTTGCTTGTCCATATTTTACAGTAACGGCACGAGGGTGTCAATCCCTCGTGCCGTGTTTCTCTTTAATTTCTTGGAGCTGCACTCGGATACTCTTTTTTCTCTCTACTACTGCTTTAGGTTGTGCCTTTAATGTCCTATTGCACGCCTGTACCGTTGCACCTAACGCGGTCACAGCATTTATTATCCGCTGCCACCGCTCCCACGTTAACCCTTTTACTCGTCCAAAAAACGATTTCTTCGTTTGAATATCTTGAGTTTCCTCAGTTACTCCCATACATTTCTCCATAAGAGTGTTTACTACGCCTATTAGCAGTTTCTTTTGTTTCTGTAACCTCTCTGTTTCTTTCTTAAAGTTCGAGATCATCTCTCTGGTGTCGGCGCATACTTGCTTCAGCTGCTCGTTTTGCTTCTTTAGCTCTGCGTTCTCTTTCTGTATCTCCTGCACTTCGTCG
>ENA-ORTQ01003842-ORTQ01003842.1-human-gut-metagenome-genome-assembly--contig:-NODE-3842-length-10756-cov-3.218484_pt1 | contig 10756 bp, 10 predicted proteins | sample MGYA00241912_ERZ509188 | MGnify/ENA primary metagenome ERZ509188 (study PRJEB26280, sample SAMEA2338849) | human gut metagenome | biome: human gut; feature: human-associated habitat; material: faeces...
GCGTGACAGGCATGTATTCTAACCAGCTGAACTACCGCACCAGTTTCGTTTTGCGACGGCAAAGATAGATCTTTTTTTATTTCTACGCAACATCTTTCCTAAGAAAATTACAAAAAAAATTCACCTCTACCTTATCTACCCTAAACACAGGCTTTTACTATTTTCATTCTCTCAAAACCGATACCCATGAATACCCAACAGAACTTTCAAAGCCAACCAAAGACTCGATTATACCTCAATCGTAAAAGCTATATAATGATTTTCAAACTTTTATATAAAAAGAAAAGAGATTCAACTTACTTTTCAAATAGTTGAATCTCTTTTCCTGAGCCACGACCGGGACTCGAACCCGGGACCTTTTCGTTACGAATGAAATGCTCTACCAACTGAGCTATTGTGGCAATTGCGGTGCAAAGGTAATATATTTAAAGAAACACCGCAACTCTTTTTCTCTATTTTTTTCTTACCAAACAAAAAAAAGAAATTCGTTCTCCTGTTTTCCTTGAAAATCACTAACGAGATTTCTATGTATGAAAATACTAAACACAACAATACACAGGAGGGAGAGATAAATTTTATCTCTCCCTCCTGTATTCAAATATAAAGAGAATTATTTCATATCCTGTTTACTATACGTTAATCGCAACTTAATGTTATCTACATCGACTAATGCCAATGATGGAGCAGAAATATAGGGAACAACATCGGTAACGACCTCTTGCTCATTATAAGAATAATAGTAATAACTTCCACCGGAAGATACCGTTTCGCTATACACAGACACCGGTACAAGAACGATTTCCTCATCGGCATCTGTGATTTCAGTACCCGTCCGTTTCTTTTCTATAATATTATTGATAAAGGTCCTCAATCCCGTAAAATTATAAACATGGGCATCACTATCATACTTAGCATAAAATGTATTCACATTGTCAGGTAGTTTTTTCTTTTCGAAAAACTCTTGCAACTCAGATTTACGAATAAACAGCAAAAATTGCGGAGGATCAAGATTATAATTACTAGAAACCGTCTTTACGGGAATACGTAAAGTCAACGAGTTCACAAGTCCTTGTACAGTCGAAGCACTACCACTTCCCCCTACTGCATCTTCAAAAGTCTCAATAATTTTACGCGTTGGAAAGTGAATCAAAACATTTAACCCTGCCGGGGCTTGTAAATAGACCTTCCCCGAAGATATTTCGTTTTTTATCTCCGCATCTATTTCCAATTTTATATGGTTTCCCGTTGTTATTTCGGGAGTTACCGCCATTAGAGTTTGAGTCGAGTTATATGTAGAATCCTTATCATTAATCACGGTTGTTTTGGTGTAATGTAAATTCATTACCGTATTTTGGACATTCACAACACACCCGCTTCCATAAGATGTCTTTACATAAAAACCCGGAAAATATTGTGTAAACCTACTAGGAGACGAAAATACAGTTGGATCTTCTTTATATTTCTGATAAAAACGGTCAGCCATTTCATCGGGTAATTTCACCCGAATCATCTTATAGCCGAGTTCTATAAGAGAATCCGGTAATCCTAAAAACGAAGCATTATAACTTGTCAAAGCAACCGGTGCAGCTTGTGCATTATAATATTCCGCCGGATCGATACCGCTATATACAGGCGACTCCAACCGTTTATCCAACGGATATACACTCAACTGCATAGGGGCCAAAGAATCTCCTGTAAAGGATTCTGTATTGTAACTTAAATATAAAATCAAAGAATCGAGTTTATTCACACCAACCGTATCAAAGTTTGCAGCCGGCATAAACTGGGTAAGAAAATCGGTTTCTAACCTACCATATCCCGGAATAGAAATACGCCCGATTAATTGTGTTATAGTTCTTCCAACGACACTATCATTCGGAACAGACTCAACCGTTATCAACTCTTGAAAAGAAGAGTCCACCACAATTTCAATATTCGTATCGACTATCGAAGAACCGATTGCGCTATTTTCGTCTCCACAAGAAGATAAGCCTAAAACTATCGCAAAAGCTATCGGTAAAAATCTAAATATTTTCATTTTCTATTTAGTAACTGACGTTATTCGTTACCTACAATTTTATTATAAAAATCATTATAGGCATCTATATAATTTTCAGGGTCTTGATACCCCAAGAAAGGAATGCCCGTTTTTTGTACATAATCCGTAATTTCCGAATTTATATTTCGACTGGCTTGAATCACACCGTCGGAATACTGTATAGCCAATTTATTAAGAACAACAGGATCAATAGACTCTCCTACTGCAAAAGGTATATCGGTGTCTTGTATCCCCTCCAACTTCAATTTTGCAGCAAAATTGGGGTCGAATGGAGTCTTGAAACCATTATCGTATAACGAATATATCACCTTCGCATCCCGAAAAGAAGGATCTTCGGCATAACTTTTCTTAATATACAAAGGAGTCAACGCCGTTATCCAACCGTGACAGTGAATAATATCAGGAGTCCAACGCAACTTTTTCACGGTCTCCATAACCCCTCTGACAAAGAAAATACTCCGTTCGTCATTATCGGGACGCATATCCTCGTCGACTACCCCGTCGGCATTACGTTGAAAATAATCATCGTTGTCTATAAAATAGACCTGCATACGAGCCGATTGTATCGAAGCGACTTTAATAATAAGAGGATGATCTGTATCATCGATTATTAAATTCATTCCCGACAACCGAATCACCTCGTGCAATTGATTACGACGCTCGTTAATAGAACCGTACTTAGGCATAAAGGTACGTATCTCATGCCCTCTATCCTGAATACCTTGCGGTAAATTTCGACAAATATTAGCGATTTCCGATTCTGGCAGATAAGGGGTAATCTCCTGTGCAATAAATAGGACTTTGGCTTCTTTCATTCTGCTCCTCTTAAACTCAATTTATTTTGCAAAAATAGCATACCCGTGGCTTGAAACGAATTTAACCGGTCATGCCAAGATACAGCCCACTTTTGCATCTTTCTGCAAAGATAATAAAAAAAATAGCGTAACCCTCCAAATATTAGAAGTATTAACACCAAAAAATCGTCAGACGCCCTATATTTCCCTCTCAAAAAGAAACATTTAAGGTTACTCTCCATAAAAAAATACAGCTTTATCTTCGTCGTTTGGGTTTTATTTGTTTCTTTTGCACAATTTTTTCAATCAATGTTCAATTATGAAAGTATTCACAACAATAGCCGAATTATGCAAGCAACTCGATTCGGACAGAAATGCCGGGAAAAAGATAGGTCTCGTCCCAACAATGGGCGCTTTACACAACGGACATCTGCAACTGGTAAAGACCAGCGTGGCTAATAATGACGTGACAGTAGTCAGTATATTCGTCAACCCCACTCAATTCAACGACAAAAATGATTTGCTACTTTACCCCCGCACGCTCGACAAGGACTGTCAATTACTCGAATCGGTAAATTGTGATTATGCGTTCGCTCCTTCGGTAGAAGAAATCTATCCGACCGAAGATACCCGGATATTTCACTTGGGGAAAGTAGCGGAAGTCATGGAAGGTAAATACCGACCGGGACATTTCAACGGAGTGGCTCAAATCGTCAGTAAACTCTTCGATATAGTCAATCCCGATAATGCCTACTTCGGAGAAAAAGATTTTCAGCAAATTGCCGTTATACGAGCTATGGCCGCTCAAATGGGCTATACATTCAACATCATAGCTGTCCCCATCGTACGCGAATCAGACGGATTAGCACTAAGCAGCCGTAATACTCGATTGACAGAGTCTCAAAGAAGAAATGCACCCAAAATAGCAGAGACATTATTTAAAAGTCGTACCTTTGCAGCCAACCATTCGGTGAAAGAGACTATCGATGAAGTAATCTCGACCATCGATGCAATACCGGAAATGAGAGTAGAATACTACGAAATAGTCGATGGAAACACGTTACAGCCTATCGCAGACTGGAACGACAGCGATTATATAGTAGGTTGTATTACCGTATATAACGGAGAGGTGAGATTAATCGACAACATCGCATATCGACACCCCGAACAATAACTTATGAAACCATGTTTATAGAGGTCGTAAAATCAAAAATTCACAGAGTCACCGTCACCCAAGCAAATCTGAATTATATCGGAAGTATCACGATCGACGAAGATTTAATGGATGCGGCGAACATTATTGCCAATGAAAAAGTTTCCATCGTAAACAACAACAATGGAGAACGCTTCGAGACTTATGTCATAAAAGGCGAACGAGGTTCAGGAGTAATATGTCTTAACGGAGCCGCCGCCCGAAAAGTACAACCGGGAGACATCGTCATCATTATGGCCTATGCTCTAATGACTCCCGAAGAGGCAAAAAGTTTTACGCCGGCTGTTATCTTCCCAGATACAGCGACCAATAAACTCATATAATAAAGAATATCGCTTGCGAAGCCTACCCGATTCGTCAGGTGGGCTTTTTTAATATATAATCATCTTCACCTCCTGCATGTATAGTCGTAAAGAAATTTGGAGAATCTCTCTCCCCATATTAGTAAGCCTTTTTGTACAAAACCTCATCAACATCACCGATACGGCTTTTATGGGACGTGTCGGACAAGTAGAATTAGGAGCCTCCGCCTTAGCCGGAGTATTGTACCTTGCTTTCTACATGGTCACTTTCGGATTTAGCACCGGAGCACAAATTCTCATGGCTCGTAGAAACGGTGAAGCCAAATATGGGACTTTGGGCCCTATCATGGGGCAAGGTATTCTCTTTTTGGAAATATTTTCAATAATCCTCATCTTCGCTTCTCTTATAGGGACCCCACAAATGTTGAAAGTCCTCATCTCCTCCACTGCCGTATGCCAAGCCGGAGAAGATTACATGCAATATCGGATATTCGGGCTCCTGTTCACTTCTATCGGGGTGATGTTCCGAGCCTTTTTCGTAGCTGTCACCCGCACCAAAGTACTGATGATAAATGCAGTCATCATGACTGTCGCCAATGTCGTATTCAACTACATTTTTGTATTCGGGCACTTCGGTGCACCCGAAATGGGTATTGCCGGAGCTGCACTTGGATCCGTTTTGGCAGAAGCGACAGCCGCATTGCACTTTTTCCTCTACACGTTCTTTTATATAGATCGGGGAAAATACCAACTGTTCCGATTTCGTTCCGGAGGATTCGGCCTCATTCGCGAAATACTGAATGTATCGGTATGGAGCATGATTCTCTACTTTCTCACCATAGGCACATGGTTTCTCTTTTTCGTAGCAGTCGAACACTTGGGAGAACTTCCACTGGCCATTTCCAACATTATCCGCAGTACCTCTACCCTGCTGTTCATGCCGGTCAATGCTTTTGGAGCGACAGCCTGTACCCTCGTGAGCAATGCTATGGGAGCCCGCCGTGCCGACGATGTAATTCCAATCATGCGGCGTATCGTCAAAATGTGCTACGCCATAGTATTACCCCTCATTGCCTTGCTATGCTTAGCACCTCATTGGATACTCCTCATCTATACCAACGATAGCTCGCTTATCGCCGAATGTACACATTCGGTCTATGTCATGTCGTCGTTCTACCTTATAGCCCTACCGGGAAATATACTCTTTCAATCTGTATCGGGAACCGGCGACACTCGTACGGCTTTTCTCATCGAAATGATCACGATCGTTTTCTATACGCTGGCTATTTATTGGATTATCGTTACCCTTCAAGTAGACATAGCCTTTTGTTGGACAGTAGAGTACGTCTATTGGGGATTCAAACTATTCCTATCGTTCCTCTTTTTCAAAAAAGCGAACTGGAAAGTGAAGAAGATATAACGGTTCGGAATCACATATTTTCATATAATTACACATATTCTATTCTCAAACAGAGTATGATAATATTTATATAATAGATTATCTATAACGATACTCTATATGTACCCTTTCTTGACCGTCTTTTTCATAAGTATAAACAGAAGTTATAATAACATCACCTTGACGGTACAATTCATAAATTTCTGGGAAATTAGCTTTCATCAAACGAATTTGCTCCCTGTAATCACTAATATATGTTCTATTTAATACGCAAGAAGAAAAACCTATTACAATTAGTAATAAAAAAACAAGTTTTTATCATGGAAAATGTAAAAAGGTTTAATATTATTTCGTATATACTATATGTATTAGCCATAGGCTTTTGTTTTGTTAACAATGAACAAGGTGGTATGCATATTATTGATATAAGTAGTATTTTTTCCATAAAATTTGAAACAGTGATTTTATTAGTATTAGGATCATTTTCAGCAGTAGTAGCTTATGTATTTCATGAAGCTATAAAAATAAGAGAAGAATCAGAAGAGTTAAAAGAAGAAAGTAAATACATAATATAGGAGGGAAATATGCCTATAATAGTAAATCTAGATGTGATGATGGCTAAGAGGAAGATGTCATTAAATGAATTGTCGGAAAAGGTGGGGGTGACTCCTGCTAATTTATCTATATTGAAAACAGGAAAGGCCAAAGCTGTAAGATTTTCTACTCTAGAAGCTATTTGCAAAGTTTTAGAATGCCAACCAGGAGACATTCTTGAGTATAGATAAACATTAGGTTAATTAAGTGCATTAGTGAAACGACATGTACTGGTTAACTTTTTAAAACTTTGAAAAAAGTTTTAAAAAATTGTTGACATATGTAGAACTTGTCTATATAATATTAAAAGTAGTCGACAGACACATGCGTGTTTAGCTCAGCTGGATAGAGCAACGCCCTTCTAAGGCGTGGGCCAGGAGTTCGAATCTCTTAACACGCACCATGTATGGTGGACGTAGTTCAGTTGGTAGAGCGCCAGATTGTGGTTCTGGTTGTCGTGGGTTCGAGTCCCATCGTCCACCCCATTTAGGGATATCGCCAAGCGGTAAGGCACCACACTTTGACTGTGGTATTCGTAGGTTCGAATCCTGCTATCCCTGCCATTACGGTTTACTAGCTCAGTCGGTAGAGCACTTGACTTTTAATCAAGGTGTCCGGGGTTCGATTCCCCGGTAAGCCACCAAATTCAATGCTGAGATTATATAAAAAGAAGTACATGCGTATATGTACTTCTTTTTTTTATAAAATTAGTGTAATATTATGAATATAAATAAAGAAAATGCTTAAAAATTGGAGATATAAGCAAGCTATTTTAACATAAGTGAGGGTTATAACATGAAAGTTACAATTAAAGATGTTGCTAAAGAGGCTAATGTTGCTACTTCTACCGTCTCGAGAGTTTTATCTAATAGTCCGAGAATAAGTGAAGAAACTAAGAAGAAAGTAAACGCTGCTATAAAAAAATTAAATTATACTCCCAATGTGGTGGCTAGAGGTTTGGCTAATAATAGAACAAGGATACTAGCGGTAGTACTGCCAGATGGAGCTGAAAAGATGTTTTCTAATCCATTCTTTGCACAAGCTTTAAAGGGGATAAGCGTTTGTGCACAAAAGGAAAATTATTATATCATGTATGGCTTTAAAGAAGATTGTAGTGGTGATGGGTGGATAAAAAAATTTACTGAAAGTAATTTAGTAGATGGATTATGTCTTTTTAATGCAAAAGATAATGATGAAGATATAGAGTATTTAAAAAAAATAAACTTTCCTTTTGTTATAATAGGGCGTCCTGAAGAAGTGAAGGGAGTTTTATGGGCTGATAATGATAATTTTCAAGCTATGTATTTGCTGACACAAAAATTAATAGAGATGGGTCACGAAACAATTGGCTTTATAGGTGCAAAAGGAAATTTAAATATGTCCAAGGATAGATTAGAGGGATATAAGCAAGCACTTAGGAGTAGAGGTGTTGAAGCTAGGGAAGAATTGATAATAGAATGCGCTGATTTTACTGAAAAATGTGGTTATATTGCTATGGAGGATATTATAAAAAATGATGATGTGACAGCAATACTAACAACTGATGATTTGCTAGCATTTGGTGCACAAGATAAGATGAAGGACAGCGGTAAGGAACAAATAGCAGTGGTAGGATTTAATAATACTCCTCTAGCAGAATATAGAAGTACTCCTTTGGCATCAGTGGATGTAAAGGCGGAAGAGTTAGGTTATTATGGGGCAAAACTTTTAATAGATAAGCTTGAAAGAAAAACTATAGGAAAGAACTTCTATATAATTGATACAGAACTAGTGGAGAGAAAATCATTATTTGTAGATTTGTGAAATGTTAGTGCAAACGGTTGCCAAATGATAAAAATTAAAGAAAAATAGAGGAAAATGAGAATAGATTTTAAAAATCAGCGAATTTGGTACTTGTAAACAATTTCAAATAATGTTACATTATTAATGTAATATAAAATCTTAAATATATACAGTTGAAAAACTGTATATATATTTTAAAGAAAAAGCAAACGGTTGCACAGAAGGGGAGATATAAATGGAGAGAGTATGGTGGAAAGAAGCTGTAGGTTATCAGATTTATCCAAGAAGTTTTAAAGATTCAAATAATGATGGTATAGGAGATATAATAGGTATTATTTCTAAGCTAGATTATTTAAAGGAATTAGGTATAGATGTAATATGGGTTTGTCCTATGTATAAATCACCTAATGATGATAATGGATATGATATAAGTGACTATCAAGATATTATGGATGACTTTGGAAATATGGAAGATTTTGATTTGTTGCTTGATGAAGTACATAAAAGAGGGATGAAACTTATCATTGACTTAGTTATTAATCATACAAGCGATGAACATCCTTGGTTTATGGAGTCAAAACTTTCAAAAGATAGCAAAAAGAGAGATTGGTATATTTGGAGAGATGGAAAAGATGGTGTTGAACCTAATAATTGGGAAAGTATATTTAAAGGATCAGCATGGCAGTATGATGAAAATACAGAACAATATTTTTTACATTTATTTAGTAAAAGACAACCAGATTTAAATTGGGATAATGAAGAAGTAAGACAAGAGATATATAAGATGATAAACTGGTGGCTTGATAAAGGCATTGATGGGTTTAGAGTAGATGCCATTAGTCATATAAAAAAGGAACCAGGATTAATAGATATGGAAAATCCTCATAATTTAAATTATGTATCATCATTTGAAAAACATATGAATGTTGATGGAATACATGAGTATCTTGAAGAATTAAATAAAAATACTTTTGCTAAATATGATATTATGACTGTTGGTGAAGCAAATGGTGTAGATGCCAGTGAGTCAGAAATGTGGGTTGGTGAAGAAAATGGTAAATTCAATATGATTTTTCAATTTGAACATTTGAATTTATGGGGAGAAGTAGGAGAAAATAAATTTAATGTTAAAGAATATAAGAATGTCCTTACAAAATGGCAAAATGCTCTAGAAGGAAAAGGATGGAATGCATTATTTATTGAAAATCATGATATTCCAAGAGTGGTTTCTTCATGGGGAAATGATAACGAATACTTACAAGCATCAGCTAAGGCATTTGCATTAATGTATTTCATGCAAAAAGGTACTCCATTTATTTATCAAGGACAAGAAATTGGAATGACAAATGTTAGATTTGATTCTATTGAAAAATATAATGATGTGAAGAGTATAAATATTTATGAAGAAAAGATTAATGAAGGAGCTAGTGTCCATGAAGCTTTAAAAGCAGTTTCAAGTATTTCAAGAGATAATGCACGTACGCCTATGCAATGGGGTGCATCAGATTATGCAGGGTTTAGTGAAAATACACCATGGATTGATGTAAATGAAAACTATAAAACAATAAATGTTGAGAAACAACTAGCTAATAAAGATTCAGTATTAAATTTCTATAAAGATTTAATAAAGATTAGAAAGGAAAATCTTTCTTTAGTATATGGAAAATATGATATGATTCTTGATGAAGATGAAAATATTTATGCATATACAAGGACTTTAAATAATGATAAATATGTTGTGATAGTAAATTTATCAGATGAAAAAGCATTATATAAGTATGATGATTTAAATCTTAATTATGAAAACTTAATGCTTGCAAATTATAAGATAAGAGAGCATGGAATGTTAAATGAGTTGGTATTAAAGCCTTATGAGGCTAGATTATACAAGGTATAAAAGAGTTATTGAGGGGGAATATAAAATGGGAAGAGAGAACAACAAGGGTAAGTTATTTTCATTTGATTTTTGGCAAAAATTTGGTAAAACTTTAATGGTGGTTATTGCAGTAATGCCTGCTGCAGGTTTAATGATTTCTTTAGGGAAATTAATTGGGATGTATTCACCTACTGATTCTGTATTACTTCAAGGATTCTCAAGAGTATTAGATACTATTGGATGGGGTTTTATAAATAATATGCATATATTATTTGCTGTTGCTATTGGTGGATCATGGGCAAAAGAAAGAGCAGGTGGTGCTTTTGCATCAATTATAGCCTTCATACTTATTAATAGAATTACAGGAAGTATTTTTGGTGTAAGTAGTGATATGCTTTTAGATAGTACTGCAACAGTAAAATCACTTTTTGGTAGCACGTTAGTAGTTTCAGATTATTTTATTGATATTTTAGGAGCTCCAGCACTTAATATGGGTGTATTTGTTGGTATAATTTCAGGGTTTTTAGGAGCTGTAATATATAATAAATATTATAATTACAATAAGCTACCACAAGCATTAAACTTTTTTAATGGTAAGAGATTTGTACCTTTCGTAGTTATTTTATGGTCTACAGTTACAGCACTTGTGTTATCTGTTATATGGCCATTTGCACAAGGAGCTTTAAATAGCTTTGGTATGTGGCTTGCTAATTCAAAAGATACAGCACCAGTATTAG
>ENA-ORTQ01003853-ORTQ01003853.1-human-gut-metagenome-genome-assembly--contig:-NODE-3853-length-10726-cov-3.685503_pt1 | contig 10726 bp, 9 predicted proteins | sample MGYA00241912_ERZ509188 | MGnify/ENA primary metagenome ERZ509188 (study PRJEB26280, sample SAMEA2338849) | human gut metagenome | biome: human gut; feature: human-associated habitat; material: faeces...
TAAAAGAGGATTACACACGGATGCTCACTTTGGTCCGTATGGGAATCGGAGAGGATATTTTATGAGTGAACAGATAGAAGGACGCAACGCGGTACTGGAAGCTTTCCGTTCCGGAAAATGCGTGGACAAGCTTTTTATCCTTGACGGATGTCAGGATGGACCGGTGCGTACGATTGCAAGAGAAGCGCGCAAGACCGATACGATCATCAACTATGTGTCAAAAGAACGCCTGGATCAGCTCAGTGAGACAAGAGCACATCAGGGTGTGATCGCGCAGGTTGCAGCTTATGAGTACAGTACGGTGGAAGAGATTCTTGCCAGAGCAGAAGAAAAGGGTGAACCGCCATTTTTGATTCTTCTGGACAATGTAGAAGATCCGCACAATCTCGGCGCAATCATCCGTACAGCGAATCTTGCCGGCGCGCATGGCGTTATCATACCGAAGAGACGTGCAGTAGGACTGACATCTACTGTAGCGAAAACTTCCGCAGGTGCGATCAACTATACACCGGTTGCAAAAGTAACAAATATTGTAAGAACGATTGAAGAACTGAAAGAAAAAGGAATCTGGTTTGTCTGCGCAGATATGGGTGGAGAGACCATGTATGATCTGGATCTGACAGGACCGATGGGACTTGTGATCGGAAATGAGGGAGAAGGTGTCAGCCGTCTGGTACGTGAAGCATGTGATTTCACAGCATCCATACCGATGAAGGGAGATATTGATTCTCTGAATGCTTCTGTGGCAGCAGGAGTTCTTGCCTATGAAATCGTAAGACAGAGACTGGTAAAAAGCAGCAAATAAAAGGGGAAACAGAATGAGCCGTTACGATCAGTACAGCGACGAAGAACTGATTTTCAGACTGCGACAGGGAGAGACGGAAATATCGGATTATCTGATGGAAAAATACAAGGAGTTTGTCCGTAAAAAGGCAAGAGCCATGTTTTTGATCGGAGGAGAAACAGATGACTTGATCCAGGAGGGAATGATCGGACTTTTTAAGGCAATCCAGAATTACCAGCCGGATCGGGAGGCGTCTTTTCAGACATTTGCAGGTTTATGTATTGACCGGCAGCTTTACAGTGCGGTACAGAATTCAAACAGGCAGAAACATCTTCCGCTGAATACGTATATTTCGCTTAGCAATGAGGAAGAATCTGAGCATCTGGAAGGCTCGTGGGATTCCCGCACAGAAGACCCGGAATCCATTGTGATCGATCAGGAAAGTACGAGAAATCTGGAACTGAAGATCAGCAAGGCCTTAAGTCCGATGGAAAATAAAGTGCTGGATTATTATATGAAAGGATATGGCTACGTAAAGATTGCGGAGATCATGGGCAAAACACCGAAATCCATCGACAATGCGTTGCAGCGTATCCGAGGTAAGATTCGCAATTTTTCTCTTCCTTTTTTGATACAAAAGTAGTAAAATAACACTAACATTATTCAGAGTATCGGATAGATGGTTTCTGTATATGAAAGGAGATACGAAATTATGGCAAAGATTAATAAATATTGGGGATTTGTAGCAGTCGGAGCAGTTGCTGCCGCAGCAGCAGGAGCAATCGCGGCACTTGCATTCCGCAAAGACCCGCTGGATGATTTCGAGGATTTTGATGAAGATTTCGAGGATGAGACCGAAGAAGAAACATCAAAGCCTGAAGAAAAGAAAGAAACATCAGAAGCTTTTGAAGCATGGGATGAGACTGAAGATGCTGTAGAAAAGGCTGTAGAAGAAACTGCTGAAACAGCAGATGCCGAGCACGCAGTAGAAGAAGCAATCAAAGAAGAGAAAGAAGAACAGGAAGAAGAATAAATCTGAATCCGGTTCAGTTTAATAATAAGAACTATGAAGATAACAAGAGGCAGGTCGATTGACCTGCCTCTTGTTTGTTGCATCACTCATTTCCGAAAGAATTATTTCGGAAGACGGAAAGAACTCTTAAGGGATACAATACGGTTAAATACCGGTGCACCTTCTTTGGAATCATGGATATCTGCACAATAGAATCCGTTTCTTACGAATTGATAGCTGTCGTAGCCTTTGGCTTCCATAAGCGCCGGCTCTACGTAAGCGGTAACGGTTGTAAGGGAGTTCGGATTTACGTTCAGGGATCCATCTTCTTTATTGTATACGCCTTTTTCTTCATCTACGATGTTTTCATAAAGACGTACGGTTGCCTCTTTTGCGTTGGTAGCTTCTACCCAGTGAATTGTACCTTTTACTTTACGTCCGTCCGGAGCGTTACCGCCTTTGGTAGCCGGATCGTAAGTACAGTGTACAACACGTACAGTGCCGTCATCATCTGCTTCATAACCGGTACAGGTGACAAAGTATGCGTTCATCAGACGAACTTCTGTACCGAGGAAAAGTCTCTTGTATTTACGCGGCGGGTCGATCATGAAATCGTCGCGTTCGATATAAAGTTCACCACTGAATGGAATCTTACGGGTTCCGAGAGTTTCGTTTTCCATGTTGTTCGGAGCATCCAGGTATTCTACCTGTCCTTCCGGATAATTGTCGATTACGAGTTTGACCGGATCCATGACTGCCATCATACGAGGACGTTTTAATTTGAGGTCTTCACGAATGCAGTACTCAAGCATTGCATAGTCTACAGAACTGTTGGCTTTGGAGACACCGCAGAGATCTACAAACATTTTGATGGATTCCGGTGTGAAACCACGTCTGCGCAGTGCGGCGATGGAAACGAGACGGGGATCATCCCATCCGTCTACGATGCCGTCTTCGACCAGTTTCTTGATGTAACGCTTACCTGTTACGACATTTGTAAGGTAAAGCTTTGCAAATTCAATCTGTTTCGGTGGCTGCGGATATTCGAGTTCACGTACTACCCAGTCATACAGCGGGCGGTGATCTTCAAATTCGAGTGTACAGATAGAATGTGTGATACCTTCGATCGCATCTTCGATCGGATGAGCGAAGTCATACATCGGGTAGATGCACCATGTATCGCCGGTTCTGTGGTGAGTCATATGAGCAACACGATAGATGACCGGGTCACGCATGTTCATATTCGGAGATGCCATGTCGATCTTTGCACGGAGAACTTTTTCTCCATCGGCATATTTGCCCTCTTTCATTTCTTCAAAAAGCTGAAGGTTTTCTTCTACAGAACGGTTGCGGTACGGGCTTTCTTTACCTGGCTCTGTCAGAGTGCCACGATACTGGCGGATCTCGTCGGCGGTCAGGTCACAGACATAAGCCTTGCCTTTTTTGATCAGCTTGATTGCTGCTTCATACATCTGACCGAAATAATCGGAAGCGAAGAAAAGTCTGTCCTCCCAGTCAGCACCGAGCCATTTGATATCTGCTTTGATGGATTCTACAAATTCACTTTTTTCTTTTGTAGGGTTGGTATCATCAAAACGCATATTAAACTTGCCGTTGTATTCTTTGGCAAGTCCGTAATTTAAAAGAATGGATTTGGCATGTCCGATATGGAGGTATCCATTAGGTTCCGGTGGAAAGCGGGTGTGGACGGTGTCATAAACGCCATCAGCCAGATCCTTGTCAATGATGTTTTCAATAAAATTTTTAGAAACGGTTTCGTTATCCATCTCTTTCCCTCCTGAATGGTTCTTTAAAGGTTAATCATATCATAAAAATGTGGAATTTAAAAGATTTCCTGCGAAAAATATAGAAAAGAAAAAATATTTTTATAAAAAAGAAAAGCATTTGTGGAAGAAAGTATTTTTATATGGAAATACTGCTCGGCAATACCGGGGAGGGGTAATCCATACTTACTATATAAAAATATGCTTTATGCAGGAAGGAGATAAGAGTAAATGAAAGCAAAAGAATAGCAGCGCTGGGTCTTTCTCTTATAATGACCATGAGTTTATGCGGAGATGTCCTTGTGGCGGACATACCGGTGCAGGAGGAGGCAGCAGTTGTTTCTGTAGAAGACATTGCCGGAGAAATGGAAGATGAGGAGATCACTATTACAGCATCCGCGACCAAAGCTTATGCCAAAACAAGCAAAGTTGTAACACTGACAGTAAAAAAAGCTGCCAAAAACGGAAAGGTAACCATCAGGAAACGCACACCAAAAGGAAAATATAAAATTACCGTGACAGCCGCAGGCAAAGGCATTTATGGTAAGAAATCAAAGGTTATTACCATTACAATCAAATAAAAACACTCAATAAAAAAATGACGCAGATCTCGATGAAAAGAGATTTGCGTCATTTTTTATGAAAAGAGCAAAAAAATAAAGCTGCTGACGGGAATCGAACCCGTGACCTCCGCCTTACCAAGGCGACGCTCTACCGACTGAGCCACAGCAGCATTTACATATTTGAGGGCAATTTACCGCTCACAGTTGATAATAATAGCAGAAAAACAATATACTGTCAACAGGTAATTTCAAAATTTATTCTATGTATTTGGCATAAATATGTTCTAATTATGAAAAATGTTTTTCGCGGTTGCACGATTTTGAGAGACAGGGTATACTGTTACCGAAGTAAAACAAAGAAAAGGAAGAGCTTTATGAGAAAAATCATACTTGCATCTGCGTCACCGAGGCGGCGTGAACTGCTTGCGGCGGCAGGTGTTATTTTTCAGATATGTGCAGCAGAAGGCGAAGAAAAGATTACAGCAGATAGTCCGGATGAGATCGTCTGTGAATTATCTGCCCAGAAGGCTGAGGAGATCGCTTCGAAGGTTGAACTGGAAGAGGGGACAGTGATTATTGGAGCAGATACGATTGTTTCTTATAAGAATGAAATCTTAGGAAAGCCGTCCGATGAGCAGGCTGCATTTGAAACGTTGAAAATGCTGCAGGGAAATACCCACCAGGTTTATACCGGTGTGACAGTTCTGGTTAAAAAGAAGGGAAAATGGGAGAAATATTCTTTTGCAGAATGTACGGATGTTACTTTTTATCCTGTGACAGATGAAGAAATCCATGCATATATAAAGAGCGGGGAACCGATGGATAAAGCCGGAAGTTACGGGATTCAGGGAAGCTTTGGCATCTATGTAAAGGAAATTCATGGTGAGTATACGAATGTAGTCGGCCTTCCGGTCGGAAGACTCTTTTATGAATTGAAGAAACTGGGGATTGAATTAAGAGGATAAACAGATGATAAAAGCATGTATTTTTGATCTTGACGGTACACTTGCAAATACGTTGGAATCTATGGCATATGTGGCCAATGAGATCCTGGAAAAACTGAAACTTACACCGCAGTCGGTGGAAAACTTTAAATATTACAGTGGCGAAGGCGCAGATATGCTGATCAGACGCTGCCTGAAAGATGCAGGTGATCCGGAACTGATGCATTATGAGGAATGCCGCAGCCTCTACAGAGAGAAATTTGATGCAGATCCACTCTATAAAGTGGTTCCATATGATGGGATTATGGAGACACTGAAAGAACTGAAAAATCGTGGGATGAAGCTGGCAGTCTGCTCCAACAAGCCACATGTGGCAGCGGTGAAAGTAATTGCGCAGATGTTTGACGGATATTTTGACCTGGTGATCGGACAGAGCGATGAGATACGCCGAAAACCGGCACCCGATGGCCCGTTAAAGGCAGCACAGGAGTTTGGAGTGACACCGTCAGAATGTATGTATGTGGGAGATACCAAAACAGACATGGAAACCGGAAATGCAGCCAAGATGCATACGGTAGGTGTACTCTGGGGATTCCGCGATCGCCGGGAACTTGAAAGTAACGGTGCAGAAGTAATTGCAGAAAAACCGCAGGATTTACTGAAGATATGTGAGGAATGGAAAAATGATTAAGTTGGTTGCAAGTGATCTGGATGGAACGTTATTAATGAAAGGTGCGCAGAGCCTTCCGGAGGATATTTTTCCGCTGATCAGACAGTTAAAAGAGTTAGGAATACTTTTTGTAGCTGCAAGTGGACGCCAGTATGCCAACATGAAAAAAATGTTTGCTCCGGTAGCAGATGATATGGCTTTTATCTGTGAAAATGGCGGGCTGGCAGTTTATCATGAAAAGGTAATGTATCAGAATTATTTTGATCAGAATCTGGTCAGGGAAATTGCAGAGTGTATTTATAACAGAGAAGGATCAGAATTTACCTGTTCAACCAAAGATTTCTACTATATAAAACCAAAGACAGAACATTTTCGTGACCTTATGCTTCATGTGGTTGGAAATGTCTGCATGGAAATTCAGAGCTTTGATGAAATAAAAGAACCATGCATGAAACTGGCAGTATATGAGCGAGGCGGACTGCAGGAGGACACTATTTACTACTGGAGAAAGCATTTTGGTGACAGGTGTACAGTTGTAACTTCTGGGACAGCATGGGTGGATTTTATTCCTTTTACTACAAATAAGGCGAGAGGACTGGACAAATATCAGAAAATTCTGAATATTAAACCAGAAGAATGTATTACATTCGGAGATGAGTATAATGACATTGATATGCTGAAATCAGTTCCATATGGTTTTGCGATGGCACATGCGAAACCGGGGGTAAAAGAAGTGGCAGCATATGAAACGGACAGAGTACAGACAATATTGAAAAAGCTGATCAAAGCAAAAGGAAATATAGAGGAGGTGCTGAAAGAATGTATTCAGAAGAAGCAGTAGAAGTTTTTCTCAAAGATCAGAGCAGACTTTATGATGAACTGGTCGCAGAGACACCGGAGGAAGCTCTGGAATTTCTGGAAGACTGTATGGCGGTAGAAGTGGAAAATATCAAAGAAGTCAGAGCATATCTGGATGAGGCAGGTGCTGATGTCAGTGGAATGACTGATGAGGATCTGGAAGAAGCGTGTGAGGTATTTACATTGCCATCCGGTGGATATCTGATTGTAGAGGCCTGAGAATTCGAAACCAAAAGAAAAGTTGCGGAAATATCCCTGTCCGGCAATGAAAGGATGGGGATATTTTTTGTGTCTGAAGGACAAAATGGTGGAAAAGCACATATACGGGAAATCGTAAAATACAAATTACATCCGTAAAAAATGCTGTGCTATAATTTCTGACAGAAGAAGGGCAGAATGCCCCACATAAAGATAAAATAATATAAGACGTAATTTCAGATCGCTTATAAAAAGAGACTAAAAGGAGGGTGTGTTATGCGGAAAGAGAGAGTTCTTGCAGTTATTATGTCAGTGCTTATGGCATTATCTATGCTTCCCATAACCGTATTTGCGGCAGAGACGACCGCTTTGAACGGAAAACTGAATATTCAGGGAATCGCAGCAGAAGGAAAGACTCTGAGTGCCGATTTTAAAGAAGTTAATACTGAGGGAATGACAGAGGATGATGTCACTTATCTCTGGTCCAGAAAGACGTTTGATGACGAGGCAGCGGAAAATGCAGGGGAAACTCCTGAATTGAAAGAGCTGGGCAAAGAGAAGACTTATACAGTAACACAGGAAGATATCGGTTCCAAGATCGTGCTGACAATTACCGGCAAAGAAGAAAACGGTTATAGCGGCACACTGACAGTAACTTCTGATGAAGTGGTTGATGCTGAGAGCGGAGCTGCACTTGAAGCTGCAGCAGAGGCACAGAAAGAGGATGCTTCCGAAGAAACAGGAGAAGATCAGACAACTGATGAGGAGAGTACCGACGATCAGCAGGACAATGCAGATAGTACCGAGGATATAGACGCTGCGGGCACAGAAACGGTAGATGAGATACCACCGGCGACTTCTGATGATCAGCAGACAGAGGGACAGGTGACAGAAGAACAGCCGGAGCAGACTGGTGAGATCCAGGAAGTGCCGACAGAGGATACGTTGGTAAAGGATGACCAGATGGAAGACAATCAGCTGACGCAGGCGGATGATTCTGCTGAGGGAGAAGATAAGGCCGGTACTGAAACGGTAGATGGAATTCCGCCGGCAACTTCCGATGATACCTATCCGACAGAGGATGGAAATAACGGAACGACAGAAGATCCATCGAACGAGAATCCATCAAATGAAGAACCGTCAAATGAAGAGCCGTCAAACAAAGATTCATCAAACGAAGAACCGTCAGGAGGAACACAGTCAGAGCAGAATCCGGATCCTGCAACCGCAAATCAAATATCTGTTGAAGGAGAAACTCAGCCGCAGTTCTCTTTTGTACAGGATTATACGGCGGATGATGCTACAGCAGCGCAGAAGAAAGTAACATTTAAAAATAATAGTGATACAGCAGTGTCTCTTTCTGTTACTGCATCAGGTGATGAGAATCAGGCAGCAACGGCGGTTTGGGCTGAGCAGACAGACGCGCAGACGAACACAGTTACAGTGGATCCGGGTGCATCAGCAACACTTACGATTACACCGGTAACCGGACTTGGCGCAAATGCAAATCCATATCAGCAGACATTTACGGTCAATAATGTCAATGATCCGGCAGCGATGATAGCTACAATCACTGCTACTGTGACGGTACAGGATATTTCACATGACCTTACCCCGAATCCGAATGAGCCTCTGGACTTTGCAACTGCAAAGAAGGGTTATTCTGCAGTTGATGCGAAGACGATCACTTATATAAATAACGGAAATGTACCAGAGACAGTAATTATGCCGGTGAGTCAGAGTGGAAATTATGAGATCACTACAGAAGATTCTCTGAAACTGGCGCCGAATGGAGAAGGCAGAATCACATTTTCCGTACGTCCTAAGGCAGGTCTGGCAGTCGGCAGCTATACAGAAACGATTAAAGTAGCAACAGAAAGCGGATTTGAAGCAACAACTCCGATTTCTGTAGCATTTCAGGTGATCAAAGATACCGCGACCCTTACGAAGATTCAGCAGCCATCGGCTGTCAGCGGACTTCCGAACGGAACCAAGAAAAGTGCTTCTTCATTGAAGCTTCCATCCGCAGTTGTGATTGAAACGACCGCAGGTAATATGAAAGCGGCTGTTTCCTGGAATGTAAAGGGAGCATCCTACAGACAGTCCGCGACAGATGAACAGAACTTCAGCGTATCAGGAACGCTTACTCTTCCGGACGGTGTGGATAATGATAACAATCTGAATCTGGCGACATCCATAGATGTCAATGTAAAGGCATACAGTCCGAAGATTGCTTCTGCCGAAAATAATACAATCACCGGAATCGATTACAATGGTGTATATACGACTCAGTCAAAGATTTCCTTTACAGCAGTAGGTGCAGGAATGGATAATACATCTCCGCGTAAAGGAGACACACGTTATGAACCGAAGTCATGGACTGTACTCAATAATACTCTGGGATGGGATGCGGCACCGTATACAGCATCTTTTGGTTTGGCAAAGAGTGGAGACTACACATTAAAAGTTAATTTTGAGCAGCAGAAGTATGATGGAAATTCCTGGCAGCCGACCAATACAACAGATACACGGCAGGTATCATTTTCCATCACAAAGGCCAATGTGACAGCTCCGGGAGCTAATCTGACACCGGCAATCAGCAAGACAGGCGCCGTGAAGACAGGAGATAGTACGCAGATTCTTCCATTTATATGTATTCTGATTATTGCGGCCGGAGCAATCGGCGGAGTAGTATTTTACAAAAAGAAAAATAAAAACAAATAAATAAAAAGTTTTCTGTTAGCACTCATTTTAAATGAGTGCTAATTTTTTCTTGACTTTTGGAAAAAAGGGGATTAGTATATAAAAAGACGAAAAAACGAATCTAAGGAGTGTGGATAATATGGCTGAAAAGCATGGAAATTTATCAATTAACAGTGAGAATATTTTCCCGATCATTAAGAAATGGCTGTATTCTGACCATGACATTTTTGTTCGAGAACTTGTATCCAATGGCTGTGATGCAATCACCAAATTAAAAAAACTGGAAGTAATGGGCGAGTATACATTTGCAGATGATTACAAACCAGCAGTGCAGGTTGTAGTTGATTCAGATGCCAAGACCCTGAAATTCATTGATAATGGTATTGGTATGACTGCCGATGAGGTAGAAGAATACATTACACAGATTGCATTTTCCGGAGCAACAGAGTTCCTTGAAAAATATAAAGATAAGACAACAGATGACCAGATGATCGGTCATTTTGGTCTCGGTTTCTATTCCGCTTTCATGGTAGCCGATGAAGTACACATTGATACACTTTCTTTCAAAGAAGGTGCGACACCGGTTCACTGGACCTGCGACGGTGGTACAGAATATGATATGAAAGATGGCGACCGCACAACAGTCGGAACTGAGATCACACTGTTTCTGAATGATGAAAGCCTGGAATTCTGTAATGAATACCGTATGCGTGAGGTTATCGAGAAATATTGTTCTTTCATGCCGGTAAATATTTATCTTTCCAAAGCAAATGCAGAGCAGGAATACGAAACAATCGATGAAGCGGATCTGAAGGATGATGATGTTGTTGTTGAGCATATCCATGAAGATGCAAAGACAGAAGAGAAAGAAAACGACAAAGGCGAGAAAGAAGTTGTCGAAGTTTCTCCTGCAAGAGACCGTGTAAAGATTAACAAACGTCCGGTTTCCTTAAGCGATCCGAACCCGTTGTGGATGAAACATCCAAATGAATGCTCTGATGAAGATTATAAAGAATTTTATCGTAAAGTATTTATGGATTATAAGGAGCCACTGTTCTGGATTCATCTGAACATGGACTATCCGTTTAACCTGAAAGGTATTCTGTATTTCCCGAAGATCAATACAGAATATGATTCCATTGAAGGAACCATTAAACTTTATAACAACCAGGTATTTATCGCAGATAATATCAAGGAAGTAATTCCGGAA
>ENA-ORTQ01003861-ORTQ01003861.1-human-gut-metagenome-genome-assembly--contig:-NODE-3861-length-10706-cov-3.068350_pt1 | contig 10706 bp, 6 predicted proteins | sample MGYA00241912_ERZ509188 | MGnify/ENA primary metagenome ERZ509188 (study PRJEB26280, sample SAMEA2338849) | human gut metagenome | biome: human gut; feature: human-associated habitat; material: faeces...
AGGGCGAAGAAATGCGTGTATTTCCTATTTCTAACTGGACGGCGCTTTCCCCACTTCCGCCTTCGTGCATGCCGATAACGCCATGCAAAGCACCAAAGTCACTAAAATTAGTTTTTTCATTTCCATACACTCCTTTGGCGGCCACACCGCCCCTTTCTGCCCCAATTATACCAGACTCACCCCGCCCTGTCTCGATTTTTGCAAATCTTTTGCAGTAAACTTGCACTTTGCTTGCAACGCTTTTATCTCCCCGAAATCCGCCCCCTTCGGGCAGCAAAAAAGGCGGCTGAACCGCATCCGAAAACACAGTTCAGCCGTCGAAATTCTATATTCTAATTATTGCTTACAATTTCTGACAGAACTCCACTTTTTCACCGTTCGGACCTTCCACGGTGAAAAACTTCACGCCGTTCGCCCAAAACGGCAGCCCGTGAATCTCGTCGTCGAGCATCGTAAGCCCCGCTTCCTTCGCCGCTGCGAACGCCGCTTCAACATCCGTCGTGTCGAGCGCAATGTGGTCGATGGCGCCGGGCTTCCCCACCGCCGCGTGGTTCTCATACGTCTCAATGACTAAATTTTTGAGCTGCAAAAACGTCACACGCTCGTTCGCCGCCTCGTTTACGATCTCCAAAACCGGCTGAAAACCGATGGTCTCGTAAAACGCAACGGTCTTTTCCAAATCGTTCGTCGGCACGCCGATGTGCTGCACACCGGTCAGCATTTCGGGAAATTTCATAAGTATCACCTTTCATTTTTAAAATAGCAAAGCAACGCCGCAAAACTCCGCACGGCACTGCCTTAAACCGCTCTCGCGGAAATTCACCAATAAATTTACTTAAATATCATCGAAAGCAAGCCCGTAGACTGTAAGAACAGCACCAGCATCATCACAGGCGCTACGTAGCGGATCATCACGTAATACATACGCTTGCGGCGGAACTTATACCCTCCGCGCTCCATCTCGTCCGCCACATATTTCGGCGATTTCACCCAGCCGATCAAAATGGTGGAAAGCAGCGCGATCAACGGCATCATAACGCTATTGCTGACGTAGTCCATAATGTCCAGAAGCTGTGCGCTCGAGCCGTTCGGCAGCGTCACGTTGAAGTAGAACACGCTGTACCCGAGCGCGATCACCGCGGAAGCCGCGAGGTAAATCAGCGCCAGCACAAGCGTCGTCTTCTTTCTGTCTGTGTGGAAGATTTCCATACAGTTCGCAACGATAGACTCCAAAACCGAAATGCAGGAGGTCAGCGTCGCAAAAATTGCGGAGATGAAGAACAGCACACCGACCACCGTGCCCGCCGGGCCCATCGCGTCAAACACCTTAGGCAAAGACACAAACATCAGGCTCGGGCCTGCGCCCATGCCGTCCGTGCCGGAGAACACGAATACCGCCGGAATGATCATCACGCCTGCAAGCAGCGCCACGCCGGTGTCGAAAAACTCGACCTGCGAAACGGATTTGTTGAGGTCAACCTCCGGCTTCACATACGAGCCGTAGGTGATCATAATGCCCATCGAAACGCTCAGCGAGAAGAACAGCTGGCTCATTGCATCGAGCAAAATCTGCAAAAAACGCTCCACGGTCAGCCCCTCAAAGTGCGGGGTGATGTAGTAGAGGAAGCCCTGTAAACCCGTGCGCATGTTGCCGTCCGCGTCCTCGTGCTTTAACGTCAGCGAGTAAATCGCAATAATAACAACAAGAACCAGCAGCACCGGCATCATGAATTTCGATACCTTCTCAATGCCGCTCTCAACGCCCTTATACACAATGAACGCTGTTACCGCCATAAACAGCAGGCCGAACACCACAGGCGACACCGGCGACGTGATAAACGACGTAAAGTAGTCGTCCTGCGCCGCGCTCGAAGCCTGCCCCGTCAGATACACGCACGCGTACTTCGTGATCCAGCCGCCGATGACCGCGTAATACGTCATGATGAGCACCGGAACCAAAAACGTCAGCACACCAAGGAACTTCCACTTCGGGTGCATCTCCTCATATGCGCCGATGGCGCTTTTCTGCGTCTTTCTGCCAATCGCGATGTCGGAAGTCAGCAGCGTAAAGCCGAACGTCAGCACCAGCACCAGATAAATGATGAGGAACAGTCCGCCGCCGTCCTTTGCCGCAAGGTACGGAAAGCGCCACAAATTGCCCACGCCCACCGCGCTTCCGGCCGCCGCCAGCACAAAGCCGAGCTGTCCGGAAAAATTGCTTGTTTTTTTCTCCATAGTCCTATACACTCCTCCGTAAAATACCAGCTATACCCCAAAAGCCAAACTGCCGCACTTTTCGAATATATACGTATTAGTATACTACTTTAACTCAGAGAAGTAAAGCAAACTTTCCACAATTTTCCCGCAAAATGCGAAAAACACCGAATTTCTTCGGTGTCTCCCTTTCCAGACTTTTTGGGGTCATTTCAGAACGCATCGGGGCGCGGGTGTGAAACTGAAATTATGTGCCCGATTCCTGCTGCTGACACGTTTGGCTGACGGTTTATCGCAGTCAAATGCGCAATCTGAACCGGCTTGGTGCTGTTGGTAGAATGTAAGTTAACACAATTTTTTTTAAATCAGGAGGTTCTTAAGATGGCAAAAGGTGAAAATATTTTCAAACGCAAGGACGGCAGATTGGAAGCGCGCTATATCAAAGGATACGAGCTTCCGGAAAAATTAAGTATGGCTTCTGCTACGGCAAGACTTATCGGGAGGCCAAGGAAAAAGTGAACAAGTGCAAAGCGGCGCTGGTCAATGGTAAACCAATTCCCGACACAAACTCCCGGCACCGTTTTTCGTTCTACTGTGACGAATGGCTTCGTATCCGATGCCGAGATTTTCTGCACATCCACGTACTCCGAGATCTTTGTGATCCTTATAGTACTGGACCGCATCAAGTACAGGCGCAGCAGCGTCAGGTGCTTCTTCGGTCTTGCTTTTGTAAAAGAATGAGCAACACGCCCATGCGGACTGGAAATTGTCCACCGGGGCGTGTTTATCAGGGAGAAAACATTTTCTGTTTAGTAGAAAACGGGTTTACTTTGCGACGTGCTTACCGCGCTTTTTACTCAAAAGCACAAGTGCGGCAATGGCTGCGCCGGAAACGGTGAGGAGGGAAATACTGAAGATGACGGCAATGTAATCGCTGCCGGTTTTCGGGGTATTTGATCCGTTGTTATTGTTTGGAACCGGGGTAACGGTAGCCGCTGCGCTCGGCGCTGCCGTAGGCGCAGGCGTTGTGGTCGGCTCTGTGGTCGGTGCCGGTGTTGCTGTGGGTTCCGTTGTGGGTGCCGGGGTAACCGATGGCTCTGGCGTAGGTGCCGTGGTCGGTTCCGCCGTAGGTTTGGCAGACGGCTCCGGAGTCACGACCGGATCGGGCGTGATGGGTGTGTTTTCATTGCGCGTATAGCCGCAAACGGTGCACTCCTCGTGCTTTGTTCTGGCTTCTATGCTCCGAGTGCTGATGTCGCTTTCCGCTTCGTCATTGACCCAAACGAAGGTGTGTGCCGCTTCGTTTACATGTACGCTGCAGGTCACGTCGTCGCACGGGTTCCAGTGGGTGTTCTCGTCGAACTTCCACACAGTTGTATCCGTTACGGCATCCGTATGCTGCTCGGTGGTAAACGTATCGAGCGGCGGGATAAGCTCAATGCCGGTATTCCAGTAGAGCGCCTTGAGCGGATCGTCCGTACCGGTTTCTTCCAGTGTGCCGTCTTTTACATGGCGACTCTGGCTTGTGAGCGTAATGTCGCCGTTCAGCGCCTTGCCGGGCTTTGCATCCCGGCTTGTAAATGCCGTGCCGCCCTGGAGGAAGGTTTCGCTTGTGGAGATGGTGCCGCTGCCGGAAATTGCCGTGCCACCGTCACCGAAGAGCGGTGCACCGCCGATGGCAACAAGCTTACCATTGCCGGTGATAGTACCGTTCAAATCGATTGCAGTGCCGCCTGCAAAATAGGTCATACCACCGCCGCCGTATGCAACGAGCGTTGCGCCGTCTGCAAGCGTCAGGGTGCCGTTGACCTGCAGAGCGGTCTGGCCAATCTCATTGCCGGCATCATCGCCTTCAATGAAGACCTGCCCCTTGACGGCCACATTGCCGTTTGTGACAACGACCGGCTCGGACGTGGTGCGGTCTGTTAAATCGCCGTTTGCAAGGTAGTTAGCATGGGAATAGATCGCTGCGTTTTCCAAAATTGCGCCGTCTGCAAGGCGGATCTGGCCGCAAACGGAAGCGCCCGTCTTGAATTCGCCGCTGTAAGCACTGTAATTCATGGAGAACGTACCGCCGCCCTGAACGTCGATGATGCCCTGCACAACGGAATCGTCCAGTGTTAGTTTGCCGCCGTCTTCGACGACGATGCGCACGCTGCTGAGAATTTCCATGTTGGTGAGCGTCAAGTTGCAGCCGGCCGGGATGTACAGTGTCTGCGGAATGTTGCCCGCTTCTACCTCGTCCCAAGCAAGGTCATAGCCGAGGTAGCCGTATGTGCCGCTCTCATGCGAGCCGAACCAGACTTCGAGGTCAGCCGGTACACGGACGCTTTCTTCTTCACCGTCCACATTGCTGCCGAAGTTCTTGATGGCCCACGGCTCCATGATATCCCAAGCATACAGGCCGTTTGCATACTGCTTGAGGTTTTCGATCTTGATCTGCTCGGCGAGCGTCTCCTCTCCGGTGTAGATGACAAACGGAAGCACGTTGCTTTCCGCTTTTCTGCCCTGCGTATCTTCAACAGACACGGAGATGAGATACTTGCCGGCATCCTTCGGTGTGCCGTTGAGAGACAGCTTGCTGCTTGTGACAAAATAAATGCCCTTCATGCCGCTGTCCGCATCTGCGGGTGTGCCGCTTTCCGTATTCGGCACGATGCTGACCTTGCACTTGCCGCTGTTCAGGTTTACCTTGGAGTAGCTGTCCAGCTCTTGCCAATCGGCGTCGGTCGGCTCTTCGCCCTTATTTGTGATCGCACCGTATACCGTAACGGCACTGTTATTGTTGGAAGAGGAGCCCGTGCTTGCGCCGGAAATGCCGTCGTAATCCTTCTGACCGACGATAGCGGCTTCAAAGGTGCCCTCAATCTTAACGTGGAGCTCATACGGATCGCCTTCGCCGTCATCTGCAACGAGCGAAGCCTTACCGTCCGTATCCACGACGAATTTCAGCTTCAGATCTTCATAGCCTTTTGCGACAATCGTGATGACGTCGCCGCTCTGAACGGCTCTTTCGCTTTCATTGGAAGAATAGCTCTTCTGCGCGATGGTGATCGCATTTTCGTCGGTGTCTTTATAATATGCGCCGCCGCTTGCCGGTGCATAGGACTTGCGGTTCCAGGAAACGCCGTTCACCTTAAAGTCCGTGACGTCGCTTACATAGCCTTCCGGCTTTGCAACCTTAATGTACCAATCGCTTCCGTACGTGTCGCTTTCCAGCGTAACGTCTTTGATGTCGACGGTCTTAGTCGGCGCCTCGGTCGGAGTAACGACGGCGGAGTACTTGGTTTTGTCCAAGGTGAGTGTCAGCGGCTTGTAGCCTGTCGCTTTGATCACGCAGGTTGCGGTATCGCCCGTAAAGCCTTCGCCGATATACAGTCTGCCGCTGTTGCCTACATAGTAAGAATCGTTTTTGAAAACGCTGTAAGAGCCGCTGCCCTTCTTCCATGCCGTGCCGTTGACCTCGACATCCGTAACGGCTTGCAGCCATTCGTCACCGTCTGCAAAGGTGAGCTTGAAATCGTAGCCGAAGTTGTTGCCGGAGGTAAACTCCGTGGGCGGGTCTTTTTCCTCCGTCGGCGCCGGGGTCGGGCTTGCCGTCGGCGCCGGGGTCGGACTTGCTGTCGGGGCAGTGGTCGGTGTTACGGCGCCGATCACGGCGCTGTGGTTTGTTTTGTTCAAGGTGAGCGTCAGCGGCTTATAGCCTTCCGCCGTAATTACACAGACCGTGGTATCGCCGTCGAAGCCTTCACCGATATACAGTCTGCCGTCACTGCCACTCACATAATACTTGGCGTTGTTGCTGACAAGGTTCGAATAGGAGACCTTCTCCCAAGACGTGCCGCTAACCTGCACATCGGTGATCGCGTTGAGCCAATCTTCCGCGTCGGTAAACGTCATGTTGAAGTCGTAGCCGAAGTATGCCGATACCGTGTAATTGGTCGGCGGCTCTTTATCCTTCGACGGCTCCGTTGGGGGAGTGGTCGGCTCGGTCTCCGAGATCTTTACGGTCGCGGTGTAGACATCGTTATAGCTGACCGTTGCCTTTGCGACTTCCATCGTCAGCTTGTTGTAGCCTGCAGCCGTAACTTCAACGGTCAGCGGGAACGAAGCGTCGTTTTCAATGGCAAGCTGTAAGGCTTTATAGCTGCCGTATGCACCCGTTGCATTACCGACACACCAAATGCCGGTATCGTTTGAAAAGCTGTTGATCGTCTGGCCTGTGAACGCTGTACCGTTTACGGTAACACCGTTCACTGCATCCAGCCATGTGGTATCGCTGAATTCAAAATTCAAAACGGTTGTATAAAACCCGCTTTTTTCGCAGCTTTTCACTTCTGTCGGTGCTGCTGCCTCTGCCACTGCGCCGGTCACGACCATGGATAAGAGGATCATTGTCACCAAAAGCAAAGACGCTGCTTTTTTGTAAATGTTTCTCATGCTGCCTCCTTCATTTTTTGCGGCTTCTTCGCCGCTTCGGATATTTCCACGGACAGCTTTCAACAAAATCTCTTAAAATGGTTGAAAGGCGCGCTTTTCCGTGGTATAATGCTGCGCGTGGGTTAGATGCATCTAACTTACACTGAAAAAATCAGTGTTAGCACCCCAAGCTTTATGCGCCGCAAAAGGCTTTCAATCCCTCACGCGAAGGATTACGTTCTCTGCTCTTACGGTGTATACAAAGTTAGATAGCACTAACTCCCACACAGTATGCTACCAAAAATTTCCTTTGTTGTCAACCGGAAACGGTATTCATTTTTTAAATATCTATCATCTATTTTTAATATTCTATGATTTTTTCTCAAAAGGAGACCACTATGCAGAAAGTTTTATCCGTTTTTGGCTGTTTTGTGCTGATTTTTGCACTGTGCACGGGGTGTTCCCGCACGCCACAAGCCGAAAAAAAGACATTCTACGCCATGAACACCACCATGGAATTTACCGTATACGGCAGCGTTTCCCTCGTTGACGACGCGGAGGCGCTGATAAACAGTCTTGAAGACGAGCTTTCTGTGACGAAAGACACAAGCGAGATCGCGCAGATCAACCAAAACGGCTCTGGCACCGTTACGGGCAGCACCGCCGACCTGATGGGAAAGGCACTTGCGATGTGCAGCCGCACAAACGGCACACTGGATATTTCCGTTTACCCCATTGTGCGCGCATGGGGCTTTACGACCGGCAGCTACAAGGTGCCGAGCGAAGAGGAGCTCACCTCCCTTTTGCCGCTGGTCGATTACACGAATGTGCAGTACGATGAAGTCACCGGCGAAGTGATCTTGCCTGCAGGCATGGAAATCGACCTCGGCAGCATTGCAAAGGGCTATGCCGGTCAACAGGCAGCGGAACTTCTGCGCGAAAAGGGCGTCACCTCCGCACTTTTGAATCTCGGAGGCAACGTGCAGACCATCGGCAGCAAGCCGGACGGCGGCGCATGGCAAATTGCCGTGAAAAACCCTCACAATAAAGAGCCCATGATGGTGGTCTCCGTGCGCGACAAAGCCGTTGTCACATCCGGCGGATACGAACGTTATTTTGAACAGGACGGCAAGACCTATTGGCACATTATGGATCCGAAGACCGGACGTCCGGCAGACAGCGGCCTGCTTGCCGTGACGGTCATCAGCGAGGACGGCGCGATGTGCGACGGGCTTTCCACCTCGCTTTTTGTGATGGGCTTAGAAAAAGCCGCTGCTCTCTGGGCAGAAAGCAGCGACTTTGAAGCGATTTTCATTGCAGCGGACGGCACGGTCTACATTACGGACGGGCTGAAAGAGGATTTTTCCCTGCTTTCCGACTATGCCGATACCACGGTGCAGGTCATTACGCGGTAAAAAACTTATGCAAAATCGACCTTTAAGCCGCTGCACAAAATTTCGAGCTCGTTCATTTCGATGCAGTGCGGAAACGTGTTATGCCGCACACCGTCGATGCACGCATCTAAATTCATCCATAAAACACGGTTTACCTCGGCGGGGTCGATGTTAAAAGCGCTTTCATCTGCGTCGAACCAAAGGTAGAACACCTTCGAGACCTGACGGTCGTGAAACAGCTTGCCGCAAAACTCGCCGTCATGCACCACGCGGCGCGTGCCGCAGTACACAAGGTCTTCCGCTTTCGCGTGTACGCCAAGCTCCTCGAAAAGCTCGCGAATTGCCGACAATTTCGTTTTCACGCTTATCCACGCTTTCCGTGATAACCCTTATGGGCAGGAAGTTCGTGGCGCACCTTCATCCGGCTGGGGCTTTCGCCCCCAATCAGGAATGTACCTGTTGAATGTGTATTCGGTTTTCAAGGTTCACGAGGGAATTCGTTTTGTCCCTCAATAGGTAGGCAGCGAGAAGGCTCATTTTTAACCTCCTGAGCGAAAGAGCGAAAAAATTTCAAAAAATTTTTTGGAAACGAAAAAAGCCGCTGATTCATAGTGAAACCAGCGGCTTGATTTGCGGTGTATTCAACTGAAAATGGGCAAAAAAATAACGGTCACACAATCCAAAAGGACTGTGTGACCGTATTTATATCGGTTGTTTTACCTACGCTACTGCGTCAACTTTTTACTGGCGCGGATTGCGGATAGCAGCCTGCGCCGCAGCAAGACGAGCGATCGGTACACGGAACGGAGAGCAGGAAACGTAGGTGAGGCCAACGTTGTGGCAGAACTCGACGGAAGTCGGGTCGCCGCCGTGCTCGCCGCAGATACCAAGCTTGATGTCCGGGCGGGTGGACTTACCGAGCTCGCAAGCCATCTTAACAAGCTTGCCTACGCCGACCTGGTCGAGCTTTGCGAACGGATCGTTCTCGTAGATCTTCTTATCATAGTAAGCGCCGAGGAACTTGCCTGCGTCGTCACGGCTGAAGCCGAAGGTCATCTGCGTAAGGTCGTTCGTACCGAAGGAGAAGTACTCTGCTTCCTTCGCGATCTCGTCAGCCGTCAGAGCAGCTCTCGGGATCTCGATCATGGTGCCGACCTTATAGGTCATGGAAGAGCCTGCCTCTGCGATGAGCTTATCAGCCGTTGCAGTGACAACGCTCTTAACATATGCCAGCTCCTTGACTTCGCCAACGAGCGGGATCATGATTTCCGGAACGATGTTCCAATCCGGGTGCTTAGCGGAGACATTCAGCGCAGCCTTGATAACTGCGGAGGTCTGCATCTCTGCGATTTCCGGATAGGTGACAGCCAGACGGCAGCCACGGTGACCCATCATCGGGTTGAACTCGTGGAGGCCGGCGATGATTGCCTTGACCTGCTCGACAGTCTTGCCGGTGGACTTAGCCAGCAGCTCGATGTCAGCTTCTTCGGTCGGAACGAACTCATGCAGCGGCGGATCGAGGAAACGGATGTTAACCGGCTCGCCTTCCATGGTCTCGTAGAGCTTCTCAAAGTCGCCCTGCTGCATCGGCTCGAGCTTAGCAAGAGCAGTCTTTCTGCCTTCGACGGTGTCAGCGCAGATCATCTCGCGGATAGCTGCGATTCTGTCCGGATCGAAGAACATATGCTCGGTACGGCAGAGGCCGATGCCTTCTGCGCCGAGGCGCTTTGCATCGATAGCGTTCTGCGGGGTATCGGCATTCGTGCGAACCTTCATCTGACGGAACTTGTCCGCGAGACCCATAATGCGGCCGAAGTCGCCGGAGTCAACAGAAGCCGGAACGGTCGGAATGAGGCCGTCGTAGATGTTGCCGGTGGAACCATCGATGGAGATGCAGTCGCCCTCGTGGTAGGTCTTACCGGCGAGCTCGAACTTCTTGTTCTCTTCATCCATGGTGATAGCGGAGCAACCGGAAACACAGCAGGTGCCCATGCCACGCGCAACAACAGCTGCGTGGGAGGTCATGCCGCCGCGAACGGTGAGGATGCCCTGTGCAGCCTTCATGCCTTCGATGTCCTCCGGGGAGGTCTCAAGGCGAACGAGGACGACCTTTTCGCCCTTCTCGTTCCAAACCTTTGCATCTTCAGCGGTGAAGACGATCTTGCCGCAAGCAGCACCGGGAGATGCAGCCAGAGCCTTAGCGACCGGGGTAGCAGCCTTAAGAGCCTTAACGTCGAACTGCGGGTGCAGCAGAGCGTCGAGGTTTCTCGGCTCGATCATGAGAACAGCCTGCTTCTCGTCGATCATGCCTTCGTCGATGAGGTCGCAAGCGATCTTCAGAGCAGCAGCCGGCGTTCTCTTGCCGTTACGGGTCTGGAGCATGTAGAGGTGCTTGTCCTCGATGGTGAACTCCATGTCCTGCATGTCTCTGTAATGATTTTCAAGGGTGTTGCAGATGCCTACGAACTGCTCGTAAACTTCCGGCATGACTTCCTTGAGCTGGTCGATGTGCTGCGGGGTGCGGACACCTGCAACAACGTCTTCGCCCTGTGCGTTCATGAGGAACTCACCGGTGAGGACCTTTTCGCCGGTGGACGGGTTACGGGTAAACGCAACACCGGTGCCGGAGGTCTCGCCCATGTTACCGAATGCCATCATCTGCACGTTAACAGCGGTACC
>ENA-ORTQ01003880-ORTQ01003880.1-human-gut-metagenome-genome-assembly--contig:-NODE-3880-length-10658-cov-3.944544_pt1 | contig 10658 bp, 13 predicted proteins | sample MGYA00241912_ERZ509188 | MGnify/ENA primary metagenome ERZ509188 (study PRJEB26280, sample SAMEA2338849) | human gut metagenome | biome: human gut; feature: human-associated habitat; material: faeces...
GGGATGCCTTCGGTCTTTGCGCGCCCCTGCGGCACGTCACAGGTCCGGGAATGGCGGGCAGGGCCCGCCTCCTGTGTAAAGGCCGGAACCAAAACAGCGGGGAAGACCTCTGTCTCCCCCGCCCGGGTCAGCGGTTGATCTCCCGGTTCTCCGTCCGCCCCAGAAGATAGTCCACCGACACGCCGAAATAGTCCGCCAATTCTATCAGCTTTGGAAGCCTAGGGTTTACTTCTCCCGCCTCGATTGCCTGATAGTTGCGCACCCTGCATTTTAGAAAATCTGCCATATCCTGCTGGACCAGTCCCCGTTCATTTCTCAAAACCTTTAGTCTTTCTCCCAGTGATTTCAAACTGGTCACCTCTTGACACGCAATAAAAAAACATGTTATAATAATGGGCGTAAAGGAGTGGTTCCTATGTATGACCTGATCTCCATCCTTCTGGACTATGTGGAGGCCCTTCCCCCCACCCCGGACATGGACCGGGTATCCGAAGAGAGCTTTCCCTTCCTGCAGCGGCTGTATCAGCTGACAGGCGAGGACGAGGCGGACCGCATCTGGGGCGCGGCCATGGAGGTGGGCGCCTCCGAGGGCCGGCAGATGCTCCTCACCGGGCTGGCCCTGGGCCTGGAGCTGGGACAGGAGCTGGACCAGCTCTCCCTCAGCCGTTGAACCGGCTCATCCCCCGGTCGATGCCCTCGGCCAGGATGCACTCCACCGCGTCGGCGGCCCGCTTCACCGCCTGGTCGATGGCCTTTTTGTCCTCCCCCTGGAACTTGCCCAGCACCCAGTCCGCCATATCATAATCCGGGTGGGGCTTCTCCCCCACCCCCACCCGCAGCCGGGGAAACTGGTCTGTCCCCAAGTGGAGGATGATGTTTTTCAGGCCGTTATGACCCCCGGCCGAGCCCCCCCTGCGGATACGCAGACGGCCCACAGCCAGGGCGGTGTCGTCAGAGACCACCAGCACGTGGTCCGGCGCCACCTTATAGAAGTCCACCGCCTGGCGCACCGCCTCCCCGGACAGGTTCATGAAGGTGACGGGCTTCATCACCAGCACCTTCTGGCCGGAGATGGTGAACACGTTGGTCAGCGCCTTATATTTCAGCCTCTGGATGGGGGCGTGCTGGCGCTCGCCCAGCTCGTCAGCTACCATGAAGCCCACATTGTGCCGGGTGTTTTCGTATTTCTCCCCCGGGTTGCCCAGGCAGACCAGGACCCAGTCCACCCCGCCGGTTCCATTTCCAAACAGCATATCGGTCTCCTCAAACAGTCTGAAGAGGGGCGGGTATTGGCTACCCGCCCCCTGTTTTCGCGCCCTTCCGGTCCCCGCTCTCTCTTACAGGAACAGCGGGGAGACGGAGGTCTCCATATAGATGTGGCTGATGGCCTCCGCGAACATGTGGGCCACCGAGATGTACTTGATCTTGTCGCACTTGACGCCGGGCTTGGCCGGGATGGTATCCAGGAAGATGACCTCGTCCAGCACGCTGCTGTTGATGCGGTCGATGGCCGGACCAGAGAGGACGCCGTGGCTGGCGCAGGCGGTCACATCCTGGGCGCCGCCGATCTCCATCAGGGCCTGAGCCGCATGGCACAGGGAGCCGCCCGTATCCACCATATCGTCCAGCAGGATGACGTGCTTGCCCCGCACGTCGCCGATGATGTTCATGACCTCGGAGGAGTTGGCCTTCTGGCGGCGCTTGTCCACGATGGCCAGGGGCATGTTCAGCTTCTGGGCAAAGGCCCGGGCCCGGGACACCGACCCCACATCGGGGGAGACCACCATGGTGTCGTCATGGCAGTCCGCGTACTTCTTGGTGAAGTGGTCCACAAAGATGGGGGAGCCCAGCAGGTTGTCCACCGGGATGTCGAAGAAGCCCTGGATCTGGTTGGCGTGCAGGTCCATGGTCAGCACCCGGTCTGCGCCGGCCTCCGCGATCAGGTTGGCCACCAGCTTGGCTGAGATGGGGTCTCGGGGCTTGGTCTTGCGGTCCTGGCGGGCGTAGCCGAAGTAGGGGATCACAGCGGTGATCCGGCCGGCGGAGGCCCGGCGCAGGGCGTCGATCATAATGAGCAGCTCCATCAGCGCATCGTTGACGGAACCGCTCTTGTCGTCCTTGCGGAAGGAGCAGGTGGACTGCACCACAAAGACGTCGGAGCCGCGGACGGTCTCATAGATAGAGGCGAAATTCTCCCCGTCGGAGAAGGCTCCCACCTCGGAGTCGCCCAGAGGGATGCCCAGCTCCTGACAGATGTTCTGGGCCAGCTTGGGGTTGGAGTTTCCGGTGAATACCTTGATATCCTTCCCGTGTGCGATCATAAACAACTTCCTTCCTTACGCGGACCGCCGGTACCTGGCCGGGTCGGTCACCAAATCTGCTTGCTCTCTGTTCCTCTATTGTGACGGCAGTGCCGATCAGCACGGATATGCGTGGGGCTTCTCCATCAAACTGCACAGATCCGGCACGTTATGCGGATACCCCCAACCATTATAGCATAATAGCAAGAAAGTTTCCTGGGTTCAAGAGAATTTTTCGAGAAATTTTCGAAAATTTTCTGGGAATTTTTATTCCTGCCTCTCTTTTCCTAAAAATGTCTAAAAATGCCCCGGCAGCAGACGCTGCCGGGGCATGAGGAGGTGCGGAGCAGATCAGGCCGCGTCGGCCTGGGGGGAACCCGCCAGGGGGACCACGCCCAGCTTCTCCCGCAGGCGGCCTGGGTGATAGATGTGGGAGAGCTCCAGCCCCGCGCAGAAGGTATCCACCAGGTCCACCAGCAGGGCCTCCAGGGACCGGGGCAGTGCTCCGCCCAGGGGCCACATGTGGGACAGGATAATGTTGCGCTCCTTATCGGAGAGCTTGGTCACCTGCTCGGCATTCCGGGCTGCGGCCCTGGGGTGGTCGAAGCACTGGCTGCCGGGGTGGGCGGACTTGTCCCGGGGGTCATAGAGGTACAGGTCGTGGAGCAGGCCCCCGCGGGCGGCGGCCCGTTCATCCAGACGCAGCCACCGGGCTGCCCGGAAGGACAGGTAGGCCACGAACAGGGAGTGGTCCAGGGTGGTGATCCGGCCGTGGTGCTGCCAGCGGCCCATCATCCGCACCGGCTCGCTTTCCAGGAGCTCTCCCGTCAGGCGGCAGAACTCCAGCAGATGCTTGTGCATCGGATATCAGTCCTTTCATGGGTATTTTCCTCCCTTTCACCCAGTTGGGAAAAGGGGGGCGGAAATGGGATGCCGCGGCGGGCGGTTCTGGGCCGTCCCCGCGATATCTGGCTCACGGCTCTGATGAGAGTGTCGCTCTGCTCCCATCATACCCGGAGACCGCGCATTTGTCAGCTGGAAAAGAGAGGGGGCGCCTCAGCGGATCTGTCCCCCGCCCCGGATCACGAACTTGAAGCTGCACAGCTCGGCCAGCCCCATGGGGCCCCGGGCGTGGAGCTTCTGGGTGGAGATGCCCATCTCGCAGCCCAGGCCAAACTCCCCCCCGTCGGTGAAGCGGGTGGAGGCGTTCCAGTACACCGCCGCTGAGTCCACCGCGGCCAGGAAGCGCCGGGCCGCCTCCCCGTCCTCTGTCACGATGGCCTCCGAGTGGCCGGTGGAGTGGGCTGCGATGTGGCGGATGGCCTCCTCCGTCCCGTCCACCACCCGGACAGCCAGGATATAGTCCAAAAACTCAGTGTCGAAGTCCTCCGGACCCGCGGGCGTGCCGGGGATGATCCCGGCCGCCGTCCCGTCCAGGCGCAGCTCCACCGGCCGCTCCCCCCGGGCTGCCCTGGCATCCGTCAGCCGCTCCCGCATCCGGGGCAGAAAGACCGGGGCCGCCTCCCGGTGGACTAGGCACACCTCGGCGGCGTTGCACACGCTGGGCCGGCTGCACTTGGCGTTCTCCAGGATGTCCAGCGCCATGTCCAGGTCCGCCGCCCGGTCCACATAGACGTGGCAGATGCCGGTGCCCGTCTCGATGACGGGGACGGTGGCATTGTCCACACAGGCCCGGATCAGCCCCGCGCCCCCCCGGGGGATGAGCAGGTCCACGTATCCGCTGGCGGTCATCAGCTCGTGTGCGGAGGCCCGGGTGGTGTCCTCCACCAGACACAGGGCCTCCTGGGGCAGTCCGGCCCGGGAGAGGCCCCGGCACAGGGCGGAGACGATGGCCGCGGCGGAGCGGTGGGCCTCCTTCCCGCAGCGGAGCACACAGGCGGAGCCCGCCTTCAGGGCCAGGGCTGCGGCGTCGCTGGTGACATTGGGCCGGCTCTCATAGATGATGGCGATGACCCCCATTGGGACGGCGGTCTTCTCGATCACCAGCCCGTTGGGCCGCTCCACCCGGCTGAGGACAGCCCCCACCGGGTCAGGGAGGGCCGCCACCTCCCGGATCCCCTTCGCCATGCCGGCGATCCGGTCCGGGCTGAGGGCCAGCCGGTCCAGCATCACCTCGGAGATGCGGCCCCGGGCCCCCTCCAGATCCAGGGCGTTGGCCGCCAGGATGGGGGCCATGTCCGCCTCCAGCTCCTCCGCCATGGCCAGCAGGGCCCGGTCCTTGGTCTGTGTATCCGCCAGAGCCATGGCCCCTCTGGCCTGTCTGGCACGCGCAAGCAGTTCTTGTGTGGTCATCCCTTCCGCCTCCTTGTGGTCCTTCGCCTTTGAGCCCCGTCAGGCCCGCCGGCCCAGGAACCGGGTCCCCACCTGCTTCCCCTCCACGATATCATAGAGCAGCTGGGGCTGGTCCCCGTTGGTGATGATCATGTCGCAGCCCTGGCCGGTCACCATGCGGGCGGCCCGCAGCTTGGTGGCCATGCCCCCCGTGCCCAGGCCGGAGCCAGCCCCGCCGGCCAGCGCCTCGATGTCGGCAGTGATCTCCTCCACCACCGGGATCAGCCGGGCACCCGGGTCCTTGCGGGGATCTGCGGTGTAGAGCCCCTGGATATCGCTGAGCAGGACCAGCAGGTCCGCTTTCACCGTGCAGGCCACCACGGCCCCCAGGGTATCGTTGTCCCCTACCTTGATCTCAGCGGTGGCCACGGTGTCGTTCTCGTTGATGATCGGCAGGGCGCCCAGCTCCAGCAGGCGGAAGATGGTGTTCTGGAAGTTCTCCCTCCGGTCACTGTGGTCGATGTCCTCCCCAGTGAGGAGGATCTGGGCCACAGTGTGGTTGTATTGGGTGAACAGCCGGTCGTAGGTGTACATCAGCTCGCACTGTCCCACGGCGGCGGCCGCCTGCTTGCCGGGCATGTCAGTGGGCCGGCAGGGCAGATTCAGCTTGCCCACCCCCATGCCGATGGCGCCGGAGGACACCAGGATGATCTGGTGTCCTGCATTCTTCAGGTCGGAGAGCACCTTGACCAGCTCCTCCACATGGCGGATGTTCAGCCGCCCCGTGGCATGCGCCAGAGTGGAGGTGCCCACCTTGACCACGATCTCCATAGCATCAAACCCCTTTATTCAGCTCGGGAACCGGAGGACAGGGCCGTTCCCCTGTCCTCCCTGGCTCCGCCTGCCCCTTATTTTTTCCCCAATTCCTGCGTCTTTTCATAGGCGGCCAGCACCGCGTCCATGGCGGCGGCCCGCAGACCGCCCTTTTCCAGCGCCCGCACCCCTTGGATGGTGCTGCCCCCGGGGGAGCACACCGCGTCCTTCAGGGCACCGGGGTGAGCGCCGGTCTCCAGCACCATCCGGGCCGACCCGGCCAGCATCTGGGCGGCGTAGGCCAGCGCCTTGTCCCGGGGCAGGCCGCAGGCCACCCCGCCGTCCGCCAGGGCCTCCAGGAACAGGTAGGCAAAAGCGGGGCCGCAGCCGGACACGCAGCTGGCTGCGTCTATCAGCCCCTCAGGCACCTGATCCACCAGCCCGGCGGGGGCCATCAGGTTTCGGAAGGAGGCCATATCCTCCTCCGTGGTCCCCAGGCCGCAGAACTGGAGCACCCCCTCGCCGATGGCCGCGGGGGTGTTGGGCATCACCCGGATCACCGGGCAGTCCACCCCCGCCATCTCCCGGATCCGGGCACAGGTCAGGCCGGCGGCCATGGTCACCAGCACAAAGCAGTCCTCCCGCTCCTTCAGCACAGGGGTAAGAGAGGCCAGCATCTCCCCCATCACCTGGGGCTTCACTCCCAGAAAGATCAGCCGGCAGGCGCGGGCAACCTCTTCATTGGTACCTGCGGCGCAGCCCAGCTCTTCGGCCAGGGCTTCCGCCTTGGCGGGGGTGCGGTTGGCCAGCAGCACCTGCTGGGGGGGCACAGTTTTACAGACAGCCCGGGCCAGAGCAGCGCCCATGTTCCCCGTTCCGATAAATCCGACAGTCGCAGTCATGTGTGGGAGCCTCCTTCTTCTGATGCTCTTTTCGCCTATACTATATCACGGCCGCTCGCCTTTTTCAAACGGAAACAGATTAAGAAATGGTAAATCTTCTCCCTTTTTGCGTGGAGATCTGACGGTCCTCTCTCCCCCTGAGATAAATCCTAAGAAAATCTTAAGGATTTCTTGCTTGATTTTTCGGTCCCGTCCGCATAGACTAACTGTACTAATACAGTGAATACAGTTTGAAGGGAGGCGGCAGTATGCTGAATCTGGACTACCGGGATGCCCGGCCCATCTACGAGCAGGTGCGGGACAATCTGCGCCGGCTGATGGTGAGCGGCGCCATCCAGGAGGGGGAAAAGCTCCCCTCTGTGCGGTCCCTGGCCAGCAATCTTGCCATCAACCCCAACACCATCCAGCGGGCCTATGAGTCCCTGGAGACGGAGGGCTATGTCTATTCTATCCCTGGGAAGGGCAGCTTCGCGGCCCCCCGCACCGGGGTGGATGAGGAGCGGCGGGACCGGCTGCTGGGGCAGTTCGACAGTCTGACAGCCGAGCTGCTGTACCTGGGGGTCACGCGGGATCGGCTGATCGCCCGCATCCGGGAAAAAGGGGGAGAGGTCCAATGATCAAGGTAAACAACGTCGTCAAGACCTTCGACGGCTTCCGCGCCCTGGATGGGCTCACCATGGAGGTGGAGAAGGGCTCCATCTATGGGCTGGTGGGCCCTAACGGCGCGGGAAAGTCCACCATCCTGCGGCACATCACCGGCATCTACCGCCCCGACTCGGGCACCATCACGGTGGACGGGGCGCCGGTGTACGAAAATCCGGCGGTGAAGTCCCGGGTGGCCTTCATCCCCGACGACCTGTACTACTTTCTGTCCGCCTCCACCCGGGACATGATGAAGTTTTACCGGGGGCTGTATCCCGCCTTTGATGACAAGCGCTATCAGGTGCTGAAGGAGGCCTTCCCGGCAGTAGACGAGAAACAGCCCATCCGCCGCCTGTCCAAGGGGATGCAGAAGCAGTCCGCCTTTTGGCTGGCTCTGTGCTGCAACCCCGACCTGCTGGTCTTGGACGAGCCGGTAGACGGCCTGGACCCGGTGATGCGGCGTCAGGTCTGGTCCCTGCTCATGGGGGACGTGGCCCAGCGGGGGACCACGGTGCTGGTCTCCTCCCACAATCTGCGGGAACTGGAAGACGTGTGCGACCACGTGGGCATCCTCAGCCGGGGCAAGGTGCTCCTGCAGCGCTCCCTCACCGATCTTCAGGACAACGTGGTCAAGATGCAGATCGTATTTCAGGAGCCGGAGATGCCCAAGCTGCCGGAGGACCTGGACCTGCTCCATGTCACCCAGGTGGGCCGCATCCACACCCTGATCGTCCGGGGCAGCTCCGACGTCATCAAAAGCCGGCTCGCCGCGTTCCAGCCCATCCTGATGGAGGCCCTGCCTCTGACGCTGGAGGAGATCTTTATCTATGAACTGGGAGGTGAGGACTATGCGGTCCGTGACATCATGCTTTAATTCCACCCTCTACCGCAAAAACCTCAGCCGCTTCTGGCCCATCTGGGCCCTGTACTCGGTGATCTGGCTGTTTGCCCTGCCCCTCAATCTGCTCACCACGATCCAGCGGGGGCAGAACTGGGCTCTGGAGGACCTTGCGCACAGCCTGGACTATTTTTCCCGGGTCTCGGTGGGCTACTCCCTGAACTTGGGCACGGTGCTGGCCGTCATCTTTGGCCTGCTGGCCGCTATGGCGGTGTTCAGCTATCTGGATGCCAGCCGCTCCGCCTGCATGATGCACGCCCTGCCCCTGCGGCGGGAGGCTCTGTTTTTCACCAACTATCTGTCCGGGCTCAGCTTCCTGCTGCTGCCCAACGCCGCCATCTTTGGCCTCACCCTGGCCGGCGAGGCTGTGGGGAACTGTCTGGATCTGAAGGCGCTGGCCATCTGGCTGCTGGTCCAGTCCGCCTCCTGCCTCTTCTTCTACTCCTTTGCCGTCTTCTGTGCCATGTTCACCGGCCATCTGCTGGCCCTGCCTGTCTTCTACGGGGTGCTGAACTGCCTGGCGGCTATCATCAGCGCGCTGATGGACTCGGTGCTCTACCTGTTTCTCTACGGCTACAACGGCCTGAGCGGCACCACCCAGCAGGCTGTGGCCTGGCTCACCCCTCTGGAGAAACTGGGCGGTGCTGTATCCTGGACCCAGGCTGCGGACAGCGGGGCCTATCAGCTTGCCCAGCCCGCCGTGGTGGCGGTCTACGCCGGTGTGGGGGTGGCCCTGTCTGCGGCCGCCCTGTTGATCTACCGCGCCCGCCAGATGGAGTCGGCGGGAGACGTGGTCTCCGTGCGGGTGGTCCGCCCCATCTTCAAGTACGGGGTGGCCGTCTGCGCCGGTCTCTCCGGCGGCACCTTTACCTACTATGTGCTGTTCGGAGACGGCCAGCTCTCCCTGGTGCTATCCATCCTCTTCTGGGCTGCAGTGGGCTATTTTCTGGCGGAGATGCTGCTGCGCAAGTCCTTCCGCGTCTTCTCCGCCTGGCCGGGCTGCCTGGTCCTGCTGGCGCTGCTCTCCGCCCTGTTCCTGTGCATCCGGCTGGATCTCACCGGCTATCAGGACTACATCCCCGCCTCCGGCGAGGTGAGCCAGGTGACTGTGGATCTGGAGGGCAGCACCTATCCCAGCGACGGCTTCGGCGGGAGCGTCCAGATCACCGACCCGGAGCAGGTCGCCCAGATCACCGCCCTCCACCAGGCCATCGTAGCTGCCCGCTCCAGGGAGGATAGCATCTATGACGACTCCTTCTACATCTCCCTCTCCTACACCCTGTCCAACGGACAGAGCATCCGCCGCTACTACCACGGCGTTCCGCTGTACCGGGCGGAGCAGGGGATGGAGGGCACCGTCACATGGGCTCTGGATCAGCTGGTCTCTGACCGGAGCTTTGTCCGGGCCGGCTATGGACTTGACCAGTCCGCGGACTGGAGCCTGACGGAGGCGTACGTCTACGATCTCTGGGACACCCAGGCCCATAGCCACGAGTCCGCCTCCCTCTCCGCCGCCCAGGCGGAGCAGCTGTGGCAGGCCGTGCTGACCGATTTCGACGCGGGCACCATCGGCACCCGCTACCTTTTTGAGGACCAGGACCGCCTGGAGAACACCTGTGAGGCTGACCTGGACTTCAACGGAGCAGGACAGCATGGTGCACCGGGGCGGCTCTGTGACCATCACCCTCACCCCCCAGGCCTCCCACACCCTGGCCGTTCTGGAGGAGCTGGGCGTTCTCACCGACACCCGCATCGCCCGCACCCATGCCCAAGCCGATCGCTGGTACGCCATGACGGATGGAGCTGAGGACACTTCTTCCCTCTACACCACCTCCCCCTGATGGACCCACACAGTCAAACATGCCCCGCCCGCTCCAATGGGAGCGGGCGGGGCATGTTTCTTTTTTATGGCTGGGCCTCCATGGTCTGTTCCACGATATCCCTCATGATCTCCCCTGTCATGGCGCTCTCCACATAGCCGTAGAGATTGCCCTCCCCGTCGATCATCCAGTTTATGGCGAAATAGATGTAATAAAATCAGAAAGGAAAAGCACAATCCAGACGGAACCGGCGGTGCGGTCAAGAAATATTGTGGAAACACAAGGTTTCTGCTATAATGATGGAGAACACTTGACGATAGAGAAGGAGGCGGGAGCCTATGCACATCAGTTATCAGCCGCTATGGGACACCCTAAAGGAGTGCGGCATGAGGAAAGAGGACTTGCGGCTGGCCGCCGGTCTTACCACCAACATGATCGCCAACATGGGAAAGGGCGAGCATATCAGCATGAAAACGCTGCTGCGTATCTGCGGGGCGCTGAACTGTGATATTGCAGATGTGATCGCTTTGGAGCGGGACGAGGCCCCGGAACTGGAGCGGCGCAGTAACTCCGGGCCAGCCTGACCCGAAGCGGCCAGCCATAGACGCACCCCCTGCTGGGACACTTTGTCCCAAAGCTGGGGGCATGACCGCCCATCCCCAACCTCTGGACACTTTGTCCAGCCAGCGGGCGGCAGCAACAGAATACAGACCCCCCCAAGCAGGAAACTACGGTTCCCTGCTTTTTTATTTCCACCCCCTACGCCGGAAATTCATGCCGGAGTGTTTGATAAGCGGGGATTTGCGGAACAGCTTTTTCAAGGTGGTACGTTCTTCTTCCGAGAGCCGCTTATATTTGAGCTGGAACGCCTTGCAGAACAGCTCTGTGAATTGCTGCACCCTGTCCCCCGGCGATTGCATGGCCTTTTGGACTTCCCGGATCAGTTCGTCGGCGGGCGTGGTATCCGGGGCGCTTTCGCTGTCACTTTCAT
>ENA-ORTQ01003885-ORTQ01003885.1-human-gut-metagenome-genome-assembly--contig:-NODE-3885-length-10641-cov-11.893350_pt1 | contig 10641 bp, 9 predicted proteins | sample MGYA00241912_ERZ509188 | MGnify/ENA primary metagenome ERZ509188 (study PRJEB26280, sample SAMEA2338849) | human gut metagenome | biome: human gut; feature: human-associated habitat; material: faeces...
TCATTCTCTGCCGTACCCTTGTCCCTATTATGACAGCCGCGTATTATATCTCTAGCCCCGCGCCGTTCAATAGTCGGAACAGACTTCTGACGGATTCCCTCGTACTCCGTTTTACCAGCATCGTCATATTCCGCACCGCTCACATGATGTCCCGATCTGTTGTAGCATGTCACCTGACAGCCCTGCTGCGCCATCCGTGTGCACAGCTCTTTTACCACGATCTCCACGCCGCCCTCTCTCGACCACCTTTTGTGGCCAAAAACAGCAAGCCTCAATTTCTCTTTCATTTTCCCTTTCCTGTCGCTTTCCCCATTTAGGGATCTCATCCCCATACCGTGCCAAACTCCGGCCCGGTTTCCTTTACACCAGAAAAAGCCCGGACGCATTTACGCCCAGGTTTTTGACTGATTTACGCCGCAATTCATTGACATTTTATTTCCTGAATCATCAATATCAATTTCGTAAATGTATTTATTGACACTAAAATTATTTTACCATTTTTCTCTCTGAGATACAATACTTTGCAGCTGTATCATTGCCTGCATTATGGCTAAGATTTCCGTACTTTATTCCGTCTTTCTGTTGCAACATATTCATTTTATCGCAAGTCAAGAAATTAGCGCAACATTCAAACAGCATATTGGCGATATGCAATTCAACATTGTTGCTGTTGCATTAAAAAATTGAATTGCTATAGAAAGGAACTCGTTCCATTGCTTTTTTACAGCAAAAAAACACCCTTCCTCTCACGGAAACCCGCAAAAGGAAGGGTGTAGAACTCAAGTTCCTGTTGTCGTACCAATCACAGCATGTTCGTATCAGCAAAGCCAATACTAGTTGTCATTCAGCACGGCACCTCAAACACTTTTGAGCGTAGAGCTGTGATTAGCAGTTCTCAGCGAAGTACTTAATGGTACGGACCATCTGAGAGGTGTAGGAGTTCTCGTTGTCGTACCAGGACACGACCTGAACCTGATAGGTGTCGTCGTCGATCTTAGCGACCATGGTCTGGGTAGCATCGAACAGAGAGCCGTAACGCATGCCGATGACATCGGAAGAAACGATCTGATCCTCGTTGTAGCCGAAGGACTCAGAAGTAGCAGCCTTCATAGCAGCATTGATGGACTCCTTGGTGACATCCTTGCCCTTGACAACGGCAACCAAGATGGTGGTAGAACCGGTGGGAACAGGCACACGCTGAGCAGAGCCGATCAGCTTGCCGTTCAGCTCGGGGATGACCAGGCCGATAGCCTTAGCAGCGCCGGTGGTGTTGGGAACGATGTTCTGTGCGCCAGCACGAGCACGGCGCAGATCGCCCTTGCGCTGAGGACCATCCAGGATCATCTGGTCGCCGGTGTAAGCATGAACAGTGGTCATGATGCCGGAGACGATGGGGTAGGTCTTGTTCAGGGTGTTAGCCATGGGAGCCAGGCAGTTGGTGGTGCAGGAAGCAGCGGAGATGACCTGATCCTCAGCGGTCAGGGTCTTCTCGTTGACGGAGTAGACGATGGTCTTCAGATCCTTGCCGGCGGGAGCAGAGATAACGACCTTCTTTGCGCCAGCCTGGATGTGAGCCATGCTCTTCTCCTTGCTGGTGTAGAAGCCGGTGCACTCCAGAACGACATCAACGTTCAGTTCGCCCCAGGGAGCATCCTTTGCGTCCTTAACAGCATAGATCTTGATCTCCTTGCCGTCAACAATGATGGAGTCCTCGGTAGCCTCGACGGTGTGCTTGCCCTCGCCGATCTTGCCGCAGAAAGAACCCTGAGCAGTATCGTACTTCAGCAGGTGAGCCAGCATCTTGGGGCTGGTCAGGTCGTTGATTGCGACGACCTCGTAACCCTCAGCGTCAAACATCTGACGGAAAGCCAGACGGCCAATGCGGCCGAAACCATTGATAGCAACTCTAACAGCCATGTTAATAGTACCTCCTAATTGTTTTTACCCTAAAATGGATAAATCACGGTATCTTTATTTTAGACCAAAATGCAGAAACTTTCAAGTCTCTGCCAAAAAATTAACAAGGTAAATCCATCATTTTTTGCTTTTGTACGATTTTATCGAATTTCCCTCTCCCGTTTTGGGCAATTACACCAAGAGAACGGACGGTGTTTTCGTCACTCCGGACGCCGTGCGCAGGCTGCGGCGCACACGCCGCCCAGCGCTCCCACGCAGCACAGTGCCAGCGCGGCAAACAGCTCCGGCAGCAGGGCCGGTTCTGCCGCTGCTCCAACCGCCAGAACCGCTGCATAGGGCAGCTCCCAGCACAGGCACAGGCAGAGTGCTGCCAGACCGGCGGCGCACAGGGTGCGGCCGTTTTCCGGCTTTGGCAGGTACAGCGCCCGGGCAAGGCTGCTCAGCAGCAACAGTGCTGCCAGCGCCTGCCACACCGCTGCGGTGGGGGCCACCCGGTGCCAGCTGGAACTGTTCTCCATAAAGCGCATCAGCACGTTCCAGTAGAACAGCACACTGCCCGCCACCGCCAGATACAGCCCGCCCGTAGGCTTTTTCCAGCCGGAAGGGGTAAGCCAGCAGCGGCCCAGCGTGCTGAGCCACACCGCGCAGATGCACTCCAGAATGGACCGCACGAAGCTGCTCGTTGCCGACAGGCCCACCGCCAGCTGCGCACCGGCAGCCGCCAGAAAGCACACCGCTCCGGCAAAGGCCAGCACTCCGGCCAGAGGCTGACGGCTGCGGACCGTCTCGGCTTTTCCGGCGCAGTGCCGACCGATGAGCACTGCGGCCAGCACCACCGCGCCCAATGCCGCATAGCGCCACCACACCGAGCCGACCGTACACAGCCCGGTCACGGCATCGGTACCAAAGGCAAGATCTGCCCCGCGGGCGATGCCCAGCGCAGCGGACAGGAGAATCGAAAGCAAAATCAGTGCATTCATCAGCGTTCCTCGATCGGCTTGTATTTCTGGCGCACGCCCAGATACTTGTAGGCCGGGCGGATGATGCGGTTGGCGAACACGACCTCTTCCACCCGGTGAGCGCACCAGCCCGGCACACGGGCAATGGCAAACAGGGGGGTGTACAGGTCCTCGGAGATGCCCAGCATATTGTAGATCAGGCCGCTGAACAGGTCCACATTGGCACACACCGGCTTAGTGCTGCCCTTTTCCTCGGCAAAGATGCCGGGGGCCAGCCGCTCGATGCTGCACAGCATATTGTACTCTTCCTCAAAGCCCTTCTCGTAGGCCAGGTGACGGGCACGCTGCTTCAGGATCACCTCACGGGGGTCGCTGATGGTGTACACTGCGTGGCCCATGCCGTAGATCAGACCGGAGCCGTCACCGGCCTGCTTGCGCAGGATGCGGCGCAGATACTCGCGCACCTCATCGTCATCGTCCGGGTTTTCCACATGCTTCAGGACATCCTGCAGCTGACGGTTGACCATCAGGTTGGCACCGCCGTGCTTGGGGCCTTTCAGGGCACCGATGCCTGCCGCAATGGCCGAGTAGGTGTCGGTGCCCGAGGAGGACAGCACGCGGGTGGTGAAGGTGGAGCAGTTGCCGCCGCCGTGGTCTGCGTGGACCAACAGACACATATCCAGCAGCTTGGCTTCCTCGTGGGTGAACTTCTGGTCCGGCCGGTAGGTGCTCAGGATATGCTCTGCGGTGCTCTGGCCCGGCTTGGGCAGATGGAAGAACATACTCTGCTTGTCGTAGTAGCGGCGTTTCATCTGATAAGCGTTCACCATCATGGTGGGCATGCTGGCGATCAGGTTGATGCTCTGGTTCAGGATATTTTCCAGGGTCAGGTCCTCGGCGTGCTCGTCGTAGGAGTACAGGCCCAGCACACAACGCTGCAGCTTATTCATAATGTTGGGGGAGGGGGCATTCATAGTATCCATAAAGCCCTCTGGCAGAGCGCGGTGCTCGGCCAGGATCTCGCAGAAATCGTCCAGCTGCTCCTGGGTAGGCAGGCTGCCGAACAGCAGCAGCCAGATCACTTCCTCAAACACAAAGCGGTCGTTGCGGTAGGCCTCCTCCACGATCTCGTTGATGTTGACGCCGCGGTAGATCAGCTTGCCGGGGGTGGGGATCACATGTCCTTCCTGATCCTTTTTGTAGCCCACAACGTCACACACGTTGGTCAGGCCGGCCAGCACGCCGGTGCCGTCCGGGTTGCGCAGACCGCGCTTGACGCCCAGACGCTCACTGGTCTCGGGGTCGATGTAGTTGTTGGCCATGTACTCCTCGCACAGGGTCCGCATCGTGGTGGGGTCCAGGGTCGCCACTTCTGCATGTGCAAAATTCACGGGGGATCTCTCCTTTCTTCCGGTTCCTATTTTTTACTTTCCCATACTTTCCTGCCATCCTCACTGATGGACATAATCTTATATTATCGCTTTTGTGCAGTAAATTCAAGCGCAATGTGTTCACTTCTCACTGGCCCGTGCCAAACGACTTTCATTTTTGCGGGCAGCATTTTTTCGCAGGGTTTTGCAGGCAGGTCTTTTTATACTGGAGACAGAATCTTTTTCACGCTGCAAGGGAGATCCCGTTATGAAAAAAGCTTTTCTGCTGCTGTGCACTCTGCTCCTGGTGCTTGGATGCGCCCTGCCTCTGGCCGCCTACCACCTCACCCGCGCGGTGCTGGGGCCTGCCGTTTCCACGGTCCGCCTTCCGCTTTCATCACCGGAGAGCACTGCTTCCGCCCCGGAAATCTCCGCTGCCTACGCCGGTGACGCGGACCGGTTCCTGATTCAGGATGCCTCCACCGGGCAGGTGCTGGAGTTGTCCCGCCGGGAATATCTCATCGGCGCGGTAGCGGCCGAAATGCCGGTGAGCTGGCCGGACGAGGCCCTCAAGGCACAGGCCGTTGCCGCCCACAGCTACGCGCTGTACTGCCGCGACCATGCCGCACCGGACAGTATCGGCTGGCTGACGGCCGACCCGGCACGACGGCAGGGCTGCCTGACTGACCCGGTGCTGCGCAGCTACTGGGGCACTGCCTATGAGACCAACTATGCCCGTCTGGCCGCGCTGGTGGACGAGGTGGAACATACCGTACTGCTCTGCGACGGTGCCCCTGCCTGTGCCAGCTATTTTGCCATCTCCAACGGTCGCACCGAGGCCAGCGAAAACGTCTGGGGCACCGCCCTGCCCTACCTTGTTTCGGTGGACAGCAGCACCGACCTTGCCGCCGACCATTACGAGTACGCCCTGACCCTTTCGGCACAGCAGACGGCACAGCAACTGGCTGCCCTGGGCCTCACCGCTGACCTTGCCGCCCCGGAGCAGTGGTTCGGCACCCCGGAGTACACCGCCGCCGGTTATGTTGCTGCCCTGCCGGTCTGCGGGCAGCGCATCACCGGTACGGTCCTGCGGCAGGCGCTGGGCCTGCGCAGCACCTGCTTCACGGTCCGGTATGAGAGCGGTGCGTTCTGTTTTACCACAAAAGGCTACGGCCATGGCGTGGGGCTCAGCCAGTGGGGTGCCAAGGCACTGGCCGAGCAGGGGCAGAACTTTGCCGACATCCTGGCCCATTACTACCCCGGAACTTCCCTGTCCGGATAAAAAAAGAGCCCATCTCCCGAAGGAGACAGGCTCTGTGAAATGCATGCAGAAGGGATCAGCCAAACAGGCCGGACAGCCAGCCGAGGGTGCTCTGGATCGTTTCTTCCGCCGTGGCCGTAATGGTCTGGTCGGTAAGTTTGGTACCGTCGGGGTCCTGCACCGACCAATAGGTAGCGGTGCTGGTGGCGGCATCCGAAACGGTGAAGTCGCTGGCGAAGCAAAGGTTCTCGCCGCTGGACTCGGTCACGATGACCATGTAGGTGTAGCAGCCCGTGGGCAGCTCACCGAAGTGGATCTGGTCGTCCAGCGTCTTGAGGGAGAAGCTGGTTCCGCCCACCTGGGCCTGTGCGGACTGCACGATCTTGTCGTTCTCGTCCAGGATGGCCACCTGCACACCTTCCAGCGTGCTGCCGGAGGTGCTGTTGGCGGTGCCGGTAAGGGCCATGCCGCTGCCGGTGCGCACATTGACCGGATAACGCATGCCTTCCAACCGCAGGTCATCTGCCTGCAGGGCTGCGCCGTTGTGGTCGGCGCTCACATACCAGTAGCAGGACGCCTGTGCAATGGACACGCTGGAGCTGGTGAGCGGGATGCGGCCGGAGGAGATGTTCCCGGCCGGGTCGGAACAGTAGAACACGCCGTTCGTATAATCGGTCAGCAACACGGCATGGGGCTGCGTGCGGTCGTACAGGACGATGCCTTCCGGGTGCTGAGCCAGCAGCTGGATGAGCAGCTGGGTCTTTTCCTGATTATTGGAGGGCAGGGTCGCATAGGCCACCTGCATCTCCCGGTATGTAAAGCTGTGGGCCAGACCATTGGACCAGGCCGTGGAGCGCACACTGTTTTCAGTCACATCCACCCAGTCGGTCCGTCCGTCAAAGTAAGCGCGGCGGCGCAGCATCATGGCAGCCGAAGCCAGTGTGCAGGTGCCGCCCCGGCTCTGCTTGAAGTAGAACCCGGCATCCACATTCAGGTCCACAGCCAGTGCTGCGGGCAGACAGGTGAGTGCAAACACGATGGTGAGCAGAATGCCCACCAGTTTTTTATGTGCGGTCGTTGGCGCTGCGGTATTCACGGTCTGGTCGCTCCTCCCTTTTCTGGCATCATTTTTCACGTTTCACTGCCATAAAGTATACCAGTCTGTAACCATTTTGTAAACAAAGGCGGTTATTTTTTCTCAGGATTGACACGTTTTCAAGGTTTTTGTTGGTAGAAATGCACAATTTCAAGCGCGATATTCTACATATCCTACAATTTTTTGTGTTTTATTTCTGCCGTCGTTCCTCCTGTCGCACGCAAAAAAGCCGTCGGGCGCAGGCACAAAAAAAGAAAAGGTCCAACGACTTCTGTTGCGAAATCGTTGGACCTCTTGGTCCGAGTGGCGAGAATCGAACTCACGGCCTCTTGAACCCCATTGTGCTTCTCTCAAAAACGCAATGGACACTCCGATACCACTTGTACGCAGTATCATCAAATTTCAAAATTATTTTATCATTCTGTTTCGTTAGATGTCAAGATGTTTCGTTTCTTTTGTGGTCAAATTGTGGTCAACCGACCCTGACAAATGACCATTCTCCCCTACTAAGTTACATGGCGCAATTCCGATTTTCAAAAATTGAGATTGCGCTTTTTTGTTTGCACGAATTATTCATAAGGAGGATTTGTCAACCATGTCAATGAAACATCGTCATTTTTTCATCCTTGACAGAACTGTATGACGCTCGACTACTTCTATGGACAGGCCGGAAAACTTTTTTCGTTCTATCGCATCCCCAAAGCACTGTTTCAGGAGCAGCGGTTTCAAAATCTGTCAACCGATGCCAAAACACTCTACGGCATCCTGCTTGACCGCATGAGCCTTTCTGTTAAAAATGAATGGTTCGACAAGCAAGGCCGGGTGTTCATCATTTTCACGATCGAGGATGTCAAGAGGGCTTTGTGTTGCGCAGACAACAAAGCGACCAAGCTACTCCGGGAACTTGAAAATTTTGGTTTAATTGAACGAAAACGCCGTGGACTGGGCAAACCGAGTTTGGTGTATGTGAAAAACTTTTCGTCAAACCTTTCAAATGAGCGTGTCCAGAATCGTGAAAATCACGAATCTGGAAGTCCTAAAAACGCTTGTCAAGACTCGCCCAAATCACGATGTAATAAGAATAAAAAGAGTAAGACAGAGCGGAATAATACGAATCCTATCCTTTCCGATGAATTGGAGAAAATGAAGAATCGTAAACTGCTCGAAGAATATTTTTCACGTTCTTTGGAGATAGAACTTCTTCTCCGGCTTTACCCGGATGATGAAGATACCATCTATCAGATCGTAGATTTGCTGGTGGACACCTGTGACAGCAAGCGTAAACTCATAAGAATCGCTGGCGATGATAAGCCCGCCGAAGTTGTGCTTAGTCGGCTAAAAAAGTTGAATGCAGACCACATCCGCTTCGTACTGGACTGTCTGGCAGCGAACACTTCCCCGATACGGAATATGAAGCAGTACCTTCTGGCCGCACTATTCAATGCTCCAACCACAATACAGCTCTATTATCAAAACAAAGTCAACCATGATTTAGCAGCTCGGAGGTGATGAAAATTTCCAAAAAGGCAACAACGATAGCCGTTATCAACCAGAAAGGCGGCACGGGCAAAACCACCACCTGTGAAAATTTGGGCGTAGGGCTTGCAATGGAGGGCAAGAAAGTTCTGCTTGTGGACGCTGACCCACAGGGTTCGCTTACTGTCAGTATGGGCTGGCAAGACCCGGATGCACTGCCCACTACACTCTCCACTCTTATGCAGAAAGCCATGAACGACCAGTGTATTCCACCCGGCGAAGGGATTCTGCACCATGCGGAGGGCGTTGACCTTATCCCGGCCAACATCGAACTGGCCGGACTGGAAGTGGCTCTGGTGAATACCATGAGCCGGGAGAAAGTGATGAAACAGGTGTTGGAAAGCGCAAAACGCGAGTACGACTATATTCTGATTGACTGCACTCCCTCTCTCGGTATGCTGACGGTCAATGCGCTGGCAGCGGCAGATTCCGCACTGATTCCGGTGCAAGCACAATATCTTTCGGCAAAAGGGCTGGAGCAGTTGCTTCAAACCGTGCAGAAAGTAAGGCGGCAGATAAACCCGAAACTGAAAATTGAGGGCATCCTGCTCACCATGACGGACAGCCGCACCATCTATGGGCAGCAAATCAGCAATCTGATTCGGCAAGCCTACGGAAAGCATTTGAAAGTGTTCGACCAGACAATTCCCCGTTCTGTCCGCGCTGCCGAAACCAGCACGACCGGAAAAAGCATTTTCCAGTATGACCCGAAAGGCAAAGTGGCAGAAGCCTATCATTCCATCGCAAAGGGGGTGTTGGCCGATGCCGAAAAACGGCTTAAACGTCAGTTTGAACAGCTACGATGATATTTTTTCCACCGAAGAAACGCGGCAGGAAGAACAGCGCGAACAGGTACAGCAAATTCCCATTGATGAGCTGTATCCGTTCAAAGACCATCCCTTTAAGGTGCTTGATGATGAAGCTATGCAGCGCACAGTAGAAAGCATAAAGCAGTTGGGTGTCACAAATCCGCTGATTGCTCGTCCGCGCCCGGATGGTGGCTACGAAATCATTTCCGGCCATCGCCGCCAACACGCTGCACAGCTTGCTAGACTGAAAACCCTGCCGGTTATCGTCCGTGATATGTCGGACGATGCCGCTGTTCTGCTCATGGTTGATTCCAATCTTCAGCGCGAACAGATTTTGCCGAGTGAGCGGGCATTTGCCTATAAGATGAAACTGGATGCACTGAAAAGGCAAGGTGCTAGGTCAGATTTAACTTCATCCCAAGTTGGGATGAAGTTGCAAGCTCTTGATATTGTTGGACAAGAAGCTGGTGATAGCCGCAACCAAGTACACCGTTTTATCCGCTTAACCAATCTTATCCCGGAACTGCTGGACATGGTAGACGAAAAGAAAATCTCATTTAACCCTGCGGTGGAACTCTCTTATCTTGATGAAAGCCAGCAGCGAGATTTTCTTGAAGCTATGGCTGACACGCAAAACGCCCCATCGCTTTCACAGGCGCAACGGCTCAAAAAGCTGGCGCAGGAAGGTCATTTCTCGTATGACGTTGCCTTTGCCGTGATGGGTGAACCGAAAAAGGACGAATTGGACAAAGTTGTTATCAAAAACGATACCCTGCGGAAATATTTTCCCGAAAGCTCTACTCCGAGAGAGATGGAAGAAAAAATCATTGGGCTTTTGGAAGAAAGTAAAACCGAAAAAGTTGTATTCAGGAGCGATTCTATCAAAAAATATTTTCCGAGCAACTATTCGTCAGAACAAATCGAAAATTCAATTCTCAAGATGCTCGACCAGCGCATGAAAAAGCGCAAGCATGAAGTTGAACGCTGACGATCAGATAAAACGCAAGACCCACTTTGGGTCTTTTTCTTTTGCAAACATGGAGGAAAAAGCCTATGAACAACACCGCTACTCGTATGATTCGTTCCGAGGAGATCACCATTGATATGCGCATCTGCACCATTCTGGCAGGTGGCAAGAAACCCGGTGAAGTCTACTTTGCCGCCATTGCGCCGGATATGGAACTGACGGTTATTACTCTGGATGAAGCCCCTGACATTCTGCCCTGCTTCGATGAAAGCGATGCCAGCATCCATCTTCCCGACACTTCGCTGCTGCTCTGCTACAATCCGGCACAGGTTCTAAAGATGGCGGGCAAGCGTTACCTGACTGGCCCGGTCATTCTGGTACGCACCAACATGGACGGGAACTTCATTTCGCTTACCATTGATGACGTGTACCGTTTCCAGAAGTTTCTGGCGAGCCACAGCGTTACACTCATGGCAGACGATCAGAAGCTGCCCTGCATTTGCATCGTCTGAGGTGTGTTATGCTGAATTTTTTCATCGGTTTCGCATTTTTTGAGTTCGGCGCACTCTGCGGCTTCTTCGTGGCTGCGCTGATGCAGGCGGCAAGGGATGGTGGTGAAATTGCAGGAAGAAATCGAACAAAAGACATTCAACATTATGATCTCCACCACGAAGCTGTCTGCCCGGACTGTCCTGCGGGCAGTTAAAGCGGCGTTTCGGCTGTACC
>ENA-ORTQ01003886-ORTQ01003886.1-human-gut-metagenome-genome-assembly--contig:-NODE-3886-length-10641-cov-2.197714_pt1 | contig 10641 bp, 2 predicted proteins | sample MGYA00241912_ERZ509188 | MGnify/ENA primary metagenome ERZ509188 (study PRJEB26280, sample SAMEA2338849) | human gut metagenome | biome: human gut; feature: human-associated habitat; material: faeces...
AATCGTGTTGGAATTTTTGGAAGTTTAACTAATGTTATCAATGAAGAAACTTCTGACTTAGATGAAAATGGAAATCCTATTAAAGGTACAGGCGTTAATCTTAGAGATGGTGTTAAATTTAATGCAAATGATAGAACTCAGAAAAATATAAATGAATATCTTCATATAAAAGATATAAGTTATATATTAAGTAATTCAGATACTCCAGAGGAAGGTATTAAAAAAGCCACAGAGTTTATAAAAAATAGTAGCAAAACTAATCCTTATGTAAAAGAGTTTGCAGATAATATATCTAAAACATTTGGGGATATTAGTACTGGATTAACTTCTATTCTAATGGGTAATCTGATTGAAAACTATGGTAATGAAACTAATATGATTCAGTCTAATCCTGGAGTTGTTATTGGTATATCCAAACCTACAGAAACAGGTATTGTAAGTACTGTTAGAAATAATATAGCTTATAAAATTGAAAATCATCCTGAAGCATTTACTATTATTGATAATCAATTGCTAGATGATGATGATTTAGAGTTAGATGCTGAATCCGTTGGTGTTCCTATAGATTTAAATAATGAATCTCTTAGGAAATTCTTATATACTGAAGATAAAGGTACAGATAAGAACCCTAAATATTCTAAATCAGATATTACTTATGAACTTATGGAATTGAGTGATGGTCGTAAAGCACTTAATCTTATAAAGAATGTTCAAGGTTTTAATAATGTTAGACAGAAACTCACTATTGTTGCGAATAATGATGCCGATCAGAATACTATAGATGAATTTGAATTAGCTATGCGTATGACTTCTGCATTCGATATGGCTGATAGACCTAATGCTGATACAAAATTTATATTTGATGCTATGTCTACACATCATGGTGGAAGTTTAACTTTTGGTCCAGATCCTTCCAATGCTATTCAAATGAATGATGCTTCTGCATATAATACTGTTGAATATAATGGAAGATATTATAATAATGTTAAGTCGTTATTAAATGCTTTTGTTAAAAATCCTATAACAAATGTAGATAAAACTATATATCATAATAATTTTAGAATTACATTTAGTAAAGATTCAAATAATAATTTTACTACTCAAATTGATACGTATGATAGTACAACAAATTCATTTGAGCTTACAGATAAATTTATAAGTGATAATTCTGAAGACTTTATTAATAATACACAACGTAGATTAAGCGTTATATCATCTATATTAGATTATAAAGATGCTTATAGATTAACTAAAGAACAATTAGATAATCTTACTAAGTTTAATGCTAATATGTCTACAGCTAATTTTAATTATTGATATTATGCCTATTGATTTTGATAAATTAGAAAGCATACAAAGAAAATCTACTTATGCCCCTAAAGATAAGTATAAAAGATCTTCTTTTAATCCTAATGCTTATAGTATAGATAATAAATTACTACTCAATTTAAGAAAACATTCTGGAAATAGTCAAAATATAGTTCCCGGTAATGTTATATTGAAGCTAGAGCTAGAAATCAATCTACTTGGGATCGTATTGGTAACTCTCTTGTTCAAACTGTTGGAGAAATAATTGGTGGTACAATTGAAAGTGCAGGTTCTATACTTGCACTTCCCTCTAAACTCATAGATAGTGATGAAGCTTATACTCGTAATTTTTTAGAAAGACTAGGTAATTCCATTAATGAAAGTACTAGAGAAGCATTTCCTATTTATATGACTGAACAAGCTCAACATGGTAGTTTGTTAGATCGTATGAGTGGAGGTGGTTATTGGGCGTCTCTGGTTCCCTCTATACTAGGTAGTGCTGCTAGTATAATGCTTCCAGCTCGTGGAGCTTCGTTATTATTAGGTAAAGCTTTTAGAAGTGCTGTTAATCTAGGAAGTAAATCTAAATATGTTAAAGATTTATTTAAGTTGGGTACAAAACTACAAAAAGCTAAAGCTCTAAACAGAGCTAATAAAATAGCAGATATTTATGGTTCTGCTGTTATAGGACGTATTCTAGATTCATCTCGTGAAGCTTATGGTACTTATGAACAAGAACGTGAATGGTTTCTTAATAATTATAAGAACTATGTTGAACGTGATGAAAATGGTAATGCTATTCTTAAAGCTCCGGGATTAGAAGAAGTTCCTTTAAATGATACTAATATCGAAAGTATTGCTGATAGATATGCAGATAATGCAGCTTCTAAAGGTTATTGGAGATCTATGTCTAATATAGCTTATGACGTAGTTGAATGGATGAATATCTTAGGTACTGCTAAAACTCTTACTAAAGCTACTAGAGATAACATTCGTAAAGCTATGGCAACGGGTGATAAATTTGCTATAGTTCGTACATTAAATGCTATACCTAATGCTGATAGAAGTCAAATTCTTAGAGCTATTGGAGGTTTCGCTGGAGGTTCTCTTGCTGAAATGGCAGACGAAATGACTATGAGCATTGCGATGCAAGAAGGTACTCATGCAGCTCGTAAAGATTTTGGTTTGCTTTCTGATACTGATGCTCTTACTGATTTTAGCATGAGAGTTAGTAGTTATCTTAAAGATCCTGATATTTGGACTGAAGGTATTGGAGGTCTTTTAGGTGGTGCTGGTATGCAAGCAATAATGCCATTTATTGAAACTAAGATCAATAAACGTGGTATTGAAAGAGAACATGAATATCTTAAAGGTATTGAACGTGCTACAGAAGCTATGCGTTCAGGTCTTGATGGTATTGTTGAATCTCTTGCAGAAGGTGATATTGTTGGTGCTAAACTGAAAGAACAAGAAGCTATTCTTAATCAAGTTGCAGCTAATAGTCTTGATGGTTCACTTGAGTTCTATAAAGAGATGCTTAGAAATATGAGTGCTTCTCTTAAAGAAATTCAATCTATTAAAGATAGAAGAGATAGAGGTGAAGCTATTAGTGCTGAAGAACAAATTGCACTTGATAAAGGTGAATCTTTACTTGCAAATGCTGATTACTTTGAACAGACTCTTAATAAGATTGAAGCTGTTGAAGATATTTACAATAAACATTTCGATGCAGTCAATGGTACTACCGACAAAAATCTCTATGAATATCAACGTCGTATTGCTACTCTTGAAGCTCAAAAAAGACTTAATGAACTAGAACTCGAAGCTATTACAGCTAATCCTGCTGAATATCAAAAGCGTGCTGCTGAATCTAAAGAGTATCTTAGTAATTATGTTGATTCTAAATATACAGACGATAATATTCGTATAGCTAAGAAAGCTGATATAAATACTTATGCTGAAAATAATGCAACTCTTGAAGATGCTAAAGCTGCATTAAGTGTTTACGATAAAATGATTGCTAGTCTTAAGAAACAAATAAGTGAACTTGAAAATGCAATCACTAATGCTCCTAAAGATGCTACTGCTGAACAATTATTAGGTCTTAAAATAGCTCTTAAAGGTGCTAATAGTAAACTTGAATCTTACAATAAAACTCTTAGTGATATTAGTAATATTCGAGATACAGCGACTAAAAACATTGAAGCTCTTAATTTAAATAAAGATGATAAAGAGGCTGCTCAACAAGCTAGAACTCTTTTATCTAATCTTACTAATCCAGAAGAAGCTAAACGATTCTATGAAAATAGAAGAACTGCTATTAATGCTGAACTTGATTATTATCGTAATGGTAATGGATTTGAAGATATTAAAGATCAAATCAAATTATATGAAGATGAAATCAAAGCCTCTACTGATAAAGATCTAACTGATGAACTTAATACGTATCAAACTTCTGAAGCTTTACAAGCGGATGAATCAAAGTTCTCTGATTCAGACACAAGAAAAGCTGCATATAATGCCCGTCTTGCTAGACTACAAAGACAAGAATCTGACACTAAAGCCGCTAACGCTCGTAGAGAAGCTGCACTTAAAGCAGAACAAGAACGTCAAGCGAGACAACAAGAAGAACGTGATGCGCTTGCAACAGAAGAAGATTCAAATGCTGCACCGATAGGTAGCGGTACATTTGGTAGATCTTATAGAGAATTTGAAGGTATTAAACCTTTATCCAATGAAGCTTCTAGTCTCTATAATGCTCTTATGTCTGAATCTCAAGTTACAGATTCACCTCTTGCTAACGTTATTGAGAATAGACGTAAAAGTAAATCTCTTACTTCTAAAGATGCAATGCTTCTTGAAGAAATTAAAGAGTTTAATGATGCTACTAATAGAGCTTTAGATAATTCATTTGATACACTTACGACTACAAATCTTAAATGGATTGTTACTCGTATTGCTGCTAAATACTCTATATTCGATAATATATTCTTCGGTCGTAGATTCAATTGGGTTGATGCTGTTACTAAAACAGAAGTTGAATATGCGCCCAGTGTAAATAACGGTGATCTTAGTGCTGAACTTAATAGTTATTTGTGGCATCTTAGTCGTTATACTGCTCAAGTTCTTGAACAAAGTGGTAGACCTCTGCCTAGTTTCTTAGCTGATGTTCACTTTGGTTTAAGTGAGACTACTAAGACTGATATTAATACTCTTACTAACAAAATTATGCAGGAAGCTAAGAGTATGCAAACTAAATTTGATATTATCAATAATACTATAGAAGATAACTTAGGTCGTAAGAATCCTAAATATGCTTTGTATGTATCTATTGGTGGTGTTGAATATAGAGTGCTTAATACTCCGAATCCTCGTAAAGATGTTGGTATTGTTATTGAAGGTTTTGAGAATCAACTTAATCGTTATGTGCTTACTCCTGCTAATATGGCAACTCCTAATGATGATTATATTCTCATTGCTAGGCAGGCACAAAGCTCCGCTCCTGACCAGTCCTTGCCTCCTACCGGGGGCTACAAAGCTCAACAGAGTTCTACTGATGAAACTATTGCTCCTAAAACTGAGATTACAGAGACTGTTTCTAGTGCTAATGGTATTACTACTGAATTTGTAAGTGATGAAAGTTCTACTAATACCGATGATGCGCCAATCGAGTTTGTAACGGCTTCAAATCAGCCCCTTATAGACTTCAAAATAGAGGGTATTGATACTAAATCCATGCTTGAATTTTTAACGTCTCTAATGAGCCAAGAGGGGGTAAATTTGGCACTATTCGACACGGATTTGATAAACGCCTTAGTGCTGATTCCGAAGTTGCTTAGAAACACTAAAGTTGGTAGTAAGTACGCTTCTGATGCTTATATTAAAGCTCTGATGAATAAATACTTTACAGACGCCAAACTTACCGGTGTTGAAACTAAGATTATTGAAACTGCTAAGAAAGTTGCAGCTGCTGTTAGTATTAACATTGATGAAGATGGAAATTCAATTCGATTGAATACTGCTGAAAATTGTCGTAATGCTATCAATGCTCTTGATAATCTTAAGAGTCTATATAAAGATGAATCTAAATGGCAGTCAGATATGCAATCTCTTACAGATGCTCTGAATACTATTTATGAATCTGATCTTGTTGCTAAGTTTGCACAAGTTCTTACTCAATCTACAGATTATAATTCTGATGCTATTGCTATACGTCTTGATGAAACTCTTCATAACAAATTTGCTATGATTGCTCAAGACTTAGGTGGTATCTTTGTTGATAATCTTAATCTCTTTGGTACACTTGTTGCTTTTATTAGTGATAGAAGTGGTTTTAGAATTAATAAGATTAACTATTATGATCTTGTTAATGGTATGCGTGAATATCGTGGTGATAACTACAAAGAACTCATACCTGAAATCATGTCTATTATGAATATCACTAATTATCTTCATAATGAATTTAAGAATAGACGTGATTACTATAGTGCTAGATTTGCAGTAACTAAAGATGCTACTTATAAAGAGCTTTATAATAATTATAATTTCTTTTATGATCTTATAGATGTTGCTCCTACTAATGGTTTACCTTTAACAGAAGCTCAAGTTCTTGATTTTATTAATCGTACACCTGAGATTAAAGGTAGAACATATCATGAAGGTCTTGATATTAACTTTAGTCCTAACGGTGCTCCAGAGAATATTCTAGGTAATAGTACTGCTACTAATTTAGGTATCTATGAGTTACTCGATGGTATTAAAGAAGGTGATGAGGTTACTGTAGTTCAAACAGATTTAGAAGAGAATCCTAATAGAGCTTCTTATGATGTTGTAATGAATCGTAATGGTAAAGAGTATAAATTAGGTTCTATTCCTAAACTCGAAACTATTACAAATGGTATAGCGTATACAATTCAAGGTGCGAATGGTGTGTATCATCCACGTAAATTTGCATTTACAGATGATATGGCTAAGACTTTTGCTGAATATCAAAGAGAGCTATTTAGATTCATGTATCATTACGATATTGCTTTTAATCCTCGTAATAATATATCTGCTAAAGATAGAGAGAACTCTGAACGTAACATTGATATTATCTTTGATCAGTTTAGAAAAGATCGCTTTAAGAAGCTAATAGATACACTTAAAGAACTTGTGTATTCTAATCTTACATCTAAGCAGATTAAAGATATTATGAATAGTCAGACAATGATCGGGGTTGTTGATTCTGAATATACAGGTGATACTGACGGTGAAATTTCTATTGATAATGTAGCTCTTTCATTTAATCAAATATATCAAATTTGTACTGATTTATTTCCTGCTTCTAGAATTAATCATTCAAATATGGATAGTATTATGAATGCTACGGCTATTACGAAACATTTCAATGACGCTGTTAATCGTCATGAAATGATCTTCCGTAATAATCAAGCTATTCGTAATGATATTCGCTTTACAGGTTCTAATACTTTTAGAATAAGTCATATTAGTGCTGGTAGAATACTAATTAATGATGAAGCTCGCAACGAAGATCATGAAGCTAAACATGGATTACCTATTATGCATCATCGTAATTCTTTATTAGATTCTATTAAGCCTACTAAAGATGTTCTTGATTCTAAAGGTAAACCTAGAGTTCAAATACTAGCTATTGATGAGAATGGTGTTGGTAGAGATCCTAAAACTGGTGGTATTGTTCAGAATATAGATAAGTTTGCAACACCTCATGTAGCTGATACTTTTATTGGTAATAGACGTCATGAAGTTGTTGTTATACCTCAAACTGATTCACTTAATACTGTATTCCCTATATATCCTAATACTATTATGGGTTCTATCACTGATAAAACAGAAGAAGCTCGTATTAGTAAATTAGGTAAATATACAAAATATATTGGTGATGCTATTAAAGAAATTCTTGCTCTTAATACTGGTAATATAACCGAAGCTAGACTTGATATTTCTAATAGACTTCAAAATATTATTATATGTAATGAACGTAGTAGTGCCGTTCAAGATGATATTTATTTTCAATCTGGTAACAATGGTGATGGTAGTAAACGTTATGTAATGCTCAAAGCTGTTCTTGGTGATGGTAAAGGTAAAGAAGCTTATCATAAGTTTATTCAAACTACTATTGATGGACGTGACGCTGTTATTCATTATACCTCTAGTAATAAACTTGATGTTGCTAACTATAATGGTGCTTTAAATCATCCTAGTTATCCACATACTGTTTATTACTTAGATACTCCTGCTGATGTTCAAAAGTTTAATAATAAACTTAATAGTATAATTCCTAATCTAGTTCGTCAATTCGGTCTTAAAGATGGAATTGCTGTAGCTAAAGATTCTACTGGTAGTTCTTATACTACTGGATATACAGATCCAGTTACAGGCGAACGTTATGAAGATATATATGACTATTATATGGCAACTAATGCTAGATATTCAGATGTAGCTTCAGTTAAAGATAGATATGGAAATGTTGTAAGTAATGTTACTATTGCTGGAAATGCCCCTATTAAATTTTCTATTGCAACTAAAGCATTTGATACTAAAACTGATGTTCCTCAGCGTTTCTATGATCCCGTTGAATTGCTTAAAACAGTTCAAGATGCTGATCGTTATAAAGAAGATTGGTCTAGTATCTCTAAACTTGCTAATATACTTGAATATGAAGCTGGTATTAATCCAGTTTATATTAAGCATAATGTAAGTGAAGCTAAGATTAATATTGAAAGCGAAGGTTATACTGATCCTGTTAAGACTGCTGATGATGGTTTTTATCGTAATCAATTTAGGATTGATATTAACTACAATTATGATCATGCTAATCGTAAGGAACATCAAGGTTATTTAACTCGTACTCTAGCTCATGAGATGATTCATACTTATATTATGAAATTCTTTAATGCTACTCATCGAGATATTAATAATCCTGAATTACTTGCTAAACGTGAAGCTCTTATTGATTATAATAATAAAGAATGGCAAGAGTGGTTTGCTGATTTTAATCAAGCTGTTATAAATACTCGTGCTGAACTTACAGGTAAAACTGATTTAAATGATCGTGAGAGATTCTTAAAGGATATGCTTAGTGATAAAGGTATTGCTAATAGATTTATTGAAATTGTTAGTCAAGAAATCTCTAGTATATCTGAATCTATTGATACTAAACTTAAAGATCGTGTTAAAGGTGCTAAGAATGTTATCAATGGTAAAGATGCTATCTCTGAAATTGTTACTTATGCTTTAACCGATCCTCGTATTTTTAGACTTCTCAATGAACTCCATTCTACTACTGAACGTGTTGAAGGTTCTGAGAATCTTGAAACTCCTACGTTTTGGGAGAAGTTTAAACGAGTTCTTCTTAATATATTTGAGAAGATCTTTGGTTTCAAAGATACTGAAGTTAAAACTGATTCTCTTATGGAACGTTTTAATGATGTTCTTAATAGAATCTATAATAAAGACTTTAGAGATATGGAACCTGATGGTATTACTTATGGTATTCGGATGAACTCTCCAGTCCCCGGTAGAGAAGGAGCTGTGGTAGGGAGCGGAACGTCTGCTGTATCTACTGTTGAATCTACGACTACAGAAGTTCAAAATGCTGTTAATACAGTTGCAAATGGTGATGCAAACGCTACTGCTGAATCTCCTACGCAAACTACTCCTCGTCGTAGGGCTAGACTTGGTACTAGTTCCGATAGTAATATCAAAGCTGCACAAGTTCTCGAAGCTGTAAAATATTTACATGATTCGGTTGATAGCTTGAATAAAAATAGTAACTTAGATGAAACTAATAAACGTATTTGTTAAACGTATAAAACTTCTACTATGGGTTTAGATTGTAATATTATCCCTCAGATTAAAGTTGGTGATAGCTATACTGATAGTAAGTGTTTTCAAGATCTATGGGATAGGGCAAAGAAGCTCTATCCTAATGATCCTGTTAAAGCACGTGCTGTTGCTAAAGCTGATTATGATGCTCTTAAATCTGCTTCGTTTACATCCGAGTATGGGGACTGGGTTTTGCTTCGTGCTGTCCAAAATGCAGGACTGACAGACGCTCAATTTGCCACTTTTCAGAGCGTCTATGGCAATAATATAGAACGCTTGACTAAAAGTATTACCGTACCATTAAACGAGCAGGGAGAGCCGGAAATAAGGTCATTTCATAAACATATACCTGCTAAGAAAGCACAAGTTCTGTATGATAATGGTTATCCTTTTATTGCTGATAGTGAGCAAATGTATTTGAATCGTATCTTTGCTGCTATTGCTTTTAGACTTGAACCTCAATTTAAGAATCTTACTTATAAAGATTTTAAGAATGGTGTTACAATTCGTTCTTTAATTGCTACTGTATTACGTCAGTATGCTCAAAATGATAATCCTGATGTTGGTTATTTAGGATTTGCTGCTCAATATAATAATCGTCTTGATGAACTTGAAGCTGCTGGAGTAACTGATGAAGCTATAGATAATGATGCTCTTCTTACTAGTTATGAAAGTAAGATGAATAATCTTCTTAGACTTGCAGATCAACTTGATAATCTCGATGATCAAGGTATTTGGCAGAGTTTCATTAATTATTATAAAGCCGAATTTATGGCTGATATTAATGACTTCGATGTTGAAGACCACATGACTATGGGAGAGATTAATGGTGCTTCCATGACTGATGAGCAAAATATCAATAAGTCTTGGAATAGTTCTCTTCAATTTAAAGTTGATCGTAAGAATACTGCTTCTTCTCGATTCAAACGTATGCTTACAGAAATGATTTATAATAATCAAAGTAATCTGTTTGCTACACTTGAAGATTCTCAATTTAATGGTACTGCTTCGTATTATAATAAATATGGTTTAGCAATGCCATTCGATATTAACGTTCTTTGGAACTCTTTGATTGATGCTACTCGTTACGCAGCTAATAAAGAAGAGCTTATAAATAGTCTTAAAGTTACTTCTGAATCTGTTTATAATGGTCAGCTTCAACCTATTATTGATCAAATTGAGATTCTTCCAAATGATGATGCTAGTACTATTGAACGTAAAGAGATATTCTACAATATGTACATGGCATCTGTTGATATGGCTACGACTGTTGTTACTCAAAGTGAAACTATGAGTTACAATATGTCAGAAAGTGATTATAGTCTTGCTTATTCTGTTAAAGAGAGTAATCGTCAGTCATTTGCTACTACTAATATCTACAATCAATATCGTAGTATTCTTAGTAATAAATTTCAATATGTTGGTAGTCGTGCTGCTGTTCAATATGATATTAATGCTATATATAAAACCGGTAAATCTATTACT
>ENA-ORTQ01003888-ORTQ01003888.1-human-gut-metagenome-genome-assembly--contig:-NODE-3888-length-10636-cov-19.575465_pt1 | contig 10636 bp, 6 predicted proteins | sample MGYA00241912_ERZ509188 | MGnify/ENA primary metagenome ERZ509188 (study PRJEB26280, sample SAMEA2338849) | human gut metagenome | biome: human gut; feature: human-associated habitat; material: faeces...
TATTGCTTATTATCCGCACCCAAAAAGTTGCATTTATAAGTTGAACTCAAGTTTTATTACCAGAGGCAGTATATCGTTCAGCTGTGAATTTATTGTTATCAATCTTTAAGTTGCTGTACTCAAAGATGATATGGCTCATGCTATATCCACATTCTTATTTGTAGAAAAGCATGTGTTCATCAGAATGGGTTATTTTTTCAGTATATTGATAGGACTTTGCAGATGCAATATGTTATTAGTCTTTTCAACTCCACCAGTAACTACTACATCTAATGTAGCTTTGATATCACGTGAAGAAGCTCCTATCAAGAATTGATAATTACCACCGTCTATTACCCACGCAGAAGAATTCTCGTTGTAAGAAGCCAGATCGAATGCTTTTACTTCCATTGTAACGGATGTTGTTTCGCCAGGATTTAATTCTTTAGTCTTGGCAAATGCTTTTAATTCTTTTTCTGGTTTATTCAATTCTCCTCCTTTAGGTGCAGAAATATAAAGTTCTACGATTTCCTTTCCTGGCTGTGTGCCTGTATTTTTAACATCTACGGTTACGGTATAGATTCCATTTTCAGTTTTCACTTTTGGATTTCCGTATTCAAATGTTGTATATGACAAACCATATCCGAATGGATAAGAAACCTGTTTTTCAAAACTGTCAAAATAGCGGTAGCCTACGTAGATATCTTCTTCATAATCTGTATAGTCCCACAGTTTTACATCAGACTTCTTTTCTTTAGGATCGGCCATGTTACTCAGGTTGCCCATAGCACCTTCTGTCGGGAAGTTGGCAGATGAAGCTGCATCTTCAAATTTAACAGGGAAAGTCATTGTCAGTTTTCCTGATGGATAAGCCTTTCCACTCAAGATGTCTGCTACACTATTACCACCTTCTTGTCCTGCCTGCCAGGCACAGAGGATAGCATCCGGCAGATTTTTCCATGAATCGGTTTCAATCACTCCACCGATATTCAAGATAACTACAACTTTTTTACCTGCGGCATGGAAGGTTCTGCATACATCGTTGATCAATTTAGATTCTTCTTTTGATAGATTGAAATCAGAAACCTTTCTGTCAACAAATTCTCCCGACATACGTCCTAAAGTGATTAATGCAATATCTGTCTGAGCAGCCCAGTTACTTAATTGATCTGCTGACAGAGCCATTTCAGTAGGTAATGGAGTGGGTAAGAATTTTACTAATGGATTATCTCCTTTAGGTTTATTGCGCTCATTTTCTTCTGCAATATATTTCAGGTAGATGTTTTTCAACTCATCGTTTACCTGGAAATTAGCATTCTTCAATCCATCGAGCAAAGAAACTGTATAGGCACGGTTGACATTTCCAGAACCAGTTCCTCCTGCAATGAAATTATACGAAGTACATCCAAACAATGCAACTTTCTGAATGTTGGAATTCAATGGTAAAGTCTGATTGTCATTTTTCAGTAAAACCATACCTTCGGTAGCCGATTGGCGGGTAACGTTGGCATGAGCCTGCAAATCGGGTTTGTTGGAATAGTTGTATTTTTTGAAATGAGGAGTTTGCAGAATCATGTTAAGAATACGTTCTACATTGCGGTTTAAGATTGCCTCATCCAATTTTCCTTCTTTTACTGCGTTGACTATTGCTTCATACTGTCTGTCGAGTCCTGGTTGCAGCATGTCATTTCCAGCTTCCATTTGTGCTACTGCATCCTTACCTCCAAACCAGTCTGTCATAACCATACCTTTAAATCCCCATTCATCACGCAAAAGGGTAGTAAGCAGTTCTGGGTTTTCTGAAGTATAGACTCCGTTCAGATAGTTGTAAGAAGACATTACGGTCCATGGATTCGATTCTTTTACTGCAATTTCGAATCCTTTCAGGTAGATTTCGCGTAAGGCTCTTGGCGATACATGCGCATCTACAGCCATACGATTACTTTCCTGATTGTTTACAGCAAAGTGTTTGATGGATGTTCCCACTCCGTTGCTCTGTACACCTCTTACATAAGCAGCAGCAATTTTTCCAGATACCAGCGGATCTTCTGAGTAATATTCAAAGTTACGTCCGCAAAGAGGATTACGATGAATATTCAGTGCTGGTGCCAGCAAAACGTCGGCTCCATATTCCAAAACCTCATTACCGATGGCTTTACCAACGTTTTCTACCAGTTCCTGATTCCAGGTAGAAGCCAATAATGTTCCGATAGGGAAGTGTGTACAATAGTAAGTTGCTGAATCTCCTTCACGAGTGGGGTCAATGCGCAATCCGGCAGGACCGTCAGCTAGTACGACAGCCGGAATACCCAATCGTTCGATTGGGTAAGTTGTTCCAGCTGCACCAGGTACTAACTTTTTAGTTTTTCCGATAACAGCACTGTCGCCGGAAAATCCTGCCATACCTGTACCGATTACCAGATGTGCTTTTTCTTCCAGAGTCATTGCATTGATGACTTCATTGATGGGAGATTTTCCTAATTGAGGAGTTGTAGGACCGCATGAACTCAGTATTGCTGCCGAAAAGGCCATTCCTATAATTAATTCTTTTTTCATGTCTATATTAATTATTTAAATAACAAAGGAGCAAATTCTGTCAGGTATATACGCCAGTTTCTCCAGATATGTCCTCCATCTGTTTCTACGTAAGTATATTTATATCCTTTTTCGTCAAGTTGTTTACGGAAGTCAATGTTATCCTTGTATAGAAAATCTGTTTTACCGATTCCTATCCAATACAAGTGAGGTGGATTACTGAACTGGGTAGCAAGTTTCTGATCTAAGTTCTCGTATACATCGGATGTATTTTTGTTGTTGATTTGCTTGCTGGTAGCAGCAGAGAACAGACCTACATAACCAAACTTGTTTGGATAATATGCTGATATATACAGAGAATGGAATCCTCCCATAGACAATCCGCAGATAGCACGGTTGTTCTTATCTTTTTTTACCCGATATGTTTTTTCAACAAACTTTATAATATCAGGAAAAGCTTTCTCTATTTCTCCGTCCATTGTTTTAGGATTCATGAACTGAGGTTTAACCATGCTGTTGGGAGCTTCACCCGGAGCTGCTTGTTGTGCACCGTTTCCGTTAGGCATAACTACAATCATTGGTTCGGCTTTACCTTGAGCAATCAGATTATCCATGATTTGTGCTGCACGTCCTTGTTCTACCCAGGCATTTTCATCTCCTCCGGCTCCATGCAACAAGTATAAGACTGGATATTTCTTGTTGCTGCTTTCATAACCGGCAGGAGTATAGACTGTCAGACGACGCTCCATACCCAGGGTAGGGCAGTTATACCATACTTTCGATACAGTTCCATGAGGTACATCCTGTACCATGTATAAATCAGCTTGTCCGTTTCCTATCAGGAAGTAATTGGTAATGGTAGCAATATCGCGATTCTGGTATACGTTGCTCGGATCGGTTGTTTTAAAATCGTTGACATATACCGAATAGTTATACATTTCGCTTGGAAGAATAGACGATGTATATTCCCAAACCCCATTCTTACCTTCTTTCAGCTGAACTCTTCCCGGAGCTTCTACTTCTCCAAAAGGAGTCTTGATTTTTTGTGCAGGTAGAAAGTCCCCTTCAATCTCTACTTTAGATGCTTTAGGAGCAAGAATGCGGAATGTTACTGAATTATCTTTGTTTATCTGGGGGGAAACGATATCGCCCCCACCCCATAAAGCTTGTTGTGCATATCCAGCGATACTGAATAAAAATGCACCTACATATAATACTATTTTTTTCATAACTATAATATTTTTAATTGATTATATTCTTTTTTACCAGCCTGGGTTTTGTGTCATGTTAGGATTCAATGACATTTCTTTTTCAGGAATAGGTAATAATTCACTCTTGTTTTTCTTAAATCCATAGCCTTGCTGATTGACAAAGCCTTCTTTCTTTACAGTCGGTTCTTCGGATACTTTTTTGTCCATAACCAGTGAAGGAACATAGTGTCCTTGCTCTTTCAATACTTCTTCGGCATCTCCCCAGCGTATAAGGTCTTGGTAACGGACACCTTCCATACATAATTCCAGACGCTTTTCTGTCTTGATGTCATCTAAGGTAACTGTCGACAAAGGAGCCAGCTGTGCACGTTGTCTGATTTCATTGATATAGTTCAGAGCCTTGTCCTGTCCGCTTCCTGCCTGTACATGAGCTTCGGCTGCCATCAGTAAGACTTCTGCATAGCGCATGAAGCGCAAATTGATGTATTGATAGAACTGAAGTCCCGGATTATCGTACATGCAATCTTCTTTCAGAGCGCGGTATTTCCATGAAAAATAGCCTTCGTTACCTACCATGATGTTACCGTCTCTTAATGAGATTCCTAAACTTTCCAATTGTTTATAGGTAATGATAGTCTGGTTCAAGCGGTAACCATCGGCGGTTTCTTCAGCTACAAATGCATCATACAGTGATTTTGTAGGGTTACCGAAACCGTAGCAGCCTTGTGAAAAGGCTGAGGCCGACTGGTCAAAATTGAGCATTGAGGAACGCCATCCCAACATACAGTATAGCTGAGTAAACTGGTTCCACATCTGTTCCGGGTCGTTACGCATTTGTGCTTCCAGAATAGATTCTCTGCAATTATTTGCTTTTACGTGTGCCAGATCGCCATATTCTCCTTGATACAGTCCATATTTGTTTGAACTGATAACTTTGTCCAATATGCTGGCAGCTTCACTATATTTTCCCTGGAACAGATAAGCTTTACCCAGATAAGCCATGGCAGCTTCCTTTGTCACTCTGATATTGGTTACATCATCGTCTATGTTTTCTTTAGAAGGCAGGTCGCTTGCTCCGTCAGGATCTCCCACTGCTGCATTCAAGTCTGATTCGATGAAAGCCCACAATTCTTCTGCGGGTGTATTCCCTTTTCTATATTCATCTGGAGTAAGCAGATGGTCTACCTTAGGTACATTTCCCCAGAGAGTAACCAGTTCGAAGTATGAAAAGGCACGGAAGAATTTAGCTTCGGCAATGGCTCTGCGTTTTACTTCACTATCGGGTGCCACTTTTTCTATTATCAGGTTGGCATTATATACGATATTGTATAGTCCGGAATACAGACTGGTAATCATGCCATGATCTGAACCAAATGTCATTTCGTTCAGACGTTCCAGTTCTCCATTGTCACCTCGTGCACCTCCGCCAGTATACATATCATCTGATAACAGATTCTTGACAAAGAACCAGTTGTAATGTTGTGATCTGACAGACAAGTATAAGGCAGCTGCGGCAGCTTCGGCTTCATCGTCTGTCTGGTAATATGTTTCCTGGCTTCCCACATCTCCATGTTTTGCAATATTGAGTCTGTCTTCGCATCCGGTTGCCAATGTCATGCAAAACATTCCTGCAGCAAGTGCTATATATAGTTTCTTTTTCATAATATTATTCGATTAAAATTCAACATTAAAGCCTAACATAACTTTCTTTGCGCTTGGATATGTACCCATATCAATACCCATACCGCTTGTAGCGTTTGCTGATGCTTCAGGATCGAAGCCTGGATAACTGGTGAAAGTAAAGAAATCTTCCAGTGATACATACAGACGCAGGTTATTGATGAATACCTTATTTATCCATTGTTTCGGTAATGAATATCCCAGCTGAATCTGTTTGATTTTGAAATATGAACCGTCGAATACCATGGCATCAGATACGGTATATTTGTCCAGGCTCAAAGCGTTAGCTCTTGGAGCAGTAGCATTGGTATGTTCAGGAGTCCAACGGTCTTTATAGAATACTTCACTCAGTTTGTTGGCAGAAGCATGGTCTGGACGGTTGATACAGCTGAATACGTCATTTCCGTAACTTCCTGAACCAAAGATTGTCAGGTCAAGTCCTTTCCATGCTGCTGTCAGTGTCAAGCCATATGTGAAATCAGGAATAGCATCGCCGATGTAAGTCTTGTCATCTTCGTTTATGATGCCATTGTTATCCAAATCAGCGAAAATCGGTTCTCCATCTTCTGGGTTGATGCCTTCGCAGCGATATCCACGGAAGTAGTAAACCGGATATCCTTCTTCGAAATAGGTAATTGTATTTGTATGGAATGTTGTTCCGTTAGCTCTGGTGAGTGACGGATCCAGATAAGTAACTTTGTTCTTCAAGGTTGCCAGATTTCCTTTGATGCTATAATTGAAATCACCGATGTTATCTCTCCATCCTATTTCAAATTCAAAACCTTTGTTGCTTACATTACCGGCATTGATCGGTGAAGTTGTTCCGCCAATAATGAGTGAAGGAGTTGTACCAGTGATAAGCAAATCTTTAGTCTTCTTGTTAAACCAGTCCATAGAAAGAGTCAGGCGATCGTTGAATAAACGAGCATCCAGGCCGACGTTGATTTGTTCAGAAGTTTCCCATTTCAATTCATCATTACCCAAACTGTTCGGACGAATACCTGTTGTATAGTTATTACCTGGAACGAACGGATAATATCCGGCTGTTACCATGGTAGTTCCGTAACCGTAAAGGTTGCTTGCTAATGCAGCAAGGCTACCATTCTGTCCCCAGCTGGCACGTAGTTTCAGGCTTGATACTACATCTCTCAACGGAGTGAAGAAGTTTTCTTCAGAGATAGTCCATCCGGCAGATACGGCAGGGAAGTATCCCCAGCGTTTTTCCAAAGGAAGGTAAGACAAATCGGCTGCATCGGCACGAAGTGAAGCTTGCAACATATATTTTCCGGCAAAGTCATATCCTACACGTCCGAAATATGAATATTTGGCTGTACGGGTCTTTTCACCTTGGATTGATTTACTTGCTGAAGGGTCTCCATAATTCAGATACCAGAATGACGGATCTCTGTTGGTGATGGCATCTGCTCCGTTTGCGCTGAATCCACTGGTAATGTAGTCGTATGTAGATTCCTGGTAAGACATACCCAGCATGGCGTTGATGGTATGTTTATCGAAAGTCTTGATGTAGTTGGCGAAGTTTTCCCATTGCCAATAGATAGAAGTGCTTGATGTACCGCTGATAGACATATAATCATTGTTCTGAACAGAGTTGCCGTAAAATGGCAGGTTGACTGTTGAAGAGCGAGTACCAGACAAGCGGTAACCGAAACGTGAGGTAAATACGAATCCGTCGAATGGTTTCAGTTCTCCGTATACAGAACCGTTTACATTGAATCCACTGTTTTTAGGTACAGTATTGTCGCGCATAATCATCGGATGATAGTTCTCCGATTCTACAAAGTTGGAAACTGCATAGTAATTTCCATTTTCGTCAGTCAGCAGAGTTTTGCCATTATCGAGTGCTGCCTGCATATTAGCTGGTAAATTATCCGGACTATATGTACTTGGAGTGAGCGGATCAAGTTCCATAACGGCCTGGAAGAAACTACCGTAAGCGTTGTTTCCTGACAGTTTGCGGTAATTGTATTTTTCAATCTGGTTGGTTGTTCCTACTTTTAACCAGTCTTTAATCTGATAATCTGCGTTGACAGAACCTGTCAGACGTTTGTAGAAGTCTGCATCTCCTCTGACAATACCATTGTTGTCCAGATATGATAAAGAAAGATAATAGTTCCCTTTTTCATTTCCATTAGAGAATGACACGTTATGCTTTTGCATCTGGCCTTTGCCAAATACTACATCAGCCCAGTTGGTATCTGTAACACCATCCCAGTCGTTGTTAATCTTTGACTGTTCGAATACGCCACCTTCTACCATGTATGTAGCATATTCCTCTGCATTCATCAGCTTCGGCATTTTGCCAAGTGACTGAATGGAATACTGGAAGTCGTAAACGACTTTTCCTTGTCCAGTTTTGCCCTTTTTGGTACTGATCAAAATAACACCGTTACCAGCTTCTGCACCATAGATGGCAGCTGAAGCTGCGTCCTTCAATACTTCTATAGAAGCGATATCGTTAGGATCGATACCTGAAATATCAGAAAGGCGTACACCATCTACTACATAAAGAGGGTCTGAAGCTACGTTAGAAGAAAAACCACGTACACGGATAGTAGGAGCTTCTCCCGGAGCTGCAGATGAAGAAATGACCTGTACACCCGAAGTCTTACCTTGTAAAGCGGACTGTACGGTAGTAACCGAACGGTTTTCCATATCTTCAGCTTTTACCTGTGAGATAGAACCAGTAACAGAACTCTTTTTCTGTACACCATATCCTACAACTACAACCTCGTTCAGGGTTTGCGTATCTTCTTTCAGCGAAACGGTTAAAGAAGGTTGGTTGACTGCGATTTCCTGAGTGGTATAACCTACATAAGAGAATACAAGGATACGTCCTTTGGCAACGTTCAATACATAATTTCCGTCGAAGTCAGTAATTGTACCGTTGGTCGTACCTTTTTCAAGCACACTTACACCGATTAAAGGTTCTTTGCTCTTTGCATCCAGAACCTGACCTTTTACGGTAATACTTTGCGCCAATGTAGATGATAGTCCCATCCACATAACCAGAACAATAAAGGCAATCGCTCTGGTCCATTGTTTGTCATTTGTCTTTTCCATATAGTTAAGAATTAGGGTTAGTAATTAGAATCCTCTCATTGGAAATTTTGAAATGAACTGCATCAGTTCTTTGTCTTGATTGTATTTGATCTCGCTTTGGTTGTTGAAAATCATTGTTGCCCCTTTCTCTACTGTATACGGTTCCCATGTTGGAAGACCTTCTACATTAGGATTTCCTGTACGTGCAAACTGTATCCATGCACTGCTCATTTTGTCTGCCAGTGCTTGTGCATCTTTACCTCCACCTGTCATTGAGGCGCATCGAGCGATGTTGTCGAAAACAAAAGCTATTTCCATGCAATGAGTAGAACGGAGAATTCCATCCATTACGGGTGATTCCCATGCAAACTGATACATGTAAACAGGGGCGGCGTGCTGGGCAGCTTTCCAGTTTCCTTGTTCGATTGCTGCTGGACGGAATGTTACGTCAAAATCGATCATGTCTTGAGGAGTTGCAGCCGGATATACTTTTTTGAATATTTCGATATAGTTATCGGTCTTCTCTCCATATTTAGCTTTCAGCATTTCTTTTGCCTGATCGAGAGTTGCATTTCTCAGTTCGGGAACATATGTACTGATACAGAACTCATGTAAGGTTGTACCGATCATCATTGGAATATCTTTTGATAATTCGGCTTGCTTTTCGGGCTGTTGGGGGAGGATGTTTCCGTCAACGGTAGGTCCCCATCCGAATATAAAAGAATGGATGCCTTCTTTTTCGGCTTCTTTGCGGACATTGGCTATTGCTTTTTCGCCTGCAGCCAGTAATGTTTTATAAGGTATGGTCTGAAGTTTATCAATCTCTTCAGCTTTGATACCCAGTTCTTCTAATGTAGCCGCAGCTATCCTTTGGGAGTATTTGCTTTCCATTGTCCGCTGCATGGAACCACTTTGTACGATGGCTTTTTGGAAAAGACCTTTTGCAGAGGGAGTAGCGAGTAGTGTAGATACTTTTCCTCCGCCACCTGACTGTCCGAATATGGTGACATTTGATGGGTCACCTCCAAAGTTTTCAATATTTTCGTTTACCCAGCGAAGTGCAGCTACCAGATCCAGCAAACCTACGTTTACACTTTGGGCATACTTACCTCCGTAAGCTGATAAATCGAGAAAACCAAGTACGTTTAATCTGTGGTTTAAGGTTACTACTACCACATCTCCTTTTCTTGACAGAGCAGCACCGTCATATGAAGGTAGTTCCTGACCTGAACCGGCAGCGTAGCCTCCGCCGTGCAGCCATACCATTACAGGGCGCTTTTTCCCGTCTTTTAATCCTTGAGTCCAAATGTTTACACGCAGACAATCTTCACCTGGAAAACCGTCATCCCAGTTGAATGCGAAAGCTTGTTCGTCTGATTGCCATCCCATACGTTCTGCTTGTGGACAAGTAGGTCCGTATGCCCGTGAACTACGGATGCCTTTCCATTGGTCTGGTGCTGTAGGAGGCATAAATCTTTCAGCTTTGGCGTAAGGAATACCTTTAAAGGTAAATACATTATTTTCAAGATAACCACCCACTTTACCATATTGGGTTTGTGTGACGGCAATATTCGATGATGCGGAAATTTCATCGCATGGCTCATTGTACTTGCCGGCAGCACTTGCATTTCCTGTATATAATGCAAGTAGTGAAATGAAGATTAAGGTAGAGAATTTGTGTTTTATCATAAATTTATTGTTTTAGGTTTTCCAATTGCAATATTACGATGTTCCTTTCTCTACAGTTATTTTATTTATTTTTAATGTTTGTTGCAGCGTTCAATCCTCCTGTCTTATTTGTTTAAATGTTTGTTCATTTGTTCAAAATGTGCTTTTGGGGTACTTTATACCTTGTTTTTTACTTATATTTGTGTCTGTAATTTTGTTAACTAGCGATACTTAAAATGAAAACATTAAGTCTTTTGTTTTTTATTTTTTTATTGTTCTCATGCACTCGCAGTGGGAAAGATTTGGTTTCAGAAGTAGAAAGACAAAGTCCTCTTGTCACCAATGATATATCCAATCAACAGATTACGGCATTCGGTGAAGATGGGAAGGGACATATATGGATAGGTACTTTCCGTGGGTTGAATAAATTCAGCGTAAATGAATATCATCAACCCGTTGGCGGAATTAAGCCAGTGCATACTTGACTCTTCCAATGGGTCTAT
>ENA-ORTQ01003891-ORTQ01003891.1-human-gut-metagenome-genome-assembly--contig:-NODE-3891-length-10620-cov-2.666067_pt1 | contig 10620 bp, 9 predicted proteins | sample MGYA00241912_ERZ509188 | MGnify/ENA primary metagenome ERZ509188 (study PRJEB26280, sample SAMEA2338849) | human gut metagenome | biome: human gut; feature: human-associated habitat; material: faeces...
TTGAGTTCATTATAAACTCTTGGTCTTTCTTTTCTGGGGGACTATTCTTTTTTCACAGCCCCCTCAATCATTTACTTTATGAATTTTTTCTTCTGCGAAGTACGATAAGCACAACCACAATTGCTGCAATAGAAAGAATTGTTTTCAAATGAGATTCTATCTGCACTCTCGGATGAGTTATCCACATTTGTTCCATTTTTTACATAAGTTATCAACATATCCGTATTTATCCATCTTATTATAACGAACTTTCCTTCCCTGGAAAAAGAAATCTAAATAGAAACATCTGTTTTATTCACGTTCGTTGCTTCTTGGATCGTTTTCTGGATCTGACTTCTTACAAGTTCCGCGATATCATTCGTCTTCATGTCTTTATAATCATCATAGTACAATGGTTTTAAGAAATGTACCTGCACTGTGACCGGTGCGATGCTGTTAGTGTCAAATGGCTTGAAAGAATCGATCAGTGCAACCGGCACGATCGGGCATTTTGCTTTTGTGGCTGCTTTAAAGCTTCCGCCTTTGAACTCCAGCATCTCATTTCCCATCTTAGATCTTGTTCCTTCCGGGAAAATAAGATAATTTCTTCCGTTCTTTACCTCATTTGTCACATTTACAATGACCTGCAGTGACTGACGGATATCGTTACGATCCATCATATATGCTTTCATACATTTGAAAACTTGTTTTAAAAATGGCACATTTTCCACTTCTTTTTTAGCAACTACGGAAAATGGCTTCGGGCAGACATCTACCAATGACAGTACATCATAAAGTCCTGATGATTCGGGAAGAACATAAATCCGTTCTCTTTAGGGATATTCTCAAGCCCGTGGGCATCTATGGTCACATTTCCACCCTTATTGGCGCGATGTGTGATGAACTGGAGCATCCGGTAATGTTCTTCTTCTGTGTATTTGTCTACGTGAGACGCATGATAGCATAATTTCGCCCACATCCACGGGACAAGTAAAATGTTCCGAAGAACCATCATTATGATTCGTTTCATATCTTCTTGTACTCCTTTATGGCACTTTCGTACAGATAACCGCCCTCGCAATCAGCGACTACGATCACCGGGAAATCTTCCACATAAAGCTTGCGGATAGCTTCTGTTCCAAGATCATCGTAAGCTACGACCTCAGAAGTCTTAATACATTTTGAAAGAAGCGCTCCTGCTCCTCCTACTGCCGCAAAGTAAACACTTCCGTTTCTTTTGACAGCATCCAGTACTTCCTTACTTCTCTTACCTTTTCCAATCATGGCTGTGAGGCCAAGATCCAGAAGCTTCGGCGCGTAGCGGTCCATACGGCTCGCAGTTGTCGGACCTGCAGAACCAATCGGACGCCCTTCTCTCGCCGGAGATGGTCCCATGTAATAAATCGTCTGTCCAACCATATCTACCGGAAGATTTTCTCCTTTTTTAAGAGCATCATCCATTCTCTTGTGAGCGGCATCTCTCGCCGTGTAGATAGTTCCTGTAATGTATACATAATCTCCTGCTCTGAGCTTACGGGATACTTCTTTGCTGATTGGTGCTTTTATATGCTTCTCCATGACTATACCTCCCTCACAATGTGTCTGTTGACGTGACAGCAAATATTGATTCCTACCGGAAGTCCCGCAATGTGAGTCGGGTATGTATTAACATTTACCGCAAGAGCTGTTGTTGTTCCTCCAAGACCTCCAGGTCCGATACCAAGCTTATTGATTGTCTCAAGCATCTCCTCTTCCAGATCCTTGACCCACTGGATGTCTGAGTGTGTGCCAACTTCACGTGTCAGGGCATCCTTTGCCATAAGAGCACATTTTTCAAAGGTACCACCAATTCCGACACCGACTACCATCGGCGGACAGGCATTCGGTCCCGCATCCTGAACAGCTGTCAGAATTGCATTCTTCACACCTTCAATCCCATCGGCAGGCTTCAGCATAAAGACACGGCTCATATTCTCGCTTCCAAATCCCTTCGGAGCAACTTTAATCTTTACTTTATCCCCCGGCACAATGTTATAGTGAATAACTGCCGGCGTGTTATCTTTCGTATTCTCACGGATAATCGGGTCACCTACAACAGACTTTCTAAGATATCCTTCCACATATCCCTGGCGCACACCCTCATTGATGGCATCCGTAAGACTTCCACCTTCAAAGTGTACCTCCTGACCAACTTCTATGAACACGACCGCCATACCAGTATCCTGACAGATTGGGATCATATCCTCTCCTGCAATCTTTAAGTTCTCCTGAAGCTGTGTCAGAATCTGCTTTCCAAGCGGTGCTTCCTCCGTCTCCACCGCATTTTTCATTGCTATATCCATATCCTCAGACAGAAAATGATTCGCCTGAATACACATTTCTTTAATATTTCTCGTAACTATACTTACATCGACTGAACGCATAATGATCTCCTTTCATCTCTTTTTTCATTTTACCCTGTCCCTTAGTGATATACAAGACAAAAAAATCTGCAGCCTCGGATTTTCATGTCTTGCAGCTGCAGATTTTTTATAGTCTTATTAAGTATTCTTTTCTCAGATAGAATTATTTTTATTCTTCGTCACTTTCTAACGCCAGTGATTCTACATCGATCTGGTCTACTTCAACCCCATCTTCGCCGAAGATTTCTTTCTTTTTGGCTTCTTCTTTTTCTTCGTCTCTGACTTTTGCGATACTTGCTACGGTCTCTTTATCTTTTAGGTTGATGAGTTTGACTCCGGATGTGATTCTTCCGAGTACGGAGATTCCGGAACACAGCATACGGATGATGATTCCGTCTGTGTTTATGATCATAATCTCATCGTCTTCGTCAACTGCCTTGATTCCGATGACATTTCCTGTCTTTTCAGTGATCTTATAACACTTCACTCCTTTGCCGCCACGGTTCTGTGCTGTAAATTCATGGATGTCTGTACGTTTACCCATACCTTTTTCAGATACGATCAAAAGGTCATGTCCCTGGGTCACAAGCTGCATTCCAATCACTTCGTCGCGGTCTGCAAGGTTGATTCCGCGTACTCCCATGGAGTTACGTCCTGTTGCTCTTACGTCGGTCTCATTAAAGCGGATACACTGACCATACTTCGTTGCAAGAATGATTTCCTGATTGTTGTCTGTGAATTTTACTTCGATCAGTTCATCTTCATCACGCAGTGTAATTGCGGCAAGTCCTGTTTTTCTTACATTCATGTACTCGCGAAGTGATGTCTTCTTCACAAGACCTTTCTTCGTTGCCATGATCAGATAATCCTGGTCGCGGTAGTAATCAATCGGGATTACTGCGGTAATCTTCTCACCCGGCATTAACTGGAGCAGGTTGATGATCGCAGTTCCTCTTGATGTGCGGCTTGCCTCCGGAATCTCGTATCCTTTCAGTCTGTAGACACGTCCGGTGTTCGTAAAGAACATAATGTAGTGGTGCGTATTCGTCATGAATAGCTCTTCCACATAGTCTTCATCCAGAGTCTGCATACCTTTAATTCCCTTACCGCCACGATTCTGTGCCTTAAATGTATCATCAGACATACGCTTGATGTAACCAAGTCTTGTCATGGTAATTACAATATTCTCCTTCGGAATCAGATCCTCCATGGAAATGTCATACTCGTCAAATCCGATGGATGTTCTTCTGTCATCACCATATTTATCCTTAATGACAAGGATTTCTTCACGAATCACTCCAAGAAGTAATTTTTCGTCTGCCAGAATTGCCTCCAGTCTCTCAATCTGAGCCATAAGTTCTGCATATTCTTTCTCAAGCTTCTCTCTTTCCAATCCTGTCAGAGCACGCAGACGCATATCTACGATAGCCTGAGCCTGAACATCATCCAGTTCGAATTTCTCCATGAGTTCTGCTTTTGCAGCCTGTACCGTACTGGAACCACGGATGATCCGGATAACTTCGTCAATATTATCAAGCGCGATCAATAATCCTTTTAAGATATGCGCTCTTTCTTTTGCTTTGTTCAGTTCGTACTTTGTACGACGTGTCACAACATCTTCCTGATGCTTCAGGTAATATCCAAGAAGCTCTAAAATATTCATGACTTTTGGCTGTTTGCCGACCAGTGCCAGCATAATCACGCCAAATGTATCCTGAAGCTGTGTATGTTTGTAAAGCTGGTTCAGCAATACATTTGCATTGACATCTTTACGAAGTTCAATAACAATACGCATACCTTCACGGCTGGACTGATCACTTAAGTCTGTGATTCCATCCACCTTCTTGTCACGTACCAGCTCTGCGATCTTCTCGATCAGACGGGCCTTATTGACCATGTACGGAAGCTCTGTAACAATGATGCGGCTCTTTCCATTCGGCATCGTCTCAATGTTCGTTACGGCACGTACACGAATCTTACCACGTCCTGTTCGATATGCTTCCTCGATTCCTCTTGTACCAAGAATCTCTCCACCGGTCGGGAAGTCTGGTCCCTTGATGATCTCAAGGATTTCTTCCATTGTTGTCTCGTCTTTATCTGCAATCTTGTTATCGATAATTCTGACTACTGCGTCAATGACCTCACGAAGATTGTGCGGCGGGATATTCGTTGCCATACCTACGGCGATACCGGATGTACCGTTCACCAGAAGGTTCGGGAATCTTGCCGGAAGTACAACCGGCTCTTTCTCCGTCTCATCAAAGTTTGGCATGAAGTCTACTGTATCTTTGTTGATATCAGCAGTCAGTTCCATGGAAATCTTACTCAATCTTGCCTCTGTGTAACGCATAGCCGCTGCTCCGTCACCGTCCACAGAACCGAAGTTTCCATGCCCGTCAACGAGCGGATATCTGGTAGACCATTCCTGAGCCATATTAACCAATGCTCCGTAAATAGAACTGTCACCGTGCGGATGATATTTACCCATTGTATCACCGACGATACGGGCTGATTTTCTGTGCGGTTTATCCGGTCCATTGTTCAGCTCGATCATGGAGTAAAGAATTCTTCTCTGTACAGGTTTCAATCCGTCTCTTACATCTGGAAGCGCACGGGAAGCAATAACACTCATGGCATAATCGATATAGGAGGTCTCCATCGTTTTCTTTAGGTCGACCTCATGGACTTTATCAAAAATATTGTCTTCCATTTATCTATTTTCCTTTCTGCAAAGCGAAAATATTTCGCTTATATTTAAATGTCAGGTTTAAATGTCAAGATTCTGTACATACTGTGCATTTTCTTCGATGAACTCACGTCTTGGCTCTACCTTATCTCCCATCAGTGTTGTAAATGTGAGATCCAGCTCGCTTGCTGTCTCATCATCCATTGTGACACGAAGGAGTACGCGATGCTCCGGATCCATAGTGGTATCCCAAAGCTGCTCTGCATCCATCTCTCCAAGACCTTTGTAACGCTGAATTTTATTATTGTTATCACGCCCAACTTCCTGCAAAATGCTGTCAAGTTCTTCGTCGCTGTATGCATACCAAACTTTTTTATTTCTTTCGAGCTTATAAAGTGGCGGCTGTGCCAGATACACGTATCCTTCTTTGATCAGATCTGGCATAAATCTGTACATAAATGTCAGAAGCAGTGTACTGATATGGGCTCCATCCACGTCGGCATCGGTCATGATGATAATCTTGTGATAACGTAATTTGCTGATATCAAAGTCTTCATGGATTCCGGTTCCAAATGCCGTGATCATGGCTTTGATCTCCGCATTTCCATAAATTCGATCCAGTCTTGCCTTCTCAACATTGAGGATTTTACCACGAAGTGGAAGGATGGCCTGTGTTGCACGGTCTCTGGCTGTCTTTGCGGAACCACCGGCAGAGTCTCCCTCTACGATGTAGATTTCGCATTTTTCCGGATTCTTGTCAGAACAGTCTGCAAGCTTACCAGGAAGTGACATACCATCAAGGGCTGATTTCCTTCTTGTCAAATCTCTCGCTTTTCTTGCAGCCTCTCTCGCACGCTGTGCCATCACAGACTTCTCAACTGTTACTTTAGCGACCTGAGGATTCTGTTCCAGGAAAATCTGAAGCTGTTCACTGACAACATTATCAACTGCTCCTCTTGCCTCACTGTTTCCAAGTTTCTGCTTTGTCTGACCTTCGAATTGAGGATCCTCGATCTTGACACTGATAATTGCAGTCAGTCCCTCACGGATATCCTCACCTGTCAGGTTCGGCTCATTATCTTTTAAAAGTTTATTCTTTCTTGCGTAATCATTAAATGTCTTTGTTAACGCATTTCTAAATCCGACAATATGAGTTCCGCCTTCCGGAGTCGTAATATTATTTACAAATCCGTAGCTATTCTCATTGTAGGAATCATTGTGCTGCATTGCAACTTCAACAGATACATTGTTGACGATTCCCTCACAGTAAATGATCTGCTCGTAAAGCGGAGTCGTACTGCGGTTCAGATACTCAACAAATTCTTTGATTCCACCTTCGTAGTGGAAAGTCTTCTCAATCGGCTCCTGTGGTCTTTCATCGCGAAGAACGATCTTCAGTCCCTTTGTCAAAAATGCCATCTCACGGAATCTCTGCTGTAAAATGCTGTAATCAAAGATTGTTGTCTCAAAAATCTCTCCATCCGGCAGGAATGTGACCTTTGTTCCTGTCTTTCCCGGCTCACATTCTCCGATGACTTCCAGCTTCTTTGCAACTTTTCCTCGCTCATAGCGCTGTCTGTATACTTTTCCTTCGTGACAGATTTCAACTTCCAGCCAGACAGAAAGCGCATTTACAACAGATGCACCTACTCCATGAAGTCCTCCGGATACCTTGTATCCTCCACCACCGAATTTTCCTCCGGCATGAAGTACTGTAAATACTACTTCAACTGCAGGTTTTCCTGTCTTTGTATTAATGTCTGTAGGTATTCCTCGACCATCATCTCTTACTGTAATAGAATTATCTTCATTAATCTGAACATCAATAGTATCACAATATCCTGCCAATGCCTCGTCTACCGCATTGTCAACAATTTCATATACTAAATGATGAAGACCTCTTGATGAAGTTGAACCTATATACATACCCGGTCTTTTTCTTACAGCTTCAAGTCCTTCCAATACCTGTATCTGATCTGCTCCATATTCATTTTCAACGTTAGTATTGTTACCCATTCGTAACTCCTTTCAGTATTTGCAATAACGGATTATATTTTTTATTGCTTTTTAAACAGTTCTTTCTTCAATTTTGCCTTTTGTTACCTGGAAAACTTTATTTATACTAAATCGATTTTCAATAAATTCATCTAAACCTGTACATGTTATTACAGTTTGAATTTCATCTAAACTTTTTAGTAAGTGATTCTGTCTGTCCGAATCAAGTTCTGACAAAACATCATCTAATAATAACACTGGTGTGTCATTAATCAAAGACTTGACCAACTCTATTTCCGCCAGCTTAAGCGACAGAGCAACAGTTCTTTTCTGTCCCTGACTTCCATAGGTTCTAATATTAATATCTTTGTTAAAAAATAAAATATCATCTCTATGTGGACCTGCTGACGTACTTTTCAGCTTAATGTCTTTCTTTCTGTTTTCTATAATTTTGTTATAAAGCTCATCTTCATTGCAACTCTTTTTGTAAACAACTTCTATTTCTTCGCTGTTCTCTGTAAGTTTTCTGTGAATTGGCTTTATAATCTTGTTAATATCTTTTATAAACTGTTCTCTTCTCTTAATAACCTTACTTCCATACTCTGCAAGCTGCATATCCCATACATCCAGAGTATCTTCAAGTTCCGGTTTCATATATATGTCTTTTAATAACTGATTTCTTTGTCCCAAAACCTTATTGTAGTTAATTAAATTATAAACATATATTTTATCTAGTTGACATAACTCCATATCCACAAACCTTCTTCTTTCAGCTGGTCCGTTTTTTATAATATCCAAATCCTCCGGGGAAAAAAATATTACATTAAATATTCCAAAAAGCTCACTGGCTTTCTTAATTGGTATTCCATTTATGGCTATTCCTTTTGACTTATTTTTTCTCAAATGAATGTCTATTCTATACTCTCTGCCTTTTTTGTTAATAAAAAGTTTTATGTGACCTTCATTATTTTCAAACTTTATAAGTTCTGCATCTTTGCTACTTCTATGTGATTTAGTTGTGCTGCAAAGATAAATAGCCTCTAACACATTAGTCTTTCCCTGAGCGTTTTTACCATATAAGATATTAGTTTTATCATCTAATTCCAAACTAAGAGAATCGTAATTTCTAAAATTGCTAAGTTCTATCTTTGTTACAATCATTATTTTACAGTTACCACTGTTCCTTCAAACTCAAATGTATCTCCGGCATAAAGTTTTTTTCCACGTCTTGTGTCAACTTCTCCGTTGACTTTAACCTGACCATCCTGGATAACAAACTTAGCATCCACACCTGAGTCAACAAGACCGGCAAGTTTTAATGCCTGACCTAATTTTATAAAATCATCTTTTATAGTTATTTCCATTTTTATCCAAATTAATACAAACAAAAAATATTATTTGTACTATCTCCTCTCTAAACTATTTTACTGTACAACAGGAAGCACTACATAAATGTAGCTGTTTTCATCATCTCTGATAAAACAAGGTGCCTTAGGATTAGTGAAATAAATGTTTACTTCTTCACTATCTAAAACTCTTAAAATATCAATAAGGAATTTTGGATTAAAGCTAATCATCATGTCAGAACCTTCTCTTACAATAGGGATACTTTCATCCATTGAACCAATAAATGTATTAATTGACAATTCCATTTCTGTATCCTTAATAGTTAAGAATACAGGTTTCTTGTCTCCTTCTTTTATTAAAAGAGTTGCTCTGTCAATACAGTTAGCCATTTCTTTTTTGTTAATAGTAATCTTAGTCTTATAATCATTACTAATCATCTTATCAGTATCAAAATAATTACTGCATTCAATTAATCTTGAAACAACTTTTGTTTCATCAAATTCAAATAAGATATGGTTAGATGTGAAATAAATATTTACCTCATCATCAACACCACCATTTAAGATTTTGCTAATTTCATTTAATGACTTACCGGGAACTAAAACTTTAAAGTTACCATATTCCTCTTTTAATTCCATGTTTCTAATGGCAATTCTAAACTTATCAAGAGCAACAACTTTAAGCCTGTTACCCATAACTTCAAACAATTCACCTGTTAAAATCTTATTCTTATCTGCATCATTAACAGTGAAAATAGTCTGTCTTATTAATTCCTTTAAAGCAAACTGTGAAAGAGTAATCTTATCTTTCTTTTCAATTTCAGGTAAATAAGAAAAATCATCTGCTGATTTTACAAGAATATTAAATTTTGAATTTTCACAGGTAATATTAGCCTTTGTTTCATCGTTAACTTCAATAACAACATCATTATCAGGAAGTTTACGAATGATATCAGAGAAAATTTTTGCATCAATTGCAACAATTCCTTTTTCCAGAATGGTACCGTCAACGATGGTTTCAATTCCAAGTTCCATATCATTGGCTGTAAATTTAATATTGTTTGTGGATGCATCAATTAAAATACATTCCAGGATAGGCATGGTTGTTTTTCCTGGGATTGCTTTCAGAACAATATTCACACTTTTTAAAAGATTACTTTTTGAGCATACTAATTTCATTGTGTTGATAACTCCTTTGTGGGTTAAATGAGATAAATTAAAGAGAAAATCCGTAGTAGCCGCCGTAGGGGATGTGAATATGTGAATAACTCCCAAAATCCTTGAATTTAAGGGAAAAAACAGGTTGGATAAACTGGTGAAAAGTCCACAAATTTCTGAGGAAAACCGGTGGGTTATTAACATCCTCAGAAATTGGCTAAAGTTATTCACACAGTATCCAACACATATCCACATTATTTTGTGCACAAATAAAAAGACGATGCTTTTTCGGCCGTCTAGTTTGGATTCAGTTTCTTTTTAATGATATCTATCGTGTTTTTCAGATCATCGGAAGTCTCAATTTCTTTCGAAATTTTCTCAACTCCATGAAGTACGGTCGTATGATCGCGGTTTCCCATCAGTTTTCCGATCGCTTTGAGCGGTGTGCTGGTCATTTCACGGCACAGATACATGGCAATCTGCCTTGGAATCACGATATCAGCACTTCGTTTGGAACCTTTTATATCATCTGTTTTGATATGAAAGTGTTCTGCAACGGTCAGAAGGATCAGATCCGGGGTGATTTCTCGTTTTGCGTTCGGTGAAATCATATCCTTTAAGGCTTCCTGTGCCAGTTCTACTGTAATTTCGCGGTGTTCAAGACTGCTCATTGCAGTGATCCGGTTCAGTGCACCTTCGAGTTCACGGATATTGGACTTGATATTGGTAGCAATATACTGAATGACTTCATCATCCAGATGGTAACCTTTTTCTTTGGAATCACGTTCTTCTTTTTTGCGGAGGATTGCCATCCTTGTCTCATAATCCGGGGAAGAAATATCTGCGATCAGGCCCCATTCAAAGCGGGATTTCAGCCTTCCTTCCAGCGTTGCGATCTCTTTCGGCGGTTTATCGGATGAAATGATGATCTGCTTTTTCGCACCATGCAGGTCGTTAAACGTGTGGAAAAACTCTTCCTGTGTGGACTCTTTTCCGATGATAAACTGGATATCGTCGATCAGCAGAACGTCGATATTACGGTACTTTTCACGGA
>ENA-ORTQ01003894-ORTQ01003894.1-human-gut-metagenome-genome-assembly--contig:-NODE-3894-length-10615-cov-2.546117_pt1 | contig 10615 bp, 11 predicted proteins | sample MGYA00241912_ERZ509188 | MGnify/ENA primary metagenome ERZ509188 (study PRJEB26280, sample SAMEA2338849) | human gut metagenome | biome: human gut; feature: human-associated habitat; material: faeces...
GTTTGATCGATCAATTGAATTTGGGGCGCAAGTTACTCAATATCCGGCTGATTCCGGGCATTCCCGCTGTACTTTATTTCGTCCATCCTTATTCTTTAGCCCGCCAGCCCTGCTTTTTTAGGGCTTCAGATTACTCTCATAAGTCGTCCGCCGCCAAGCAGACAACTTATGGATCGTATCCGAAAAACGAATCTATTCCATAGAAGAATATAATATATCCAAAAGAAAATGATAAAGAAGCAACTATAAAAAGTATATTTGCATCAATATAGTATAAACAAATGCTATAAAAGTATGAAAAAGATCTCTTCCTCCTTCCTGAAAAGTCTCAATTGGCTATTAACCAGCGTACTAATGCTGCTAGGTTTCTCCACATGTGACTCTGAACCGGGAGCCGCCATGTACGGTACTCCTCATGCCGACTTTACAATCAAAGGAAAAGTCGTAAACCAAGAAAATATGCCGATTCCGGATATTGAAATAAAATGTCTGGTAGAACATCATGGCGATAACAGACATTGGTTTGACACGATACCAGCTGTTTCCACAGATCCTGCTGGAGTCTTTCATTGCCAGTTTGAAGAATTTCCAACCGACAAATTACGGATCATAGCAACGGATATAGACGGTCCCCAAAACGGTTCATACGAAAAAGACTCTACGAACCTTACACTTTCCAGCGATGATTATAAGGGAAACACAGGAAGTTGGTTTAAAGGCTCTGTCGAAAAAGAAATAAAGTTCAACCTTAAAAGAAAAGACAAAGAATGAATAAACGTCCCGGATTACGCAAACGCCTTGCATTAGAATTATTCAGAAGCATCCGGAAGAACCGAGCCAAGATACATGAATTGCGTACGCTCTTTTGGGAGTGCACGCTCCGTTGTAACGCCTCCTGCCTCCATTGCGGTAGCGACTGCCATGTCTCGTCCGCCCATCCGGACATGCCGGTCGAAGATTTCCTGAAAGTGATAGACGAAATCACGCCTCACGTGGACCCGCATAAGGTGATGATCACGTTTACCGGCGGAGAAGCATTGGTCCGTAAAGATATCGAAGCATGCGGGCGGGAATTGAACAAACGCGAATATCCCTGGGGAATCGTCTCCAACGGATTGCTGCTCAACCGCACACGACTGGACTCGCTATTGGCGGCCGGAATGCACTCCATCACCATCAGCCTCGACGGGTTCGAAGAGGCGCACAACTGGCTCAGGGGAAACCGCCGGAGCTTCGAAGGCGCAGTCAATGCCATTGCGATGCTGGCAGAAGAGAAGGAAATCGTCTGGGACGTCGTGACCTGCGTCAATCAGAAAAACTTCAAGGACCTGATGCTGTTCAAGGATTTTCTGATCGAGCTGGGAGTCAAGAACTGGCGTATCTTCACCATTTTTCCTGTGGGCCGGGCGGCAGAGACACCGGAATTGCAGATCGACGACACACAATTCACTTGGATCCTCAAATTCATCCGTCATTGCCGCGCCGAGGGAAAGATACATGCTAGTTTTGCCTGTGAAGGTTTCCTCGGCAATTACGAGGGGGAAGTACGCGACCAGATTTTTCACTGCAATGCTGGTATCAGCACGGCATCGGTACTGATCGACGGATCTATATCCGGCTGTCCGAGCATCCGTGCCAACTTCCATCAGGGAAATATCTACAAAGACAGCTTTGTTGATGTCTGGAACAACGGCTTCAAAGAATATCGCAATCGGGAATGGGCACGAAAAGGACAGTGCGCAGACTGCGACATGTTCCGCTATTGCGAAGGAAGCGGTATGCATCTCCATGACGATAGCGGCGACCTGATCACCTGTCATTATCGGAGAATTGAGAATTGACAAAGAGCAATTGACAATATCTTTCCCTCCCTAATTATCAATTCTCCATTGTCAATTGTCAATTGTTTCCTATCTTTACCCACGTAAACTAAAAAACATCAATCATTTCATGAAAAATGCTCTTATCCTATCGGCCTTGCTGACATTAGGGCCGGTCTGTTTCGCTCAACAGACAGAAAAGTATCCTTTGGGCAATTATGAGGAACTTACAGACACCAAACCGCATGACGGCGCAGAAGTCTGGAACAAAATGACAACGCCAACCTGCCTCAGCTGGGGAACAACGGATATCCGCTACAAAAAACTGAATGTCCCCGACATCAAGAAGACAACCCGCTGGCAAGGGAAAGCCTGGAAAGGGGAACGTATCAATGCACAAGCCGTGTTGTGGACTAAAGAAGCGTTGGACGACGTAACGGTCACCGTCAGCGAACTGAAAAGCGGCTCGGCCGTCATCCCGGCTTCTGCCATCACGACGAACTTCGTACGCTATGTCATGACCGACGAGCTGAACAAGGACCGCAAAGGTGGTTGCGGACATCGCGAAAACAAGGCCGAATGGGATTCGTCTGTCGTAGCCGATGTCTTGGATATTGTAAAAATACAGGATATCAAAGCTTGTACGACACAACCGATCTGGCTGAACGTATGGGTTCCATCAGATGCCCGCGCAGGGAAATATAAGGGGACGTTGACCGTTTCAGGAAAGAATTTCCAAGATATGAAACTCCAGGTAGAAATCGACGTGCAGAACCGTACGCTGCCAGCTCCGCAAGACTGGGCTTTCCATCTGGACCTGTGGCAAAATCCCTATTCCGTAGCCCGTTACTACCAGGTTCCTCTTTGGAGCAAGGAGCATTTCGACGCCATGCTTCCGATCATGAAGATGTTGGCCAATGCCGGACAACGGGCCATCACGACCAGCATCATGCATAAACCTTGGGCCGGCCAGACGGAAGACCATTTCGACAGCATGGTAACCCGTATCAAGAAAATCGACGGGACATGGGTATACAGTTATGACGTATTTGACAAATGGGTGGAATTCATGATGAACGAAGTGGGGATCAAAGATATGATCAGTTGCTACACCATGATCCCTTGGGCTTTGACTTTCGACTATTACGATGAAGCGACCAGCCGGGTACAGTTTATCAATGTCAAACCTGGCGATGCCGAATATACCGAATACTGGGGTTCGTTCCTGAAAGACTTCTCCCGTCACCTGCGTAAAAAAGGCTGGTTTGAAAAGACTGCCATCTCTATGGACGAACGTCCTATGGAAGCCATGCGCGAAGCAATCAAAGTCATCAAGCAGGCCGATCCCGAATTCAAGATCACGCTGGCGGGCAACTATCATCCTGAAATCCAATCCGACTTGTATTACCTGAGTATCCCTTACGGCCATAAATTTCCAGAAAACGTAAAAGCCGAACGCGAACGCAAAGGACAGATCAGCACGGTCTACACGTGTTGCTCGGAAGCCTTCCCGAACACCTTTACTTTCTCCGATCCGGCCGAAGCTACTTGGACAGCCCTGCATGCCATCGCCGGAGGCTATGACGGTTACCTGCGCTGGGCCGTAAACAGTTGGACAGCCGATCCCTTGCGCGACTCACGCTTCCGCACTTGGGCAGCCGGCGATACATACAGTATCTATCCTGGCCCCCGCAGTTCGATCCGTTTCGAACGTTTGGTCGAAGGTATTCAGGACTGCGAAAAAATCCGTATCCTCCGCGAAGAGCTGGCAGCCAAAGGGGCTAAAGGCAAATTGAACAAATTAAACAAAGCAGTGGCTAAATTTACCCCGGAAGGCCTGTCCGAAACTCAACAGTCGGCAGCCGAAATGGTAAATGAATTGAATAAATTGCTGAACTCGCTGTAAGCATTCGCCGCTTAAAAACAAAAAAATCATAAAAAAAATATTTTAAATTATCTTGTATCCAACCGTCAAAATCTCGTATGCTATTAAAATTATTATTTTTTATAAACATAACCTGTTCTTTTGGGGATGACATTTGTTCAAATAACCATTCAAGATGTTTCCTGTGGTCATACCTTATCATATGTAGTTCCATCATTTATTTTGCTCCTTAACTGTTAAAATCTAATTTCGGGATAATAGCAATTACAGCCACGATAGCATATGCTGTCATAATTATAAGGCATTTTCATCTGTGTCAGATAGTCATAACGTGAATAGCATTGACCACTTATCTCAATATTTTCCTCTGCACATATGATATCATTGACAAGGGCATCAAAGCCATCAGCACGTCCTACAATTTTTCCGGCAGTGATACCATTTTTCATCAAATCCCATATCGCACACATCCCACAAGCTTGCTTTTGATAAGCCTGTGAAAAGGCGAGGTGATTGAACAATATTTTCTCATGTTGTATGAAATTCAGAGGCTTAGTAGAACAAAAAGTTGTTTTGGACTTATCAAGATATGTGCAAATAGCACCATATTTGTCACTGTGTCTGCCCAGACAATTTGAGTCAGAATATCGGCATCCGTTTCGCATTAAGAAACATTCATACTCAACATTCGGAACACGATTAACAATCTCGGCGATTTCTTCGATGGTCAAATCACGAGGAAGTATCAATCTGTCAAATCCAATGTCACGACAAAAAGCGGCTATTTCAGCATTATACACACCAACCATAGTGCTGGCGACTGCTTTCAACCGATACTTTTTTATAATATTCACAACATATGGATCCCCTGCAATAATACCTGTTACGCCGATATTGGCTAAGTGCATGATGATTTCATCAAGATAATCCAGCTGTTCGCAGCTATAGCACCCAGCATTAATTGTTACATACACATCATTCTGACCCGCCGCATCACAAACATGCTTCACAACATCGAATCCATTCGTATTTGCAGTCGAACGAAATTCTGACATCCTGTTTAAATCATCATGCATGCCGAACCGTTTATTCCATTCAGCAAGAGAGATTCCCATATAATACGCAACATTCTTACTCAATGTCGAACATTTTACAACATCCTCTGCTGAAATAACAGGAACTAATAATTTCATAGCAATCCACTCCCAATTTTATCAGCAATTGCATTTTTAATCCATCTAACATATAAGGTATTTGGAATATTTTTTACAATAGAAAAATTACCACAGTAAATCGTTCTGCCGTATTTGATGAACGCCCCTTCGGAATAAATAATCCAATTTTTTTCACATTGTCTACCGCAATACTTATCTAATCGAAACTTTTCTTCTATTGGCAATTCAGATGAACCTATTTCGCAATGCCTGCCAAATGTTATATAAGCGAGTGGCACGTGTACACCAAGCATCACATTCTGAGATGGAACAACACTTAAAGAACCAACAACATCAACTTCGACTCCATATATCACATGATGCATTCCCATAATCTCTCCAGCACAAACGTGTTCATAGAGCTTGCAATTTCGTTGATTTGTGGGATATCTCGAATCACGGATATCTTTACTCATCGTTCTACCACACCAGATCTTCAGTGTAGTATACTTTAACATATATTTTAACATGGCGTAATCATTCACAACCACTTCGCTTATCACGTTGGCATAACGCTCTAACAATTTGTCTACAATCAATTTTAATTGATCAAGAAGGGTTTGGGACGGTGTTGGAATAACGAGTGCGACCAGAATTTTCTTTTCAATCGCTTTATGCATGATTGCATCCCAATATTTTTCGGATATCCCACAAAAATACTTGTCACAAAAATATGAGCCAACATAAATTAACTCAATATCTGTTGGAAATTCATTCTGCATCGCATAATCCATGACATCACAATATGAATATACTGTTTGATATTTCATTTATCCATAAATCTCCTGTTTAATTGCAGCTTCTGCTTTTTTCATTTTTGATGAACGATATGCATAGCAGCCTCCACTACAGTTTCCAGCCTTATAATCCATGCATTCGCCACATTTTTCACTTGGAAATATCTGATAAGCTAATCCGTCAATTTTCGCTGAAAAATGACGTTTTAAGGAAGATATATCTTTAAAATCGAATAAAGAAACTTTATAATATTCGCTCATTCCAAAGCATCTTACAACGTGAAGATTGGGAAGTATATCTACAACAGGCTGACAGATGGGACTTGTGTGCATCATATTGCTTCGTTTTAATGTAGACATATATTTTGAAGCTATATCCCGATCACTATCATCAAGTATGCAAGTTGGGATGTAATTGCAATCGAACCACGGTGCTACATCCATTTCCAGAAGCGTTATAACTATTTTTTGTAACATTGGTTTCATTTGTTTAAAATAATCCAGAGGGTCAATATTTCTGTCACCGTCCAAATTAGGCACTGCAACAGAAATTCTCAATTTTTTCTGATGAAGTTCTTTGAGAACATCGAAAATATACCCAACATTCATATCTGGAGAGTAAACATTAAGCCCAAAAGCAACTTGTTCTTTCATATACAATTCGTTAATCATTATATTTGCGTTTTCAAATGTATGTTCAAAATTTTTGATTCCAATCATTTCAGGCGAATTCAAATTGATCAATATCTGGAATTTAGAATTTCGTAATTCATTAAAATAGCGGTCTAAGAGTATACCATTTGTAAAAAGACAGACATGTGAAAATGGACTGTCTATTAGTCGTACAAGCATTTTTTTTAAATTTGGATGAAGTGTCGGCTCACCACCGATAATGCCAATGCGTTCGTTTACATCACACATTAGGAAATCAAGACATTTCAAAAAATTTTCGTAACTCATCATATCATTTTGTCGATTTACAAATTCATTGGCGAAACAATATGTACATTTTAAATTACATTGTTTTGTTATCATTAAATTAGCCATAACTTCTACCTCCGAAAACGGAAATTATTAAACATAGCATTCGCTATCAACATATATTTTTTGAAGAATACAGAAAACACTGAAAAGAACTTATTAACTTATGACAGATAACCAATTTTTTTATTTTCCGCCAGAATTACTCCATCCACTGTTTGACCAGCCATACGAATAGTTATTCCATCCACTATTCGACCAACTGTAGGAATAATTGTTCCAACCACCGTTCTGCCAACTATAGGAATAGTTGCTCCAACCGCTATTAAGCCAGTTATCGGAATAATTTGTCCAACCACCATTTGTCCAACTTGTAGAAAAGACAAGATTTGAACCGTCTACACCGCAAGCAGCCAATTCATCATTCATTGTGATGGCAGCACCAAGTTTTTCAGAAAAAACCTTGAGTTTATCCATTTTCTCACCTCCTTCGTTAAGTGTAACAGGGTTTATACGGTAATACGCATTTTACAGCAGATTCTCCAAAGTATTCATATGCTGTTTTCCATACACCAGGACATCTGTCAGCAACACAGCATTTTCTGCATTCTTCAAAAAATATATCGCAGTCGTTCACTACATTGTTCTGACTTTTCACATCACCGTTTTCGGATATCGGTGCACTATATTGTTTGAGTTCTCCTCTTGACACTTTCATAAAAAAGCCCCAATAATAAGGATCTGCACAGCAGAGTGGAATATCAGCAACAGATACATGAGGAAAAGCGTTATATTTCATTCTAATATTAATTATTTTATCCAATGCTTGTTCTAAGTATGGCTTTATCGTTATAAAATCAACTGCAACCGCATCAATTTGTTCGGATTCCATGCCACAAAAATCCATACCACACAAAGTAAGAGAAACAAAAGGGCCGTATTCCCTGAATACAAAATCAACAAAATCTGGAAGTTCCATGTAATTCCATTTACTTATCACTTGCTTAACTGTGACATTTATACCGTGTCTAATAAGATTTCCTATTCCTTTGACGGTACGCTCAAAACTTCCTTTACTCCTTGTTACTTTTTCATGCAATTCAGGAGTAATGCTGTGAATTGCAGTAGTGACATGAACTTTTCGGATATCGGTATCTTTAAAGAATATTTCAAGTTTCTTTTGATTACTAAATGTATCGCCATTTGAAAGTATACCTACACACATTGAATGTGAAATACAATAATTTAAAATTTCATTAAAATGCGGATAGAGCGTTGGTTCACCGCCTGAAAGTGTTATATGATTTACTCCGAGAACTGCTCCATTATCTACAGCTTTTTTTAATGCATCTAACGATGCGACTGGAGCTTTCACTTTATTATTTCCACATGGGCAAAAAAAGCATTTGTGATTGCAATTATAACCTAGTGCAATGTACATTGATGACATTTTTAAATCCTCCCGTCAACAAGATAATCAGCAAATTTCGAATCGTTTAATATTATTTCCACTAGTCTTGGATAAATAGCTTGATTATAAGCACATTCCGTTTGGTCTATCAGGGCGGTTGTACCTTTCGCATATTTGACAGCAGAACGACATCCACCACGGCAGTAATACATCCATGGACAATGCATGCATATTTCAAGATTTCTTTTTATAAAATAAGGATTATTTAAGGTAATAGAATTCTTGACCATTTCCAAAATGTCAGAGTCTCCAATTACCCCCATGCAAAACTCATCATAATCCGTGAGTTCACAAGGATATATTTTTCCTTCCATGCTAATTGAAAGCATTCTTAGGCCGCCATGACATCCACACGAATTACATATATTATTATTCGGTCTATAAAGTAGATTAGCCATTCTCTGAGAAATGTTCTGCTCCACCAAACGGACTCCTTTGGTATAAAGTTTTTTCATCTCAGAAAGTAACAGCACTACATAATCAACAATTTCCTCTATTGCTATAGATAAATCTGCATTTCTACTATTTTTTCGCATAAGATTAAATTTTATGCTTGTTAATCCGAGTTCATCTGTAAAGCACTGTAGTATGTTTTTAAGATTGTTTATTGTATTTCTGGTAACTACAGTTATTGTCCCAAAGTCATTGTATCCCGCCTTTCGAAGGTGACATATTCCGTTTTTCACATCATCAAAAGATGCTTTTCCATTTGTATACGGTCGCTGATCATTTTGAACCGAATCGCAACCATCAATACTAATTCCTATTTTGATATTGTTTTTGTAAAGACCTTTTGCTATGTCAGAAGTTATCAATGTAGCATTTGTTTCAATAACAATTTCTGGATCAAGCCCTGCTGCTTTAAAATTTTCTCTTATTTTTAGAATAAGGGGATATTCGAGAAGTGGTTCACCTCCCCATGGTTGGATACTGAGATGAAATGATGGATTGTTTTTCCAATAATTAATAAGTTCCTGGCATATTTTATCTATCATGCTCTCTGAGATGCGATAGTTATCTCCCACATCTTCACGGAAGCAGTATCTACATTTTAAATTGCAATGTTTTGTCATATCTATCAGAAAAAATTCAGGTTTTATGCTTTCTGAACGACAGGAAATCTTTCGACTGTTCAGATAATCAGCAAAACCACGTTGAATAAGCAGCAAAGTGAAATCATCCGACAATTCCCGTCTAATTAACATTTCAAAATATTCCGTATCAACACACAACGTCGTTCCCGTTTCAGGGCATATCAACATACAACTGTCATCACATCTTATAACAAAGCTATGTTTTACTGTCAGCTCATTCAGTACATAACCTGGTATTTCAAGTAGTTCTCTCATTCTATAATTCCAGTCCTTATCAGCATATTTATATATTCTTTACCATTATTTTTACCTAATATCTTGCAAAAAAATAAATATAATTCTGTTTCATTAATGCCAATAGTAAGCTTATTAATCAAATGCATAGAATCCATAGATTTGAAATGAAAGCTTATATAGGTATCAAAAATTCTCTGATGAAAAAATATACTTTCATCACTAATATGAATATCCGTATAGGGAGAAAGAAATAATAGCGAGATATTTTTTCGGTTATAAATTTGAATCATATGAATTTTCCTTTCTATCAGTAATCGTAACAAACATAACACTGCCATTGAGATTAGAAATCCTGCGTTTATGATACATTAAGTGTATCATACTGGCTCAAAAATGTCAATACATTTATTTACATTTTTACATCTTTTTACATTTTACATAAAAATTCAGTTTCAAGACACAGCAGGATGCACAAAGAAAAAACAATATATTGATGAAACGTTAACGTCTCTCAAATGACAGAAGAACAAGCTTCCGAAGCCACAGTAGATACAGAAATAACCATACAATTTCCTAGCTTGACAGTCTGTAGGCTGATAGTCCATTTCCATGAGCATATTCAGAATCTGTCCCAGTTTCATTGATGATAGGCTTCATATCCTGCGTTCTATTCGGATTGCAAAACATGAAGAAACCGTTTTTTCTGTTTTTAATATCGATTAGAACTAAATATTTGTTTTTAAGAATTAATTAATGAAATTTCATGTGGCTTACTTGCAAGACATAGCAAACATTTTCTACGAAAAAACAATCGTGCAGAATCCTTGCAGGCTTTATCGCAATTTTCGAATATTTTCATAAAAATGTTTACGATAGATTTTGCAGTAAACGAGTCTGTAATTTTATGAGTTTGTGTTCATAACAAAAAAGTGGTATAATAAGAGAAAGAAAACGGCACATCGTAACAGATACGATGGGAAATCTCCTGTGTATTCATGTTCATACGGCAAATATTCATGATACAAAAGGTGGCATATACACATTTGAAAAGGCACTTTATCGGTGTCCGATGATTCAGAGCTTGTGTTCATAGCAAAAAAGTGGTATAATAGGAGATATGAAAAAAAGAATATCAAGCAACAAATTACGAAAGTGATTTGACAGACAAACAATGGG
>ENA-ORTQ01003903-ORTQ01003903.1-human-gut-metagenome-genome-assembly--contig:-NODE-3903-length-10588-cov-31.357638_pt1 | contig 10588 bp, 9 predicted proteins | sample MGYA00241912_ERZ509188 | MGnify/ENA primary metagenome ERZ509188 (study PRJEB26280, sample SAMEA2338849) | human gut metagenome | biome: human gut; feature: human-associated habitat; material: faeces...
CCAGTGTTGACTGGTGCTTCTCCACCATGCCTTCCGAGGAGTGGAAGAACGGCGTTGGTTCCGCTCTGACCGCTTACGCAGCAGGCACCGGCGACTGGAACGGCGTTGTGACCGCTTTCGTCGATGGCTGGGCTAAGGAGTACAAGCTGGCAAACGGCTAAGCATTCTCGGTTTTCTCTTTCCCCTTTTATTTGTGTAAACCGTAATGGGAGGCGGGCGAGCTGTTCGCCCGCCTCCTTTTGTTTTGGAGGTATATCATGCAAAAGGCCATCAGCAAATATTGGCCGGTGTTCGTGCTTCCTACCTTGATCGCGTTCATCATCGGCTTTATCTGGCCCTTTATCTGGGGCATCTTCCTTTCCTTCCAGCGCTTCACCACCGTGAGCAAGACCACCTTTGTGGGCATCCAGAACTACATCTCGGTGTTCCAGGATTCCACGTTCCTGCATGCGTTCGGCTTTACGGCAGCGTTTACCGTGATCTCCACTGTGCTTATCAATGTCTGTGCCTTTGCCATTGCAATCGTGCTGACCCGCGGCATCAAGGGCACCAACATTTTCCGTACCGTTTACTTTATGCCCAACCTGATCGGCGGCATCCTGCTGGGCTACATCTGGCAGATCCTGCTCAACGGCGTTCTGGCCAACCTGCAGAAGCCCCTGCTGGCGCTGGATGCCAAGGCCGGTTTTGTCGGTCTGGTCATCCTGATGTGCTGGCAGCAGATCGGTTATATGATGATCATCTACGTTGCCGGTCTGCAGAGCGTGCCCGGTGACCTGATCGAGGCTGCCAAGATCGACGGTGCTTCTGACCGCGAGATCCTGTTCAAGATCAAGCTGCCCATGGTCATGCCCAGCATCACCATCTGCACCTTCCTGACTTTGACCAACAGCTTCAAGCTGTTCGACCAGAACGTTGCCCTGACGGCCGGCGAGCCCGCCAACGCCAGTGAAATGCTGGCCCTGAACATCTACAATACCTTCTATGGCCGCTCCGGTGCTCAGTGGAAGGGCATCGGCCAGGCAAAGGCTGTGGTATTCTTCCTGATCGTTGTGGTCATCTCTCTGGCGCAGCTCCACTTCACCCGTTCTAAGGAGGTCCAGCAGTAATGATTAAACAGAAAAAGTTGTGGGATAACATTCTCACCGTCATCATGGCCCTGCTTTGCCTGCTGTGGATCTACCCCATTGTCCTGATCCTGCTGAACAGCCTGAAAAAAGAGGGTACCTTTACCACCTCTACCGTGTTCCAGCTGCCCACCAGTGAGACCTTTGCTGGCCTTTCCAACTACGTCTACGGCGTGATCAAAATGGGCTTCCTTTCCAGTCTGGGCTACAGCCTCGTCATTACCGTTTCCAGTGTGGCCCTCATCCTGCTGTGCTGCTCCATGACAGGCTGGTACCTAACCCGGGTGAACAACAAGCTCAGCAAGTTTATGAACCTGCTCATCGTGTTCTCGATGGTCGTCCCCTTCCAGATGGTCATGTTCACTCTGTCCAAGACCGCAGATACCCTCAAACTGAACACCCCCTGGAACATCTGCATCATCTATCTGGGCTTTGGTGCCGGTCTGGCTGTGTTCATGTTCACCGGCTTTATGAAGAGCGTTCCCATGGAGATCGAGGAAGCCGCCATGATCGACGGCTGCAACCCCATCCAGATCTTCTTCAAGGTCGTGTTCCCCATCCTGAAGCCTACCATGATCTCCACCGCCATTCTGGAAACCATGTGGGTCTGGAACGACTACCTGCTGCCCACTCTGGTGCTGGATATCAAGAAGTACCGCACCATCCCCATGGCGATCCAGTACTTCCGCGGCGGCTATGGCCGTGTGGAACTGGCTCCCATGATGGCCTGCATCATCATCGCCATCATCCCCATCATCATCCTGTACATGACCTGCCAGAAATACATCATTGAGGGTGTTGTTGCAGGCGCTGTCAAGGGTTAAGGAGGAGTTCACCATGCGAGCATGCGGCATTCTGATGCCCGTTTTTAGTCTGCCGGGACCTTTTGGCATCGGCACGCTGGGGGAAGAAGCCTTTGCGTTCGTGGATTTTCTGGCCCGTGCAAAGCAGACCTATTGGCAGATCCTGCCCATTGGCCCCACCGGCTACGGTGACAGCCCCTACCAGAGCTTTTCCGCCTTTGCCGGGAACCCCTACTTTATCGATTTCCGTGTCCTGCACGAGCAGGGCTATCTGACCGCTGATGAGATTCCCGCTGAGGTTCCGGTTGGCCCGGTGGACTACGGCGTGCTCTACCAGCAGCGCCCGGTGGTGCTGCAAAAGGCCGCCGATCGTCTGCTGGCTGCAGCCAGCGTGGAGTACAAAGACTTCTGCACGGCACAGAGCTTCTGGCTGGACGATTACGCCCTGTTCATGGCCGTCAAGGCCGAACAGGGACAGGCAGGCCTGTGTGACTGGCCGGATGACCTGCGCACCCGCCAGCCCGCTGCCGTAGCCGCTGCCAGGGAGCGTCTGGCTGGGCAGGTGGATTATTTCAAGGCGGTGCAATTCTTCTTCTACACCCAGTGGAACGCCCTGAAAGCATATGCCAACGGCAAGGGCATTCAGCTGGTGGGAGATATCCCCATCTACGTCAGCCCGGATTCCAGCGATCTGTGGACGCGGCCGGAGCTCTTCCAGACCGACGGCCAGACCCATCTGACGCAGGTGGCAGGCTGCCCCCCGGATGCCTTTGCGGCAGACGGTCAGCTCTGGGGCAATCCGCTTTACGACTGGCCCCGCCACAAGGCCGAGGATTTTGCCTGGTGGAAGCGCCGGATGCAGCACGCTACTTCCATTTATGATGTCGTGCGCATCGACCACTTCCGTGGTTTTGAGAGCTACTACGCCATCCCTGCCGGAAACAAGACAGCGGCAGGCGGCCACTGGGAAAAGGGGCCGGATCGTGCTTTCATCGATGCCATCCACGAGACCCTGGGTCAGGGCGGCATCATTGCGGAGGATCTGGGATACTTGACCCCTGAGGTCAAGACCATGCTGGCTGCCAGCGGCTATCCGGGCATGAAAATCATGCAGTTTGCCTTTGACAGCCGGGAACCGGGCAACTATCTTCCCTACACCTACCCTCACAACAGCGTGGTCTACACCGGCACCCATGACAATGTGACCACCGAAGGCTGGCGGCAGTCTGCCAGCCCCGAGGATGTCCACTATGCCTGCCGTTACCTGCGCTGCCTGCCCGAGGATCTGACAGAGGCCATGATCTGCGCCTGCCTTGCCAGTGTTTCGGATATGGCCATCATCCCCATGGCCGACTGGCTGCATCTGGGCGCGGAGGCCCGCATCAACACCCCCAGCACCCAGGGAGCCAACTGGCAGTGGCGGCTGGACACCCCGCTTACCAGTCTGCTGGCCGAGCATATTGCCGATCTGACAGCACTGTATGACCGGGCTCCGGCTGCGGCAGACCGCTAAAACGTTTCCTTCTTCTTTTCTCCCCATACAAAGACGGCAGGCCCTGGCCCCCTCCTTTCCGGAGGAACCGGTGCCCGCCGTCTCTTTTTATATTATTTTCAATTTTCACACAACATTTTTTCGCCGCATCCCGCACAGGACGTTCCACATATTTCCGCGCAGAGCCGTTTCTTTTTTACAAAACGGCAACAGCATCTTCACAATTCTTTCGCATTTTGGGTTTCATCGCTCTCTTGTTGTTTTTGGGCAATTATGCTATAATCCAATTAGCTTCATGTCCGCCTTTGCGCGGATTTTACGAACGAAAGGAGTTTTCCACCATGGAATTTACCTATCAGAGCACGATGCAGCTGCCCGCATCCTATGCGGTTCTCTCCGAAGATGAAATGGTCTACACCGTTGGCGGCGCTTTTGAGCTGAATATCAACGCGCAGGATGTCCTGAATTTCACCGTCAATGTCGGTGTCAACCTGGTACGTATGCTGGGTCAGGCTGCCATCAGCAACACCATTGCCGGTATCATTGACATGCGGAACGATGGTCTGACCACGATGGGTGCCATTGAGCATTACTGGGGCCGCCAGACTCCCGTGGGCAAGACCATGACTGTGGTTGTTGCCGGTTTTGCAGGCGTTTATGTCTACTACTGGGCTAGGTCTGCTATTGAGAGCTTCCTGTCCATTTACAACGACATGCGGAACATCTACAACGAGAGCGAAGCCAAAAATCAGGCACAGGCCGCAGGTACAGCAGCTCTGGCCGCCTGAGTAAATCTTTGAAAGGAGCCTTTTATGGAAAACTTGCGTATGCCTGCATCTTATGCAACGCTTCCGGAAGAAGAGCTGCCGGAGATCTTTGGCGGCGGAGAACTGGGAGATGCATTGGACAGCTTTACGGATAACCTCCACCTGGACGATTTCTTCTTTCAGGGGGGGATCCTCTCCATCTCGATCTCGTTTGTGCCTCTGCTCCTGTTCAATGTTGTTGTTTCCGGCTACCGGTTTGTAGAAAACATTTACAAGAACCTGTCCAACTGGTTCGGTTATCACGATGATACCTTCTCTGCCGTTTCTAGTTTCACGGATGAAATGCGCCAGAAACAGCAGCAGCGCGGTATCTGAGTCCTTTTCCCTGTAACACGAAAGAGCTTCACGATTCCGGCTTCTGCCGGAGTGTGAAGCTCTTTTTGTTTGGCCGCTTCCAGATGTTCAAATGACCCGCAGGGCCCCCTGCTCCCGCAGACGGAGCAGATAGCAGCTGCCCGCACCGAACACCTTTTCTATCGCGTCGTGATATTTTGCCGTCAGCATACCGGGTACAAACGCCTGAATGGTCCCTGCAAAGCCGCCGCCCTGCATCCGCCAGGCTCCCCCCTGCCCCTCAAGCAGAGTCTGACTGAGGGCAAGCGCCACCGAGAGCCCCTGATGCCGTACGTCTGTGGAGCAGTAAACGTTCTGGCACAGGCCAAAAGAGGCATGTCCGCTTTCCAGAATCAGCTGCAGGAAGGCATTGAAATCCCCGCTGACCAGGGCATTCCGCTGGGCCAATGCGCGGGCATTCTCCTCAAAATAGTGGACCGTACGCAGAACAGCACGATCCCCGCAGGCCCTGCGCAGGCGTGGCAGAGCCGTCCAGAACTCCTGCTCCTTGACCTGCCCCAACACCTTACCGCCCAGACAAGCCGCCACCGATTCCATTTCATTCCGGATGGCCGCAAATTCACCGGTCAGCTCGCTGTGACTGTCCCGGGTATCAGTCACGCAAAGGGTCATGTCCGCCGGGAGCAACCCTGCGGTGTGGATCTTTTCTATCCGGGGCTTCTTTGGGTCGGCAAAATCCGCAAAGATGACCCCGCCCACGGCGCTGGTCAGCTGATCCAACAGGCCGCTGGGTTTTCCGAAATATGTATTTTCCGCATACTGGCAGATCTTCGCCAGCTCCGGCGCAGTCAGGCCACAGCCATATTCCCCATTCAAGATAGCCGCCATTCCCATCTCGAAGGCCGCAGAGCTGGAAAGCCCGCTGCCCCGGAGCACGTCGCTGGCGGTATAGGCATCGAAGCCACCCACCGTCTTTCCCTGTGCCTGGAAGCCTTCCGCAATGCCCCGGATCAGGCTGGCCGAATGGGTGCTCTCGCCCTGCTGAGGCTCGACCTCGCTCAGGTCAATGACATCCAGCTTGTTGAAGCCCCGGGATTTGACCCGGATAAAACCGTCGTCACTGGGGGATGCCACTGCGACCAGGTCCAGCGTCACCGCTGCCGCAAGACCATACCCGTGCTGATGATCGGTATGGTTGCCGCCCAGCTCCGCCCGGCCCGGAGCCGAGTAAACATGCACCTGCCGCCCGGGGCCATAGTAAAGCTCAAACTGTTCCAGCGCGGCGGCATACCGCTGCCGCTGGCGGGCCAGCACCGCCGGTTCTGTGCCATAGAGCGTGCAGAGCGCTTCGTCCCACTGCCCCGCAAGGATCTCCCGTTTGAGTTGTGCACTGGTCGCCATGGCCGTTCCTCCTCCACAAACGTTCTCCGCAAAGTCCGTGCATGAAGGGTCCATGCACTTGGGTTAGCCTTATTGTACTTCATTCCGCCCTCTTTTGCAATTTGAATCCGCAAAAAATCAAATTTCAGCGCGAAAAACAAAGTTTCGGATGTACTTTTGTTGAATTTGCAGATACAGTTATGATATACTGGAATCAAGAATGCGGTCAACTGGAGGAAACGATCATGGCAGATGTCTACAAGCAGTCCTTCAAGCAGAATTACACCAATAATATTGAATTATCCATCTTCAACTGTGGTCTGGAACGCTGTGCCCCGGGCCAGACCTGGGGCCCCGGTATCCGGGATCACTACCTGATCCATCTGGTGGTCTCGGGCAAGGGCACTTTTGAAGTGGGCGGCAAGACCTTTGAGGTCGTGCCGGGGGATCTGTTCTTTGCCCGGCCCAGTCAGCTCATCCGCTACTCTGCCGATGAGCAGCAGCCCTGGGAGTACAGCTGGGTCGGCTTCAACGGTGCCTGCGCTCACAAACTGGCGGCACAGCTGCCCTTTACCGACACTGCTCCTGTGCACCACACGCAGGACCCGGAGGGAATGCGGGCAGCTCTGACCAACATTTATTCTTCCCGCGGGTTAGAGCCTCAGGACGAGGCTGCCATGGTGGGGTACCTCTACCTGTTCATCTCTGCCCTGATGAAGGAGACCAGCGAGACGCGCCCCCACAACGCTTCCTCCTCCAATCAATATGTGCTGAATGCCATCAAATACATCCAGTTCAACTATTCGCACGACATCTCCATTGATGATGTCGCCAAGAGCGTGGGCGTTTCCCGCAGTCATCTGTACCGGGTGTTTATGCTCAATGTGGGCAAGAGCCCCATCGATTATCTGACCGAATACCGCATCAACGAAGCCTGCAAGCTGCTGAGGGCCGGCAACCTTTCCATTGCAGAGGTCGCCATCTCGGTGGGCTTCTTTGACCAGTTCTATTTTTCCCGGGTCTTCAAGCGGGCCAAGGGGATGCCGCCCAGCAAATACATTGCCGCCCAGAGCGAAAATGCAGATGCCCCCGCTTCGGAAGAAGCCTGACCCAATCCCATTCCAAAGGAGAATTTCCATGCCCTTACAAAAAAATCAGGTGCTGACCCTGACCATTGAGCGCCTGTCCAACGATGGCAGCGGCGTTGCTCACAGCCCGGACGGCGAGGCTGTGTTCATACCCGGCACCGCCCCCGGTGACGTTGCCGCCATCCGCATCGTGAAAGATTGCGGCCGCTACGCTTTCGGTATTTTGGATGCCATTCAGACTCCCTCGCCTGACCGTATCCCGGTAGATTGTGCAGTGGCCGGCCCCTGCGGTGGCTGCAGCCTGCGGCATCTGGATTATGCCGCTGAACTGCGCGCCAAGGGCGAAAGCGTTACCGATGCTTTCCGCCGCATTGGCGGGCTGGATGTACCCGTGCTGCCGCCCCTCCCCTCCCCCGAGATCGACCGCTACCGCAATAAGGTTCAATTCCCGGTGGGCCGTGATAAGAATGGCAAGCCCTGCATCGGTTTCTACGCCGGGCGCACCCACCGCATTGTACCCTGCCCCGACTGCAAGCTGCAGCCGGATGTGCTGAACGAGATCGGCAATACCCTCTGCGATTTCTTTGCCGCCCACAACATCCAACCCTACGACGAGCAGACGGGCAAGGGGCTGGTGCGTCATGTGTTTCTGCGGCGGGGTGTCCACAGCGGCCAGATCATGGTCTGTCTGGTCTGCACCCGGGCAAAGCTGCCCCACGCAGAGGAGCTTTGTCGCACACTGACTGCGCAGTTTTCCGATATCGCCACCATCCTGATCAATGTCAACGCCAGAAACACCAATGTGATCCTGGGCAGCGAGACCCACACCCTGTACGGCCCCGGGTTCATCGAGGACACCCTCTGCGGCGTTCCTGTGCAGCTGGGCCCTTTGTCGTTCTATCAGGTCAATACCCTGGCCGCTGAGCAGCTCTATGGCATTGCCGCAGAATATGCTCAGTTGACCCCAGATGACCTGCTACTGGATCTCTATTGCGGCATGGGCACCATTGGCCTGTCCATGGCAGACCATTGCCGGGAGCTCATCGGTGTGGAGATCGTGCCTGAGGCCATCGAAAGCGCCAAGGCCAATGCTGCCCGCATGGGTGATGCCATAGCCGCAAAGAGCCGCTTCTTCTGCGCCGATGCTGGTAAGGCGGCCTCTCAGCTTGCCGCCGAGGGCCTGCACCCGGATGTTGTGATGCTCGACCCGCCCCGCAAAGGCTGTGACGAAGCAACCCTTTCCGCTGTCGTCACCATGTCCCCCCGCCGGGTGGTCTATGTCAGCTGCAACCCCTCCACCGCCGCCCGGGATGCCAAGTGGCTAGAAGAGCATGGGTATCGGGCAGAAAAGGTGCAGCCGGTGGACCTTTTCCCGAGGACGAGGCATGTGGAGACGGTTGTCTTGCTTTCCAAGGGTGAGGTCGACTCGAAAAAGATTCGGGTTGAGTTCTCTTTGGAAGATATGGATATGTCCGAATTTCAGGATGGGGCAACCTATCCGCAGATCAAGGAGTATGTGTTGGAGCATACCGGGTTAAAGGTGTCCAACCTCTATATCTCACAGATTAAACGAAAATGTGGGATTGGGGTTGGTAAGAACTATAATCTGCCGAAGTCCGAGGATTCCAGACAGCCCCAGTGTCCGCAGGAAAAAGAGAAAGCAATCCGAGAAGCATTCAAATATTTTGGGATGATCTAACATCCCGCAAAATGGAGGTTTCTTATGGATAGATTGATTTCTTGTGAGTTTAACATGGATACCGCTTGTGTGGAACTGAAATTTTTAGATGGCAGCATGATTGCCATTGATACCATCGCCGTGGAGAATGAGGTTGCTGACAATATGTATCAACGGTCAGAACTGGATTATCTAATCTACAATGATCCGGTTGGATATGCAGACTTGATCTTGAACGGTGATCCCGAAATTTATCTAAAAACTGTAACTGAATGTAAACCCTTAGATTAAAACTCAGCCCTCTGCCTTTTCCTTGGCAGAGGGCCGTTTTTTGCTTAACAGTTATTGAGCATCCCTTAATTGCTCTACAACACTGCATTTCGCTGCATTGTCATACATCATGCAAGGAATCAGCCACCCCAGCAGAAGAAATACCGGAATTGTCAGCAGGACAGGCAGAATGGTGAATCGATACTCAAAGAACCAGAACATACTGCCCAGCATTTTTCCTGCAAGAGGTCCCACCGCCAGCGACAGAATAAAGGCCGCCGATACGGAGGACATTGCGTAAAACAATCCCTCGTAGATCAGCATGGTTTTGAGCTGCCGGTTCGTCATTCCTACAGCCTGAAGCACAGCAAATTCACGGCGGCGGGAAAGAATACTGGTCATCATGGCGTTGAAGAAATTTAAGAGTCCCACCAGCCCGATGATAGCACAGAGGATACCACCTACCAGAAGGAACATCTGCCGGAACTGAGCAAACTCAGAGCGAGCCGTGGCCTTGCTTTCATACATCAAGGGTGAAAACTCACCGGCAGTGAGCTTCGATAGATATTGCTCTGCTTCGGCCTCGTCTGCGTCGTCTGCTGTGTCGAACAGGTAGAGCATCGGAATGGCCGCACCGCCGCTGTCCCTCTGTGCGGTATCCACAGACAAAACTGTCTCATATCCAATACCACCATAACGATAACTCATGGAATACGGAAGCTCTACCAAGGCGCAGACCGTGTACTCTACATCTCTAGCTCCATACAGTTTTTCCTGAAAGTACTCCTCCGGTGTATCTTCGGTGCGGAGTTCCCCGGTGCGGCTGTCGATATATTTCACATCGTCCGCATAGGTGGCGGTGATCGTGTCTCCCACCTTGGGGTAGTATTCAGGATTGGGCAGATTACCGTAGTCATCTAAGGAAACCGCAATGGCAATAGCGTTATTGTTTGGCTCCAGCATAGGAGAAATATCTCCGTCGAACACTTGCAGCTTGTCAAACAGGCTGTTATCCAGAGCCTCGATTCTGGTATCTCCCATCACCATATCGCCCCGGTGCTCCATGCGGCTCATATGGCTGTCCAACTGCTCAGCACTTTCGTACCTTGCATAGTCCTGCCGCAGAGCATCCTCCGTCATCCAAAGATATACGGGTTTTCGCACAGCATATCCCGTGCCGGAAAGACTGGACTTTGTGTTTGCTGCGATCTCTTCGATCTGTTCCGGCGTGATGAATTCATCTGCCGGGTTGTAACGGAAATAGTCGGGCGTGCTGACGATAAAATCGGCGCAGGTCATGAAGGATACATACTTCTCCATGCTGAAGCCGCCCACAAAGGCACACAGTGCATTGAACAGCGTCACCGACAGTGCCAGAGACACCACCACCAGCACCGTCTTTTTTTTGTTTCGTCCCAGATTGGCAAAGGCCATCTGATGGAGCTTCGCTCCCCGGGTGCTGCGCTGTTTTTTCTTGGTCTGCATCGCATCTGTATATTTGGTAGCCTCCACCGGAGAAACCCTGGCTGCCATTTTCCCGGGCTTGGAGCAGGACAAAAGCACCGTCAGCAGGGCAAACAGCACGGAGCCAACAAAGATCACAGGCGAAGTGCTGATGGTGGTGATGCC
>ENA-ORTQ01003912-ORTQ01003912.1-human-gut-metagenome-genome-assembly--contig:-NODE-3912-length-10578-cov-12.436948_pt1 | contig 10578 bp, 10 predicted proteins | sample MGYA00241912_ERZ509188 | MGnify/ENA primary metagenome ERZ509188 (study PRJEB26280, sample SAMEA2338849) | human gut metagenome | biome: human gut; feature: human-associated habitat; material: faeces...
ACCGCATCGCCTTTATGCGCATCTGCTCCGGCAAGTTCGAGCGCGGCATGGAGGCCTTCCATGTGCAGGAGGGCAAGAACATCAAGCTGGCCACCGGCACCCAGCTGATGGCGCAGGACCGCGCCATCGTGGACGAGGCCTACGCCGGCGACATCATTGGCCTGTTCGACCCGGGCATCTTCTCCATCGGCGACACCTTGTGCACCGGCAAAAAGAAGGTCCAGTTTGCGGGCATCCCCACCTTCTCGCCGGAGCACTTTGCCCGCATTGAGCAGAAGGACACCATGAAGCGCAAGCAGTTCGTGAAGGGCATGGAGCAGATCGCGCAGGAGGGTGCCATCCAGATCTTCCGCGAAGTGGGCGGCGGCATGGAAGAAGTGGTAGTCGGCGTGGTCGGCGTGCTGCAGCTGGAAGTGCTGGAGTACCGCCTGAACACCGAGTACAACGTGGAGATCCGGATGCAGCAGCTGCCCTTTGAGCAGCTGCGCTGGGTGAAGAACGACCCCGACACCTACAACCTGCGGGACCTGGACCTGACCAGCGACACCAAGGCTGTGGAGGACATGAAGGGCAACCGTCTGCTGCTGTTCACCTCCGACTGGGCCGTGCGCTGGGCCGAGACCCACAACGAAACGCTGGAACTGAGCGAGTTCGGCAACATTTAACTTGTCGGGGCAATGCCCCTCCATCTCACCTGCGCGAGACCGTTCGGTCGCTTAAAAGCCCCACTGGGGCTTTCATTGCTCCACTTCGTTACGCAAACGCGAATCTGTTTCAAGAAAGCCGCTGTGTGGGGCAACCCCCTGCGCTGCGGCTTTTTTTGAATAAACCAAAAAATACATCAAAGGATGCCAGCATTGGAATGAAGGGTTCCCATTGCGGGGAACACTGCTGGCAGGAGGGTAAGTATATGAAAAATCTCCAAATCGGCAAGAGCGGCATTGAGGTGCCGTTCCTCGGCATGGGCACCTGGGCCATCGGCGGCGGTGCCTGGTGGGGCGACAACGACGACAGCCTGTCGGTCAAGGCCATCCAGACCGCCGTGGAACAGGGCATCCGGTGGATCGACACCGCGCCCATCTACGGCCTGTACCACAGCGAAGAAGTGGTGGGCGAAGCCATGAAGCACATCGACCGCGACAAGGTGGTGCTGTCCACCAAGTGCGGCCTGGAGTGGCGGCACGAGACTCCCGTACTGCACAAGGTGGTGGACGGCGTGACCGTGTACCGTGATCTGTCGGCCCAGAGCATCATCGAGGATGTGGAGGACAGCCTGCGCCGCCTGCACACCGACCACCTCGACGTGCTGTACACCCACTGGCAGTCCCCTGACTTTGGCCTGTACCCGCTGGAGGCCACGGTGGAAGCCATGATGAAGCTGAAGGACCAGGGCAAGATCCGCGCCATCGGTGCTTCCAACGTGACCTCTGATATCATCCGCGGCTACTGCAAGTACGGTCAGCTGGACGTCATTCAGGAAAAGTACAGCCTGCTGACCCGCCGGGTGGAAAAACAGCTGCTGCCCACCTGCAAGGAGCTGGGCGTGTCGGTGCAGGCCTACTCCCCGCTGGAGCAGGGCCTGCTGACCGGCAAGGTGACCATGGACACCACCTACCCGGAGGGCAGCACCCGCAACTCCAACCCCAACTTCCAGCCCGCACGCCGGGCACAGGCCCTTGCCATGCTGAACAACTGGCAGGACCTGACCGAGAAGTATCACTGCACCATGGCGCAGCTGGTCATTGCCCTGACCGCCCGCATGGTGCCCGGCCTGTTCGTGCTGTGCGGTGCCCGCACCCCGGAGCAGGTGACTGATAACGCCGGTGCGATGCACATCCAGCTGGACGGTGCCGACGCCGTGCGCATGAAGTGGGATGTGGATTCCATTTCCTGAGTTTTCCACGCAAACACCAAGCCCCCTCAGAGCCGCGGCTCCGAGGGGGCTTTTGCTGTGATACGGGATCGCTTCAGGTAGTTTGCAGCATCGCCTGCAATTTTGTTTTGGCACGGTAGTAGGTCACCCGTGCCCAGGCGGCATTGTGGCCAAAAATGGCTCCGATGTCCTCAAAGGACAGTTCGCCGAACACCCGCAGGCTGAACACCTCTTTATAGGGTTCTTCCAGCGTGTGCAGGCACTGGTGCACCGTAAAGGCGGCATCCTTGTCCACCAGCAGCTGGGCAATGTCCGGCGTGTCGGCGGCCTGCGTCTCAGCCGCTTCCAGCGGGGCGGTATGCTTTGCCTTGCGGCAGCGGTCATACCAGCAGTTGCGGGCCACCGTGAACAGCCACGCCCGCACATCCTGTTTTCCATCAAAGTTCTTCAGGCCGTCCAGCGCCTTGAAGAAGGTCTCCTGGGTCAGCTCTTCGGCCAGTGTCTCCGAGCGGGTCAGGCCCTGCAGAAACAGGTACACGTCCCGGAAATAGAGCCGGTAAATGGTTTCCATGTCCATAATCAGCCCTTCTTAAAGTCGTGCCCATATTGTTCCTCGGTGCCGTACCCGTACCGCACGGTGCCGTCCGGATTCTCCCCCGCAATGAATCGTTCCACCTGCTGGCCGTCGCTGTAATAGCGCGTTCCGTCCGCGCACTCCACGGCCAGCACCTGGGTGCGGGAGACGGCGATCTCTGTGGACACGGTCTCGGAGCCGGTCAGCTTTGTCAGCGCGGCATGGAGGCCGGGGAAGGTATACCGCATGGCCCGGACGGTGATGTATTCCTTGCCCCAGCTGAACCCGCCCTCGGTCTCCAGCCGGACATTCTCGCCCTGCACTTCCAGCACGCAGAGGTTTGCGCCATCCTCCTTTTTGTTGTAGAGCCAGATCCCGGCTTCCTCCGCCGTCACCGGCGTGCTGAGGTTGCCCATCCAGAACACCAGCACCACGGCGCACAGCACCGCCAGCACGGCGGCTGCGGCCGTAAGGATGCGCTTTTTCCGCAAAGCCGTGCGGATGCCTTTCAGCGGGGCATCCGGCTGGGGTTCCGGCTGCACCGGCACCGGCAGCTGCATCTGCTCCAGCTCGGCGCGGCAGGCTTCGCATTCCTGCAAATGCTCTTCCACCAGTGCCGTACTGGCCGGACTTGCCATGTGCTCGGCGTACAGCGGCAGCAGATCCCGGATGACTTCACAATCCAGTTTCATCGTCTTTTCCTCCTTTTCGGGCTGTTTCACCCCAATAACGCACAAAAGGAGAAAACGTTACAGGGTTTTTGATTTTTTCAGCGTCCGACAAACTGGAATTGTTTACTTCTTCAGCTTAGGCGCAATAAGCAGCACGACTGTCACAAGAACATACAAGCCATACAGTAACCAAGTAATGGTATTGTTCCAAGGAAAACTCATTTCTGGATGGTTCACCGCAAACATTATAAATGCAACAGCTATAATCAGCATTACCAAACCGACGATTCTTGATGTGCTCTTTTTCATGTAAATCACCTCGCCAAATTTCGATTTATTTTTATGTATTTTCCCTCCAGAACAATCCGCCGGAGGTCTGGAACAGCAGCCAGGGGTTCACACTCTTGCTGCCCAGCTTGAAGTCCATGGTCAGCTCCTCGCCCAGGGCACCCACGGCCTGGCCTTTTTCCACCGTCTGTCCCTCGGACACCGAGAGCGTTTGCAGGCCATACAGGTAGTTGCGCATCCCGGCTCCGTGGTCAATGACCACCGTGTTGCCGGTGAGGGCAAGGTTCCGGGCCAGCACCACCACGCCGTTGGCCGGGGCACGGCAGGGCTCGCCGGGGATGGTGTAGAGCTTGGTGGAGTTGGAGCGGCTGCCCTGCTGGCCGTTCGTCACCTTTACCTGTCCGTAGTCCACCAGTGTCATGGAGTTTTCCGCCGGGTTCACGAAACCGCCGGACCACAGCTTTTCCCGCGCGGGGGCCTCGTACAGGCCCCAGACCGCATTGCGGAACTCGGTATTGGCGGCATCGGTGGCTGCCGGTTCCGGGTCCACCTCCACGGTGCCAAAGTCCTTGGGCAGCACGACGAGGGTGTGGGTGAGCGTCTCGCCGTTCACGGTAACGTTCACCGTATGCCCGCCGGAGGACGCATTGTAGGCAGCCGGGATGTAAGCACGCCAGCCGTCGGCGGCGCGCACGCACTGCACATTGCCAAGGTCAGTCTCCACGGCGGGGGCGGTGTCGCCGGTCATGCCGGAGATGCGCACGCCCACGATGCCGCCCTGCTCCACCCGCTCGGCGGAGAACGCGATGTCCGCGCTGGCCTGCAGGGTGAACCGGAAGGAATACCGGTACCACCCCGTGGGCTTTGCGGGGCGCTCCAGCCCCAGATTTTTGCGCAGGGCACCGGTGCTGCCGCCCTCGAACTGGGTGGCCATGCCGCCCTTGGGCACGCGCCAGAGGGTCATTGCGGCCTTGTATTCGCCGTTGGCCGGGAAGAGGAAGCTCTGGTATTCGCTCACGCTGCCGGCAAACACCACACTGCCGACCGCGGTCTGGATGGTCAGAGTGGTGTAGCTGGCCCAGTCCGGCAGAGTAATGTCCGGGTGCGCCGTGTACAGGGTGCCCAGCTTCTGCACCGTGAGGGTGGCAGGGCTGGCAAACACCTTGTCCAGCTTGCCGCCCAGCAGCGGCACCTGCCAGCAGAAGCCGTTGGTCTCCAGCTCCTGGCCGCCGAACTGCGCGGCAGCATCCGGGCAGCCGCCCTGCGTGGTAAAGGCATAGCTTACCCCCATCACAGCCGCCAGCAGCAGGGCCACGCCCAGTGCAACGCTGATGATCCACAGCAGAAAACGCTTCATGTCCTTCTCCTTTTATGTAGCAAAAAGGCGCACCCGCGCAGCCTGTGGTCAGACTGCCGGTGCGCCTCCTTTGTGTCCGGTGTTTGGTTTATTCTGCAGCATCCTCGGCAGGTGCCTCTTCGGCAGCTTCCGGCTCGACCGTTTCTGCATCGTCCTCGCCAAAGAGCAGACGCTCGTACTCGTCCAGTTCCTTTTCGCGGCGGTGCAGGTAAACAGCCACAGCAGCCAGTGCTCCGGCAACAGCGGCCAGGGCAGTGATCACAGCGATCAGGCAAGATTTCTTCATAGGTTCAGTACACTCCTTTTTTCGGTCGAAACGATGGTGTTTCAGCTTATTTTTCCAGCGGGAGACCCGCAGCAGCACGTCCGCCGCCTTCCAGAGAAACGACAGCATGTGAAGGGAGCATTTTACCAGAAAGAACATCCGCATCCACTCCATTCAGGGGGCTTCGGGCACGGTCCGCTTCCCCGCTATCTTGTGGTTATTATACCCGTTCCTGTCAAAAATTACAACCGTTGCGGGCAACTTTTTCGCTTCCTGTCCATTCTGTACAAAAAGCTTTGGGCAGATTGCCAGAATTTCCAAATCATCCCAGCATCCGGTCCTTGTAGGCGGCAAAGGCACCGGGCAGGGTGTAGGTGGTGCGCAGCTCCTCGCGGCTGGCCCAGACGCAGCCCGCCGGGGCCGCCTGCTCCGGCACCGTGAGGGCCACACCGGACAGCAGCCATTCGATGTGGCTGAAGATGTGCTTGGCCGCCGGCAGGGCTTCCGGCACTGCGGTGCCGGTGTCCACTCCAAGGGCTGCCAGCCTTGCCAGCACTTCGGCCTGCAAAAGGTGTTCGCTCTCCCACAACAGCGGCTGCCACAGCCCGGCCAGCAGCCCCTTTGCGGGCCGCTGCTGTACCAGAAAGCCCGCCGGGCTTTCCACCAGCGCCACCGTCACCGGCAGCACCTTGCGGGGCTTCGGCTTTGCCTTCTGGGGCAGCACGGCGGTGGTGCCCGCCGCGCTGGCCTGACACAGCCCGGCCAGCGGGCAGACATCGCACAGGGGTGCACCGTTGGGCACACAGACCAGCGCCCCCAGCTCCATCAGGGCCTGATTGTAATCCCCGGCCTTTTCCGGCGGCTGATGTTCCATCACCCGGGCAGTAAAGGCTTTTTTCACCTTCGGATCTGTAATGACACCGGGGTCATTATACAGGCGGGAAAACACCCGCAGCACATTGCCGTCCACCGCCGGTACCGGGATGCCAAAGCTGATGGATGCAATGGCCCCGGCGGTGTAGTCCCCGATGCCGGGCAGGGCCCGCAGGGCGGCATAGTCGGCGGGCAGCTGGCCGCCGTACTGTTCGCAGACGATCTTTGCGGCCTTCTGCAGGTTGCGCACCCGGCTGTAGTAGCCAAGACCCTCCCACAGCTTGTGCAGCTTTTCCTCATCGCAGGCGGCCAGCGCCGGGATATCCGGCAGCGCCGCCAGAAAACGCTCGTAATACGGCAGCGCCGCCGACACCCGTGTCTGCTGCAGCATCACTTCGCTGAGCCAGACGTGGTAGGGCGTGGGGTCCTCCCGGAAGGGCAGGATGCGGCGGTTTTTGTAAAACCAGTCCAGCAGGGCCGGTGCAATGTTTTCCACTTGTTTTTGTCTCCTTGTTGAAATTAAGGGCGGGTCACTATTTATAATGCCCTCCGCGATGCTCTGGGCATAAATAGCGGAACTATATTTTATAGTCGTGTTTGTCGCGGCCTGCGGGCCGCTCCAAACACCTTTTCACAGATGGAGTCCCAACCGGCAGCAACTGCGCTATCGCAAAACCTGCCGCTAGCCGCACCGACCTTTCCCGTGAAAATGCAATCCCGGAAAGTCCGCAGACTTTCCGGGATTGCGCTATTTAAAATAATTCTTCCGCTGTCATTGCCAGAGCAAAGCGGAGGCAATTCCCAATCGTTCTCAGAATCAGAAACCGTAAGCGGTGCGGGGGAACGGCAGCACGTCACGGATGTTCTGGATGCCCGTGAGGTACATGATCATGCGCTCGAAGCCCAGGCCGTAGCCGGCATGCTCCACGCCGCCGAACTTGCGCAGGTTGAGGTACCAGTCGTAGCTGGACTTATCCAGGCCCAGCTCGTCCATGCGGGCCACCAGCTTGTCGTAGTCCTCTTCACGCTGGCTGCCGCCGATCAGCTCACCGATGCCGGGCACCAGCATATCGGCTGCGGCCACGGTCTTGCCGTCCGGGTTCTGCTTCATGTAGAAGCTCTTGATCTCCTTCGGGTAGTCGGTGACGAACACGGGCTTCTTGAACACCACCTCGGTGAGGTAGCGCTCGTGCTCGGTCTGGATGTCCACGCCCCACTCCACCGGGAACTGGAACTTCTTGTTGTTCTTCTTCAGCACCTCGATGGCGTCGGTGTAGGTGATGCGGCCGAATTCGCTGTTTGCCACCAGCTCCAGGCGCTCGATGAGGCCCTTGTCGATGAACTGGTTGAAGAACGCCATCTCATCCGGGCAGTTGTCCAGCACATAGCGGATGACGTACTTGGTCATCGCCTCGGCGGTGTCCATGTAGCCGTTCAGGTCGCAGAAAGCCATCTCCGGCTCGATCATCCAGAACTCGGCGGCGTGGCGGGTGGTAAAGCTCTTCTCCGCGCGGAAGGTGGGGCCGAAGGTGTACACCTTGCCGAATGCCATGGCCATGGCCTCGGCTTCCAGCTGGCCGGAAACGGTCAGGTTGACCGGCTTCTCAAAGAAGTCCTTGGTATAATCCACGGTGCCGTCCTCGTTCTTGGGCACGTTCTCCAGGTCGAGGGTTGTCACGCGGAACATCTCGCCGGCACCCTCGCAGTCGGAGGCGGTCAGCAGCGGAGAGTGGGCGTAGACAAAGCCGTTCTCCTGGAAGAACTTGTGGATGGCATAGGCTGCCACGCTGCGCACACGGAATGCGGCGTTGAAGGTGTTGGTGCGGGGGCGCAGGGTGGGCATGGTGCGCAGATACTCCATGCTCATCTTCTTTTTCTGCAGGGGGTACTCGTCGGCGGGGCAGTCGCCCAGAATCTCCACGCTGTCAGCGTTCAGCTCAAAGGGCTGCTTTGCCTGCGGGGTGAGCACCAGCTTGCCCTTGACGCGCAGGCTGCTGTACAGACCGGTGTGGATGACTTCGTCGTAGTTTGCCAGCTTGCCGGCCTCCAGCACCACCTGCAGGGTCTTGAAGCAGCCGCCGTCCGACAGGGCGATGAAGCCGATGTTCTTGGAGTCGCGGATGTTCTTTGCCCAGCCGCAGACGGTGATCTCGGTGCCGTCGGCGGGGGTGTTTTTGAACAGCGAAACGATCTCAGTGCGTTCCATAGTGTTTGTTCTCCCTTTCGATATAAAATGAAAAAGACAGCTTTGTTCTCCCTGAAAGTTCAGGGCGAACAAGCTGTCTTGTAATGTCCGCGGTGCCACCTGAATTACCGGAAATGTCCGGTCGCTCACGCGCTCCTTTTGTAAGCGCTGTCCCTGTAACGCAGAACCTGCGGCGCACCTACTTGCGGCAAAGGCCGGTTCAGTTTGCTGCTCCCGGGTGTTCGTTCACGCGGCGTGCGGGCGCGGCTCTCAGCTGTGCCGCACTCTCTGGGCCGAACGGCCCGCGCTACTTTTCCCGATCGTTGCATTTGACCATTAAAAAATAGCACTTTGGCGGCCTTTTGTCAAGCACCGCCCAGCAGCGCGGCGGCCAGCCCCTTTGCGGCCAGCTGCCCGGCATACAGGGCTTCGTTCAGGTTGTTGCCGTGGCCGCCGATCTCGATGAGCAGGCTGCCGGTGGTCAGGTCCTGATTGTAAAACCGGTAGCTGAACAGCACCGGGCGGGTGAAGCCGGGGTACATGCCCTCCATAGCCCGCTCCCACGCCGCCGCAACCCGCAGGTTCTGCCGCCAGTCCGGCAGCTGAACGGTGGTGCCGTTGTCGCACCCGCAGATGATCATCACCTGGGCGGCCTGCCGCCCGTCTACGGTGCACACCGGGGCCATCCGGGAGCCGTTCTCGGTCTCGATGGCGTCGCGGTGCACATCCAGCACCACCTTGATGCTGGGGTACTGCGCCAGATACTGCTGCACCACGGCCCGGCTGTTGGCATAGCTGCCGGTGTAGCTGGGGTAGTCGTTCAGAGTCTCGTCGTGCAGGGTGTGGATGCCCGCCGCGTTGAGGGTGTCGGCCACCACCCGGCCCACCGCGCACATGTTGATGCTGCGGTCGGTGCTGCGGGCCCCGTCGCCGGGGGTGAACCACAGCCCGGCCGACAGGCGGTAGTCCTCGGTGGCGTGGGTGTGCATCACCAGCACCTGCGGGTCGGGGCTGTCCTTTTCAATGGCAAAGGGCAGCGGGTTTTCGATCTCGGCGGCAAGGTCCGCCGCCGTCTGCCGGGTGTTGTTCTTGATGCTGCCCGCCCCGCAGGCAACGTACTTTTCGCCGCTGCCCTGCGGGTACTGCTTTTCGATGACCGCTCCCGCATCCGCCGGGCGGGCGTCCTCCGGCTGCAGGGCCACCAGATAATCCTCGATGCCGCCGGTCAGCGCCTGCACGGCTTCCGGCACCGCTGAGGAAGCGGGCGGGGCCTGCTCTTCGGCGGCGGGCTCCGGCTCCGGGTCGGATGTCTCGCTTTGCAGGTTCCGCTGCCCCCACCACAAAGCCGTCTGCGCCGCCGGGAAGGGTGCTGCCACCGCCGCCGCCAAGGTCAGAGCGGCGCTGCGGCCCAGCACACACAGCGCCAGAAACAGGGCGGCGGCTTCCAGAAAAGCGCCCCAGTGGGCCTGCTGCCGCTGGGGCAGCGGTGTGCGGCTGCGCATGACTGATCCCCCCTTCCCGGAATCCCGTTCTTATTTTATATGCGGTCAGCCCGTCAGCCAGCACAGCTGCGCCACGCTGAGGCGGGGCTGCAGGGCCCGGTTCAGGATGCCCGCCAGCAGCGCCGACCCGTGAGCGATGACGCTGTCCAGCGCACGGGGCGTGAGCACCAGGTCTGCCCCCTCGTCGGCATCCATCAGGGTGGGGATGCCCGCCGCGATCACCGGTACGCCCAGGGCTGCGGCGTCCAGATGCCGGGCGTGTCGGGCATCCGCCGGGTGCAGGCCTGTGTCGGAAAACTGAATGGTGCGGCCCAGCCGGGCAGCCTCCGCACTGCAAAGGCTGTCCACACAGATCAGGGCTGCGGGCCGCACTGCATCGACCATGGCCGCCGCCAGCTGCCGCAGGGTCAGCCCGGTGTCTCCGGACACGCCGGGGGCCAGTGCCGCCACCGGCCGGATGCCCCGCACCGGCAGGGTATGCTGCGGCCCCATGGTGACCAGGATCTTCTGGGCTGTGCGGGGGCCAAGAGCGTCCGCCGTCACCCGCCGGTTGCCGATGCCCAGCACCAGCACCGGGCCTTCCGGCGGCAGCAGGGCCCGCAGCTCGGCTGCCCCGGTCTCGATCACATCCGTGTCCCGCTCGTCCAGGACGCTGACGCTGGGCATCTCCAGCGTGACGTACCGCCCGCGGGGCCTTGCCAGCCCCTCCCGCGCGATCTCCACCCGGGTGACCGTGACCCCGCCGCGCTTCGCTGTGGCCAGCCGCACCCCGGCGGGCAGCTCTGTCTCCGGGCCGCGGAATAGCTCGTCGGCCATATCTGTCGTGCGCATTTTCCCACACTCCCGTCTGTCCGGGGCCTGCAGACCCCTGTTTTTCGTGCAAAGTATGGGAAAATTGAAACTTTTCCAAACAAAAATCAAAAAAACGCTTGCGTTGGTACGGCAAATATGGTATCATAAGGTGCGCTGTTATAGGTAGCCAAGGAGGTG
>ENA-ORTQ01003922-ORTQ01003922.1-human-gut-metagenome-genome-assembly--contig:-NODE-3922-length-10560-cov-3.631318_pt1 | contig 10560 bp, 7 predicted proteins | sample MGYA00241912_ERZ509188 | MGnify/ENA primary metagenome ERZ509188 (study PRJEB26280, sample SAMEA2338849) | human gut metagenome | biome: human gut; feature: human-associated habitat; material: faeces...
TAGAAGGTTCCTTCGAAGCTGCAATCCAGGAAAACACAAAAGCAATCTTTATTGAAACACTTGGAAACCCGAACTCCAACCTGATTGATATCGAAGAAGTTGCAAAGGTTGCACATAAACATAACATTCCGCTTGTAGTGGATTCTACATTTGCAACACCTTATCTGGTTCGCCCGATCGAGTATGGCGCTGACATTGTGGTTCATTCCGCAACCAAATTTATCGGCGGACATGGTACTGCAATCGGCGGTGTAATCGTAGATAGCGGAAACTTTGACTGGAAAGCATCCGGCAAATTCCCGTGGATTTCTGAGCCAAACCCAAGCTATCACGGAATTTCCTTCGCAGAGGCAACTGCTCCGGCAGCATTTGTAACCTATATCCGTGCCATCATCCTTCGTGATACCGGTGCAACACTTTCTCCATTCCATGCATTTTTGTTTTTACAGGGACTGGAAACTCTTTCCTTAAGAGTTGAGCGTCACGTAAGCAATGCACTGAAAATTGTAGATTACCTGTCCAAGCATCCGCAGGTTGAGGCTGTACATCATCCGTCTCTGGAGAGTGAGCCAAGTCATTATCTGTACAAGAAATACCTTCCAAACGGCGGCGGTTCCATCTTCACATTCGAGATCAAGGGAGACGCCAAGACTGCACAGAAATTTATTGATAACCTTGCAATCTTCTCACTGCTTGCAAATGTTGCAGATGTAAAATCTCTTGTCATCCATCCTGCAACAACTACACACAGCCAGTGCACAGAGGAAGAGCTTCTTGACCAGGGCATCAAGCCAAACACAATTCGTCTTTCCATCGGTATTGAGAAAGCAGAAGACCTGATTGCAGCTTTGGACGCAGCATTTGAGGCAGTAAAATAAGACTGGTCATCCATAGCCAGGAAACATTTTTCCAGGATATAAAACTATAATGTAAAAGAACAGGCATCATATTTTCCAGAATGAGGGAATATGGTGCCTGTTTTTTGCATATAAAAGTATCGTAACACGATTATGTATTGATTCCTTTATATTTTCTTAATATTTTTCAGCAAAATTGTCAAAAAAAGTAGACGTCATCTAACAGAGTATGGTAAAATATAATTTCAAAAAGGAACGTGAAAGAGGGAAGGCGTGGTTTTTTTGATAGACATATCTAATCTGGACAGCCACTTATTTGAAATGCTGTCTCAGACTTCAGATAATCTGTATATTTATATGGCAGACCTGGAACGGGATTTTTCCAGATGGTCCAAATCAAGCGTGGATTATTTTAATCTGCCGGGAGAATATATTGCAGACACGGCGAACGAGTGGGTGAAGCATATCCATCCCCAGGATCAGCATATCTTTCTGGAAGATATTGGAAGGATTTTCGCGGGAAAAAGCAACCGCCACAATTGTGAATACCGTGCGCTGAATAAATACGGCAAATATGTGTGGGTGAAGTGCCAGGGAGTTGTGGAGCGCCATGAGGATGGAAGCCTGGGGCTTTTTGTGGGAACTATGATGAATCTTGGAGTGAATGCCAAGTTTGATCAGCCAACAGGCCTGTACACATTTCATGAGCTGAAGAAGCAGCTGCCTGTGTTTATCAATCAGGGAATGGAGGGTGCCATTCTCTTATTTGACGTGGACAGACTGCAGAGAATCAACGATCTTCTTGGATATATGGTGGGAGATGAGGTTCTTCAGCTTCTGGGACAGAAGTGCCATGAACTGGTGGGTGTTACCTTTTACCGTGGTCAGGGAGGCAAGTTCTACTGCATTACCACAGATCTGGATCAGGACAAAATAGAATGGATCTATCAGCAGGTGAAACGGTTCGGAGAGGAAGTTCCAAGGGAGATGAAGCTGGAGATCCAGCTGACTATTTCCTGCGGAGTGGCATTTTTCCCCCAGGATGCAGAGGACTTCGAGACTTTGCATGCCAATGTGGAATATGCCCTGGAACAGGCGAAGAAGGACGGCAGAGGCTGCATTGCCCAGTTTTCCGGCAAAATGCACAGGAGAACTGTGGAGCAGTTCCGGCTTCAGGAGGTGTTAAGGGAGGCAATTGCCAATGAATTCCGTGGATTTTCCCTGGTTTACCAGCCGTTGATCAGAGGAGAGAAACAGCAGGTTTACGGCGCGGAGACATTGATGCGTTTTTATCTGCCGGATGGAAGTATGGTTTCCCCTATGGAGTTTATTCCCATTCTGGAAGAGGACGGAACCATCCGCGAGGTGGGAGAGTGGCTTTTGAATGCAGCCCTTGCCCAGGCGGCTCTGTGGCGGAAGGAGAATCCGGATTTCGTAATTTCCGTGAATGTTTCCTATATTCAGATGCTGCAGCCGGGATTTCGTGAGATGGTCACCAGGATTCTGGAGGAATCCCAGACATCAGCTCAGTCTCTGATCCTGGAGCTTACAGAAAGCTGCAAGGTTTCAGATCCAAACAGGCTGCAGGATGATTTTGAATATTTCAAGAACCTGGGAATTAAGATGGCGCTGGATGATTTTGGCACGGAGTATTCCTCCATTGCACTGCTTCGCAAGCTGAAGCCCCAGCTGATCAAGATCGACCATACTTTTGTACGTTCCATTCAGGATGACGAGATGGATCAGGCAATTCTGGAATATATTATGAACTTAAGCAAGCAGACCAAGATCCAGGTTTGCGTGGAAGGCGTGGAGAATGCGGAGATTCTGGCCGTGGTACAGAGCTATCAGCCGGAGCTTCTGCAGGGATATTACTATTCTAAGCCATGTCCTGCAGCAGAGTTCTATGAGAAATATTTTGACAGATAAAGCTTATTTGAAAAATTGAGAAAGAGGCCTTGTGTTTTCTGTTTTGAGAGCATGAGGCCTTTTTGTATGCTTTGAAAGAGGCGCTTTTCGTTGGCGGGGAGTTGAAAAGTGCTGATGCAAGTTTCGCAGAATGGTCACAGAGTTTTTCAGGTTCATTTCAGGTTGGGCTTCTATAATCTCAAAAGACGATCGGGACGGTCTGGAATTTTGGGTCGGCGGTTCCGGGAAGGGAGGTAAAACGGATGGATGCAAAGGAAATAAAACCAGGCGTGATAAGGCCGGCAGGCCATTATCGCCATGAGCTGAAATATAACATTACTTACTGGCAGTATCTGCAGCTTCGAAGCCGTTTTCGTCAGGTGATGAAAACAGATCCGCACACAGAGTCGGATGGGACCTATCAGATTCGCAGCATTTATTTTGACAATGTGCAGGATAAGGCACTTCGGGAAAAAGTAAACGGCGTGGCGAAAAGGGAAAAGTTTCGAATTCGCTACTATAATGATAATTTCACGTATATTATTCTGGAAAAGAAAATAAAAGATAACAATCTTTGCATGAAGGTAAGTGCAGGACTGAAAGATGCTGAGTGCAGGATGCTTCTTGCAGGAAATCTGGAATGGATGAGAAATCATCCTTCGTCTTTAGTTCAGGAGCTTTACGGGAAAATGAAGTACCAGCAGTTAAGACCAAGGGTACTTGTTTCCTATACAAGAGAACCGTATATTTATGCAGCCGGAAATGTGCGGATCACCTTTGACTGGAATGTACGAACCACCATGTATCACCAGAAGTTTCTGGAAGAGAAGGTGTATGATGTGGAAGCCGTGCAGTGTCCGGGAGAAATGATCATGGAAGTAAAATATGATGCATTTTTGCCCAGGGTGATACAGGATCTGATCCAGATGGACGGAGTGCGGCAGCAGTCTTTTTCCAAATATGGGGCGTGCAGGAACTATGGATAATACAGGAGGAATTGTAAAGTGACATTTAATGATATTTTTAAATCCAGTTTTCTGGAAAGTATAACAGAATTTTCAGCAGTGGACACTCTGATTGCTATGGTGGCGGCGCTGGTGATCGGAATGTTTATTTTTGTAGTTTATAAGAAGACGTTTAACAGTGTGATGTATTCCACAGGATTCGCTATGATCCTTGTGGGGATGACTATGGTGACAACCCTGGTAATTCTGGCGGTAACGTCAAATGTGGTGCTGTCTCTTGGTATGGTAGGTGCACTTTCCATCGTGCGTTTCCGTGCGGCAATTAAAGAGCCGATGGAAATTGTGTATCTGTTCTGGGCAGTGGCAGCCGGAATTGTGATCGGTGCGGGAATGCTGCCGCTGGCAGTGATCGGTTCTGCTATTATCGGTGTGATTCTTATTCTTTTTGCCAACAAAAAAATACATGACAATCCATATCTTCTGATTCTGAACTGTCAGGATGAAAATGCAGAAAACACAGCTCTTTCTCTTATGAAGGAAGCAGTGAAAAAATATGCAGTGAAATCAAAAACAGTAAACGCGCAGGGAATCGAGTTCACAGCAGAGATCCGCATGAAAGACGGGGAAACTGCATTTGTAAACCGTCTGAATGAAATAGCAGGTGTGGAAAATGCAACTCTGGTAAGCTATAACGGTGAATATATGTCCTGACAGGAGGGAAAAGCACATGGTTACAAATAAATATATAACAAGGATTGCATCTGTAATCATGGCTGCGGCAGTGATTCTGTGTCTTATGGCCTCTCTTTTTTCTGATAAGCTTCAGGAAGTCTATGGAAACAATGCGGTCACAATGAAATATGAAAGCAAGCTGTTTAGCACAGATCAGATTATGGATATTGATATTCTTATGGACGAGGATGACTGGAATAATATGCTGGAAAATGCTATTTCCGAGGAATATTATTCCTGCAATGTGGTGGTAAACGGCAAGACCTTTTATTCTGTTGGAATCCGTCCAAAAGGAAACACAAGCCTTTCCTCTATTGCAAATGATCCGGATACTGACCGGTACAGCTTTAAGCTGGAATTCGATCATTATATAGAAGGGCAGACATGCTATGGACTGGATAAGCTGATCCTGAACAACAATTATGCAGATGCTACCAACATGAAAGAGGCAATTGTTTACGACATGTACCAGTATCTTGGTGTGGATGCTTCTTTATATAATTATGCAAAAATTAGCGTAAACGGAGATTACCGGGGTGTTTATCTGGCACTGGAAGCTGTGGAGGATAGCTTCATGCTGCGAAACTACGGAACGGAGGACGGAAATCTGTATAAGCCGGAGAGCATGGGCATTGGCGGCGGTGTAGATGGAAATGGTTTTCCGCAGATGGGAGAGATGCCAGATGGAACGGACTTTCCGCAGAAGGGAGAGATGCCAGATGGAACGGACTTTCCGCAGAAGGGAGAGATGCCAGATGGAAATGGTTTTCCACAGAAGGGAGAGATGCCAGATGGAGCGGACTTTCCACAGAAGGGAGAGATGCCGGATGGAGAGGACTTTCCGCAGAAGGGAGAGATGCCGGATGGCGAGGACTTTCCGCAAATGGGAGAAGCTCCCAATGGAGAAGCAGCAGATATCAAAATGGGAATCATGGGTGGAAATGGCGGCGCAGATCTGAACTATACAGATGATGATCTTGACAGCTATTCTACAATCTGGGATGGTGAGATCACAGATTCGGATAAAAAAGACCACAAGCGGGTGGTAGAAGCCTTAAAAAATATCAGTGAAGGTACAGATTTGGAAACCTATATGGATGTAGATAATATACTGAAATATATGGCAGTTCACACCTTCGTGGTGAACGATGACAGCCTTTCCGGTACTATGGCGCATAATTATTACCTGTATGAATATAATGGCAAGCTGAATATTTTGCCATGGGACTACAACCTTTCCTTTGGCGGTATGTCCATGGGCGGCAAAATGGGAGGTCAGTCCTTGGGAGCAACTTCGGTGATCAACGATGCCATTGATACGCCATTTTCCATTACTGATTTTTTCGATGCCCTTCTGGAAAACGAGGAATATCTGGAACAGTACCATGGGTATCTGAATGAACTTGTGGAAAAATATGTGAATGGTGGTGAGTTTGAGAAAACTTATGAGAGAATCCGCAGCCAGATCGATGACCTGGTAGGAAATGACCCCACTGCTTTTTACAGCTATGAAGAATATGAGGAAGCCGCAAATATGCTAATAGAAGTGGTACAGCTTCGGGCAAAAAGCGTCAGCGGCCAGCTGGCAGGCACTATTCCATCCACAGACGAAGGCCAGCAGCAGGATTCTTCCAACCTGATTGATGGCTCAGACATTGATCTTAGTGTAATGGGCAGCTTTTCCGGTGGGGGAGGCGGAAACGAAGGTCAGGGAAAGGATAATGGCTTTGCAGGCACGCCCCAGCCTTTCGATGCAGGAGATGTTTCTCCGATATCTGAGGAAAAAGCTGATTTACAGGACTCCAATCAGGATAGTGTAAAATAAGAAAAAAACGGAGTTGCGAAATCTATACTGCATTGTAAAGATTAGATAAGTAAACTTCATCGGCCGATAAAAATGCTTGTCATAATAGAGTGAATCCGTTATAATTTTATATATATAAGATGCAAGAATAAATAATATTCAGATAATTACAACGGTGAAAAGAGGAAAACGTAGTCATTGTAGTTGTGCAGAATTATATAAAGGGGGATTTTACTATGACAAAGATGAAGAAATTGTATTTACCCGTTCTTACCGCGGCAGCCATTACATTTTCCATTTTCGGAATGCCAAAGAAAGCAGAGGCCTCCTGTAATACCTATCAGGTAAATGTAGCCAAGGGCTATTTGGCTCTTCGTACAGATACAGCCTTTGACAGCAGAAATGAGATTGGAGAGCTTTACAATGGAGATCTGGTAGAGGTGATGGATTATACAGGTGCCACCGGCTACTGGTATGTATACTCACCGAAGTATGATACCTTTGGTTATGTGAATAACGATTATCTTAATTCTATTTCTTCTTCAGTATCGGCTTATGATACCATGTGGACCGTAAGTGTGGAGAAAGGCTATCTGGCACTCCGTAATGCAGCATGCTATGACTCTGCCAATGAAATTGGCAAGCTGTATTCCGGCGATAATGTGTGGGTTTGCGACAGCAGCGATTCTACGTACTGGTATGTATACTCACCGAAGCTGAACTGTTATGGTTTTGTAAATCAGGAATATCTGTATACAAATGAAGATATGGATGCGGGAACCAGCTATTTCGGTGAGACCAGAATGGTCAGCGTAGCCAAGGGTTACCTGGCACTTCGCAATATGAAGGCTTATGATGCTTCCAATGAGATCGGAGAGCTTTACACCGGAGATGTAGTCCAGCTTCTGGAGACAAGTGATCCGAAGTACTGGTATGTATATTCTCCGAAATATGATATGAACGGTTTCGTGAACAAAGACTACCTGGTAGGCGGCAGTACATTCGCTACCAAGTCTGTCAGTGTATCCAAGGGTTATCTGGCACTTCGCTCTGCTATGAGCTATGATGAATCCAATGAGATCGGAGAGCTTTATACCGGTGACACCGTAGTGGTGATCGACTCCAGTAACTCCCAGTACTGGTATGTATATTCCACCGGTCTTATGATGTATGGCTATGTAAATAAAGATTATCTGTACTGATTTACTGATCATTTGAAACGCTGCTGTTTTTAATTAGACAGCAGCGCTTTTTTGTTGTATTTAAAAGACAGGTGTGCTAAAATTACAAAGTAATTGAATTTTGTTAAGTGAACAGCATGCCGGAGACTTTTTATAAGCTTTGGAAATGCTGCTAGAGGGAACCAGGGTAAGAGCCTGGACGGTTGCGGCCACTGTAAGCAGGAAGGTGTACTTCAAAATGCCATTGCATACCTATATGCGAGAAGGCGGGGAACACCATTATAACCTGTAAGTCAGGAAACCTGCTTGGCAAAGTAAGAAGGAGCTTCCGTTAAAAGTATCCCTTTTAGCTGCCGTAATGACAGCTTTTTTGAAGCCCCATCTTTTCGGTTACAAAACAAACGAAAAGAGAGGAAAAACAAATGAAAAACAAAGAATTATCCAGAAGAATCATGGCACTTGCAATGGCAGCAGCTTTGTCTGTATCTGTAAGCCCGGTTGTTTATGCCGCAGAGCGTGCAGACGCCCAGACTATCAAGGAAGACAACCAGCCGACAGCTGACGCCGAAGAGAGCGCAGAGGAAGCAGAGGGTACAGCAGAGGAAGGTACCAAAACCGAGTATCCGCTGACCATCACTACCTATGATTATGACGGAAACGAAATCGAAACTACCTATGAAAAAGCACCGGAAAAAGTTATTGCTGTATATCAGGGAAGTATTGAGACCATGCTCTCCCTTGGACTTGAGGATCGCCTTGTAGCAACAGCAGGTCTTGATAACGAAGTTCCGGACGATCTTAAAGAAGCATTCTCCAAAACAAATTATCTTGATGAATTTACCCCATCCCTTGAAACTGTAACCATGCTTGAGCCTGACATGATCCTTTCCTGGAGTTCCCTGTTTTCAGACAAGAACCTTGGAAATGTAACAAATTGGATTGACAAAGGCTGCAACACTTATTACAACTCCAATACACGCCCTGGCGGAGCTAGAACTCTTGAGAACGAGTATACAGATATTCTGAACCTTGGTAAAATCTTCGATGTTCAGGACAAAGCAGAAGCAATCGTAGACAACATTAAAGATGTAATCAACAACACTCTTGAGGCAACAAAGGACGCTGAAGAGAAACCAACCGTTATGGTTCTTGAGCCATTAGGAGAGAACATTACAAACTACGGCGCAAGCAGCCTTGGCGGAGATATGGTTACACAGCTTGGTGCAACACTTGCAAACCCGGATGCTTCCACAGTTGGAAAGGAAGACATTATCGCAGCTAACCCGGATGTTATTTTCGTCGTTTACATGCCATATGCAGGAGATGATCCACAGAGTGTTATGGACAGCCAGCTGGCAGTTATCCAGGAGGATGAAGCTCTTCAGAGCCTTGATGCGGTAAAGAACGGTCGTGTTTACCCAATCATGCTCAGCGAGATGTATGCAAGTGCAACACGTACCCAGGATGGAATCGAAACCTTTGCAAAGGGCTTATATCCAGACGCAGCAATTGACTAAGTGAGGAAACAACAGTGAAAAAAGAAAAGGTTGTCCGCACATCTATGTATGCGGCAGTGCTTATTTTTCTGATACTGTTTCTGGTGTTTTCCGTGCTTGCAGCAGTTACCTTTGGAAATGCGGATCTGTCTTTGAAGGATGTATACAGTGTGATTTTATACAAGCTTTTTCACATCAAAAGTCTGGCCGCTTATGGAGAAGGGGCAATACATGATGTGGTGTGGCTGATCCGTCTTCCAAGGGTGCTGCTTGCACTGGCAATCGGAATGGCACTTTCTGTGTGCGGAGTGGTGATGCAGGCAATCGTGCAGAATCCTCTTGCAGATCCCTATGTGCTTGGAATTTCTTCCGGTGCCTCTCTTGGGGCAACCCTTGCAATCATGCTTGGCATAGGAAGCTTTCTTGGCGGAAACTCTGTGGGAATCTGTGCATTTATCGGAGCTATGCTTACATCATTTGCAGTTATCGCTATTGCAAACATGGGTGGAAAGGCAACGTCTGCCAAGCTGATTCTTGCCGGAATGGCCATTAGTGCGGTATGCTCTGCTTTTTCAAATTTTGTAATTTACATAACAAATGATAAAAACGCTGCTACAGAGGTTATGAAGTGGAACATGGGAAGCCTTGCGGGGGCAAGCTGGGCAAGAGTGGGTGTGATGCTGCCGGTTACTCTGGTGTGCGTTCTGCTTTTTCTTACACAATATCGAAGCCTGAACCTGATGCTTCTGGGGGATGAGGTATCTATTACTCTTGGAACAGACCTGCACAGATTAAGAACAGTATATCTGGTGGTAGCTTCTGTAATGATCGGATTTGCGGTATACTGTGCCGGAGTTATCGGTTTTGTTGGACTTGTGATCCCTCATGTTGTGCGGATCCTTTTCGGAACAGATCACAGTCGCCTCCTTCCACTTGGGGCACTTCTTGGTGCCGCCTTTCTGATCTGGTGCGATGTGGCATGCCGCGTGATCCTGAAAAATTCTGAAATGCCTCTTGGAGTTTTGGTTTCCATTATCGGTGCGCCTTGCTTCATTTATCTGCTGGTGAAAAAATCCTATGGCTTTGGAGGAAGAAAATGAGAATAACAACAGAAGATATTCGGGTTGGTTTTCACACCAGGCAGATTTTGAAGGGGATTTCTATTGATAGTGGAAATAAAGAACTGGTTGGAATCATTGGACCAAACGGAAGCGGAAAATCCACTCTTTTGAAGTGTATATACCGTGTACTGAAGGCTGATTCAGGGGCCGTTTATCTGGACGGGGATGAGCTTTATTCCATGAATGCAAAAAGCTCTGCAAAGAAAATGGCAGTGGTAGCCCAGCACAACTATTATAATTTTGATTTTAGCGTGCGGGAGGTTGTTCTCATGGGACGCGCTCCTCACAAAAAGGCACTGGAACGGGATAATGCAAAGGATTATCAGATTGTAGAGGAAGCTTTGCAAAGGGTTCAGATGGAGCAGTTTGCGGACAGAAGCTTTTCTACATTGTCTGGAGGCGAACAACAGAGAGTCATTCTCGCCCGTGCCCTTGCACAGCAGACCCCTGCGCTGATTCTGGATGAGCCCACCAATCATTTGGATATTACTCATCA
>ENA-ORTQ01003930-ORTQ01003930.1-human-gut-metagenome-genome-assembly--contig:-NODE-3930-length-10532-cov-2.053832_pt1 | contig 10532 bp, 5 predicted proteins | sample MGYA00241912_ERZ509188 | MGnify/ENA primary metagenome ERZ509188 (study PRJEB26280, sample SAMEA2338849) | human gut metagenome | biome: human gut; feature: human-associated habitat; material: faeces...
CTCTCGGGCAACGGCGTGATCGACCTCTATGCCTACGAACAATACCTCTCCGGTGCGCTGAAGGACTATACCCCGACCGATGCGGAGATACGCCGTTCGCTGGACCGGATCGCCTGACAGGGGAAAGGCCGTGAAACGGGAGGGAAATGCCCCGTTTCACGGTCCTGCACCCTCCTGCGCAGGGTTTCCACTTACAATCCGGAATCACAGAGGAAACAGAGCCATCCGTTTTTCCGCTAAAAAATTAAAAAATATTATGAATTTCGAAAAATCTTTTATATCTTGCATCCAGTTAATTCAATACAAAATTTCAAATCGTCGTATTTTTAACAAAAATAGACTAACAACCGCAACTTAGAAACGAAATACGGATTACAACCCGACGCTTTTCGCACCGAAAACAATACCAAACCGTAACATACGCCTACCGAACCTCCCCCGAAACGCACCCGCAAACCCGAACGCATGTCACGACGCCAGCCGATAATCCCCTGCCTCACCGGACGGACCACCCGCCCGGCGGGAGCCGCTGCGGAAGCCGCCGGACCGAGAAGGGGGGGGGGAACTTTCAAACACGGACTCCGGTAAGGTTCTCCGGCGTTCCATATCCACGGAACGCATTTTCTATCAGACGCTTAACAATGTATGGACGCTGATCCCCGTGCCCCAGAAGGACTCGGAGGCAGCCTTCGTTGCGCCCGTATCATACCGTCAAGTCTGGCATCCGCTCCGGATGTCAGGCTTTTTTGTGCGCCCGGGCCCCTGAAAACCGCGAACTCCCTACCCTCATCAATTATTAACCCAACACATTATGAAATGAAAAAAACACTACTCCTGTTTCTGTTTTTTTGTACGGGCTTCGCAGCAGCCGTCGCCCAGACAAGACTCTCCGGCGTAGTCAGGGATGCCGAGAACGGCAAACCGCTGGATTTCGTGAGCGTGGCCGTCAAGGGCACGACCGTCGGCATAGCGACCGACGCACAAGGCAAATTCGCACTCGCCCTGCCCGCAGGCGCGACGACGCTGGTGGTCAGCTACGTGGGCTACGACACGCAGGAGGTGGAGATCAAGGGGCGCCGGCACATCGACGTCTCCCTTCAGAAATCCTCCCTCAAAATGGACGCGGTCGTCGTAACCGGATTCCAGGACATCAAGAAGCAGACCTTCACCGGATCGTCCGTCAAACTCAAGACCGAGGACCTGAACATGGCCGGCGTGACGGACGTGAGCCGCATGCTCGAAGGCAAGGTGGCGGGCGTCTCGGTGCAGAACGTCTCGGGAACGTTCGGCGCGGCCCCCAAAGTCCGCATCCGCGGCGTCACGTCGATCAACGGCGACAACAAGCCGCTGTGGGTAGTGGACGGCATGGTGCTCGAGGACGTCGTGGACATCTCCAACGACCAGCTTTCGAGCGGCGACCCCACCACGCTGCTCGGCTCCTCGGTGGCGGGCATCAACGCTTCGGACATCGAGACCTTCGACATCCTGAAGGACGCCGCCGCAACGGCGCTCTACGGCGCCCGCGCCATGAACGGCGTGATCGTCATCACCACCAAGCGGGGAAAACAGGGAGCCCCGATCATCACCTACAACGGCAACTTCACGCTGCGGACCAAGCCCCGTTATTCGCAGTACAACATCATGAATTCCTACGACCAGATGTCGGTCTTCTCCGAAATGGAGCGCAAGGGGCTGCTCGGACCCGACATCGTGAACTCCGCGAACTCGGGCGTTTACGGCATCATGTACAACCAGATCAACGCCTACAACGCCAGCAGCGGCAAATTCGGGCTGGAGAACACGCGGCAGGCGCGCCACGACTTCCTGATGAAGTACGCCAGGGCCAACACCGACTGGTTCGACAAGCTGTTCACCTACAACCTCATGCACGAGCACTCGCTCAGCATCTCGTCCGGCTCCGAGAAGTCGCGCACCTACGCCTCGATCGGCTTCCTGGGCGACAACGGCTGGAGCATCGCGGACAAGGTAAACCGCTACACGGTCAATTTCCGCAACGATTTCGACGTCAGCAGCAAAATCCGCACGTCGGTTCAGGTCGTGGGATCGCTGCGCCAGCAGGACGCCCCCGGTTCGTTCACCCGCCAGTCCGACGTGGTGACGGGCAGCTTCTCGCGCGACTTCGACATCAACCCCTTCAGCTACGCGCTCAACACCAGCCGCGCCCTGCGCCCCTACGACGACGAGGGCAACCTGGAGTACATCACGATGAACTACGCCCCGTTCAACATCCTCTCGGAGCTGCGCAACAACCAGCTCCACCTAACGGTGGCCGACGTGAAGTTGCAGGGCGAGCTGAACTACACGATCGTCCCGGGACTGCGCTACAACTTCACCGGGGCGCTGCGCTACGTACAGACCACGCAGGAGCACGAAATCACCGAGCACGCCAACGCCGCCAACGCCTACCGCGCGGCGGGCAACTCGACCATCCGCAGCCTCAACCCGTTCCTCTACCGCGACCCGAACGACCTCTCGGCCGAACCGGTCGTCGTGCTCCCCTACGGCGGCTTCTACAACACGGCCACCAACAAGATGCTCAACTACGTCGTCCGCAACTCGCTCAGCTACACAAAGGTTTGGGATACGGACCGCACGCACGAGCTGAGCGTGCTGGGCGGCATGGAAATCCGCTCCACCGACCGGCGCGTCAATTCCACGACCGGATACGGCTACCAGTACGACGGCGGCGGCGTGGTGTCGCTCGATCCCAAACTGATGGAGATGCTCGTTTACCGGCAGTCGCCCTACTACATGATGGAGGACACCTACGAGCGCAATGCGGCCTTCTACGCCAACGCCGACTACACGTTCGACCGCCGCTACTCGATCTCGGCCTCGGCGCGTTACGACGGTTCGAACCAGTTAGGACGCGGCGCCGCGAAGCGGTGGCTGCCCACATGGACCTTCGCCGGGAAGTGGATCATCTCCAACGAAGCCTTCATGGAGAACGCCTCGCGCATCGTCGATTTCATGAGCCTGCGCGCCAGCTACGGACTGACGGCCAACATCCCGCCTTCGGCCTCGAACGCCATGGCGCTCTACTACAACCAGGAGCTCTACCGGCCCGGAAACGCCGAGGTGGGCATCACGCTGGCCGACTTGCAGAACACCGAGCTGACGTGGGAGAAGAACTACCAGCTCAACGTGGGCTTCGACCTGACGCTGTTCGGCGGACGGCTCGACTTCAACGTGGATTACTTCAACCGGCAGGGTTTCGACCTGATCTCGCAGATCAAGGTGGCGGGTATCGGCGGCTTCATGTGGAAGAACGCGAATTACGCCGATCTCGACTCGCAGGGCGTGGACATCACGCTCGGCGGCAAGATGATAAGCACCAAGGACTGGACCTGGTCGGCGCACTTCACCTTCGGCTATTCGAAGAACATCATCCGCAACGCCAAGAACAGTCCGGAGGTGTTCGAGCTCGTCCGCCAGGAGGGAGGCAACAAGAACAACTACCCGGTGAACAGCCTCTTCTCGATTCCCTTCGCGGGACTGAATCCCGAGACGGGCATCCCCATGTTCTACAACGAGAAGGGCGAGATCGGATACGACTGCTACATGCAGGGCATCGAGACCGACTTTCTGAAGTACGAGGGGCAGATCGACCCCAAATACACGGGCGGACTGAACACCACGCTGCGCTGGAAGAGTCTTTCGATGAACCTCTTCTTCACGTTCCAGGCGGGCAACGTCATCCGGCTCAACCCGGTGTTCAGCTCCAGCTACAGCGACATCACGGCTCTCCCGAACGAGTTCAAGGACCGCTGGATCATGAGCGGCGACGAGCAGCGCACCGACATCCCGGCCATCGCCGACAACCTCATGCAGAAGCTCTACCTCTCGAGCGCCTACCCGTACAACAACTACAACTACTCGTCGGCGCGCGTGGCCAAGGGAGACTTCATCCGCCTCAAATCGCTCTCGATCAACTACGAGCTGCCCTCGGCGCTCGTCCGCAAGAGCCGCGTGTTCAAGCGCGCCGCCGTGCGGCTGACGGCCAAGGACCTCTGGCTGATGTACTCGGACAAGGCCCTCAACGGTCAGGACCCCGAGTTCTTCAACACGGGCGGCGTGGCCATGCCCGTCCAGACGCAGTTCGTGCTCTCGCTCGATTTAGGTTTCTAACATAAAGTACGCAAGCAATCATGAAAAGAATCATCGAAATATTCCTCGTAACGCTGGGCTTGGCGCTGTCGGCGGGATGCAGCGAGTTCCTGGACACCGTGCCCGACAACCGCACCACCATCGACACGCCGAAAAAGATCAGCCAACTGCTCGCCACGGCCTACCCCGACCGAACCTACATGACGCTCATCGAGCACCGCTGCGACGGATACACCGATTTCGGAAGCACCTTCCAGGGAATGCAGCCCGACGCGGCGTTCGACAACGTCGTGAGCGCCTTCCTCTGGGACGAGTTCACCCGCTCGGAATCGGGCAACGACACCAACGAGCAGTACTGGACCTCGGCCTACAACGCCATCGCCGTGGCCAACCACGCGCTCGAAGCCATCGAACAACTGCCCGATCCCGGTGCGGCCTCCCTGCAGAAGGGCGAAGCGCTGCTGGCCCGCGCCTACGCGCACTTCTGCCTGCTGACCCTCTTCGCCGACTTCTTCGACACGAACAACCTCGCGGCCAATCCGGGCATCCCCTATGTAACCGAACCGGAGACGGTCGTCATCAAGCATTACGACCGCGAAACGGCCGCCCAGACGCTCGAACACGTCCTGAAGGACCTCGAGGAGGGAATGCAGCTCGTAGGCGGCAGCAGCGACTACGACCAGCCCAAATTCCACTTCACGCGGGATGCCGCCGCGGCGCTCGGCGCCCGCATCGCCCTCTTCTCGCGCAACTACAACGACGTGATCCGTTACGCCAACATGCTGCTGCCCACGCCGACACAGCACTTCGCGCTTTCCTACACCGACGACACGCCCGTACTGAACGCCGACGGGTCGCCGGCACAGGGCGTGGACCCGAACGACGCGGCCGACCAGTTCATGCGGAGCAACCTCCACGACTGGCGCACCTATATCAAGAGCGGCAACCCCGACCAGATGGGCACGGACTTCACCAGCGCCAGCGCCAACGCCAACCTGCTCCTCACCGAGTGCGTGACGCTGGCCTACCGGGAGATGGTCGGAACGGCCTACGTCCGTCACGCGATGGAGCGCACGGCCATGGTGACGCTGCTGACCGAGAACGTCACGGGCGACCCGTGGATCTTCCAGAACGTAGCCTACCAGTGGAACGGCGGACGCACCTACTGGCTGCCGAAGTTCTACGAGGACTTCAAGATCGACAATCCCGTGGCGCAGACCGGAGTGCCCTACTCGAAGTGCGCGCTGCTGCGGCTGGAGGAGGTGCTGCTCGCCCGCGCCGAAGCCTACGCCATGCTGGGCAACTACGACGGCGCGCTGGACGATCTGAACATGTTCGCCGCCTGCCGCATAGACGATTACGCCTACGGACCGAACACCCTCTACAAGGACAAGCTGACCGACTACTACACGGCCCAGCTCAACGCTCCGGACCACTTCATCAACAGCGCCTACAACGCCGGCCGTTTCAAGGCGGGCGACGAGGGCAACGTGCAGAAGGCGCTCATCCTGACCGTACTGGACTTCCGCCGCATCGAGTTCCTCTACGAAGGCATACGCTACTGGGACGTGCTGCGCTGGAACATTCCCGTGACGCACACAACCATCGACGGCGCCACCAGCACCCTCACGCCCGACGACGACCGCCGCATCCTGCAAATCCCGCAGATCGCGACCGCCTCGGGCATTCAACTCAACGACATGGTAAACATCCCCTATCCGTGGTAATTCAAAAGCTGAAAATACGATGAAAACACTACGTCATATCCAATTCTGCCTCTTCGCGCTCCTGGTCGGAGCAGCCTTCACGGCCTGCAACGAGGAGGACCCCATCGACCCCAACGCCGACATTCCCGGCCTGGGCGGCGAAGAGACCGTCCAGACGGAGACCGACCGGTGGCTCTACGAAAACTACGTCGTGCCGTTCAACATCGACGTCGAATACAAGTGGGACGCCACGGACATGATGCCTTCGATCGACAAGCAGTTAGTACCCGTCGATGAGGAGCTGGTCATCCCGTTCATGCAGGTGATGTACGACGTCTGGTTCTCGCCCTACGAGCAGACGGCCGGACTCGACTTCGTCAAGGAGATCACGCCCAAGAAGGTCGTGCTGGTCGGCAGTCCCGAGTACGAATTCGGAGCCATCAAGCTCGGACAGGCCGAAGGCGGCCGCAAGATTCTGCTGCTCAACGTGAACGGGTTCGACCCATCGGATGCCGCGAACGTCAAGGAATTCCTCCACACCATCGAGCACGAGTTCGCGCACATTCTGCACCAGACGGTGCTCTTCGACAAGAACTACGAAAAGATCAGCGCCGGCAACTACCTTCCCTCGGGCTGGACGAGCGTCTCGGATTCGGAGGCGCGCCAACTGGGCTTCATCACCCCCTACGCCATGTCGGGCAAGGACGAGGATTTCGTGGAGATGATCTCGATGATCATGGTCTACGGCCGCGAATGGTACGAAGAGACGGTGCTGACCGAGGCCGGGACGACCGGCGCGGCCCTGTTGCAGCAGAAGGAGCAGATCGTGATCGACTACCTGAAAAACACCTGGGGCATCGAGTTCTACGACACGGCGGGCGAAAAAGGACTGGTGACCTGCGTACAGGAGGCCATCGCCCAGGTGGTCGCGGACAATCAATAACCCTATAACACGGCAGAAAGATGAAAAAACACCTCTATCGCATATTCCTGCTCCCGGTCGTGCTGCTGGCTGCGACCGCCTGCAACGACAACGACTACGAAACGACGATGGGCGACGTGGACCAGCGCCTCGACGAGGCCATCTCCTCCTACTACGGGGAGCTCTCCGCGGCCGAAAACGGCTGGATCGCCAACATTCCCACATCGAAGGGCATCTACCGGTTCTGGATGGATTTCACCGACGACAACCGCGTGACGATGTACACCGACAACCTGATGTACCCCGACTTCCGGACCACGCCCGACGAAAGCAGCTACCGCATCCAGGGGTTGCAGCGTCCGACGCTGATCTTCGACACGTACAGCTACCTGGCCATCATCAACGACCCGAACTCCGACATCAGCGGCGGCAGCGCGGAGGACAACCAGGGCCTCGAAACCGACTTCGAGTTCGAAATCGCCTCGTTCGACGGCGACACCTTCTCGCTGCTCGGCCGCCGCAACCGCGTCGAGGCCACGCTGACGAGAGCCTCGGCCGAAGAGAAGAACCTCGTGCAGCAGGGGGCGCTGATGCAGGTGCAGGAGGACCTCCAGCAATTCATCAACCGCGACGGCTACTGCTACGTCGCGCTGGGCAGCGGGAAGGTCGCCGTGGATTTCGACCTGCGTTCCGTCACGCTGAGCTACGTGCAGGGCACCAACACGGTGATCTCGGCCACCACGTCGTCCTATGTCGATCTGAAACACAACATCGTACTGCAGGAGCCGCTCGTCATGCAGGGGTCGATCATCTCGGGATTCCTCTGGAACGACGCCACGCAAAGCTACACGGCCGTCTCCTCGCAGCAGATTCCCGTGCAGCGGCAGGACGAGGCCATCATCGGGCTCGACGCGATGCTGGGCGCCGGCAGCGGCTACAAATACACCGCGCTGGCCGTGCGTCTGTCCATGTACGGCGGCGACACGTCGTGCGAAATCGCGCAGCAGCTCGTCAATTTCGGCAAGGAGATCTCCACCGTGTTCCGCATGACGCTGGGCGATATCTACATGCGCTTCGGCGAGCTCGAAGGCCGGCCCTATATCGACATGGAGGTGGAGTTCGGCCTCTATCAGGCGGTCTTCACGTTCGACATCCTGGAAAATCCCAACGGCACGACCAAACTGCTCCGCTACAACACGGACTACGATCCGGTGGGAAATTCCCAGACCCTGCTCGACAACGGCTGCGGACAGAAGCTCTGCGACTACCTCACGGGCAAGACCTTCCTGGCTCAAGCAGTCGTTCGGAACCTACCGGATGGGCGCGCTCACGGACACGAAGGACCCGGCCAACTACATGCCCGGCGCCCTGCTCTGAGCCCCCGGCCAACGGACACATCCATTCGAAAACCCTTAAAAACAATCGCATTATGAAACGTATCTTCCAGTATGGCTTCGCCCTCGCGCTCGCGGCGTGCTCCTTCGCGGCGTGCAGCGACGACGACACCGGCGAAAACGGTGTCAAGACCGATGTGACTCTCTCCCCCTCGACCTCTCTGACAGGCGTGAGTTTCTCGGCCAACACGCTCAACGTAAGCAATAACGGCATCTATCCCTCGGCCTCGATCGCCGTCAAGAAGGCCGACGGTTCGGCCCTGAGCGGCGTAACGCTCCAGGTCGAACTGTCGAACAACAGCGCCTCCGAAGAGTGGTGCCAGATCGAACCGAAGAACAATGCGCTGCAATTCACCGTCCAGCCCTACGAAGGCGGCGAAGCGGCCCGTTCGATCGACGTGCGCCTCACAGGATCGGGCAACGGCGTCTCGATCAACCCGTTCACCTTCAAGGTCGTGCAGGCTCCCACGCCCAAGAGCGCCGAAGCCAACATCCTCGACTTCTCGATCCCGGAGCAGACCCAGCCCGCCGAAATCGACTACGAGAAGATGACGATCACGGTGAACGTGCCGTTCGGAACCGACGTCACGGCCCTGACGCCCGAAATCGAGATTTCGGCCGGAGCCAGCGTGTCGCCGGCCAGCGGCGAGGCGCAGGACTTCTCCCAGCCGGTGAAATACACCGTGACGGCCGAAGACAGCAAAACCACCCGGGAATACACCGTCACGCTGACCGTCGGCGGCGAAGTGGTGCTCGACACCTCCGCAGAGCCCGCCGCAGGCGTAACCCTCTCGGGCAACAACTATACGGTCGTGGCGGGAGGCGCCGCAGCGGCCACGACGGTCAAGGTATCGCTGACCTACTCGGGCAGCCCGATCGCCGACCTGACGGGCTACACCTTCGCGGTCGAGGCCACCGACGCCAAGTCCGGCGCAGCGGCCGCCTGGGTGAAGGTCAGCCAGGTGGACGCGTCCGGCGCATTCACCTTCACGGTCGATCCCAACACCGATGAGAACGCCCGCCGCGCCACGATCGCCGTATCGTGCACCGACAACTCGGGAGCCAAGCTTTTCGGCAGCGGCTCGGTCGGCATCTCGCAGGACGGAACCGAGGTCGGCGCGCAGCTCATCGAGCTCATAGACGTTCCGGGCGGCCGTTTCCTGCAAGGCGACAGCCCCGATCCGACAAGCGTCATCGGGAACGCCCGCTACTGCAACCTCACGTCGTTCTCGATCGGCAAATACGAGGTGACGCAGGCGCAGTTCGAGGAGGTGATGGGCTTCAACCCCTCGGAGTTCAAGAAGGAAGGAGCCACCCACCCGGTCGAAAGCGTTTCCATCTGGGATGCCATGCAGTTCTGCGACGAACTGAGCAAACGCGAAGGCTACACGACTTTCTACAACCTCTCCGACATCCAGTACGGACAGGACGGCAGCGGCCGCATCCTCACGGCCACGCGCAACTGCGACATGAGCGCGACGGGATACCGCCTGCCGACGCTGGCCGAATGGGAATATGCGGCCAAGGGCGGCGCAGAGGGAATCGCCCAATACAGCTATCTCTACGCCGGAGGCGACAACCCGCTCGAAATGGGCTGGTGGCGCGAGAACGAGGGCGAGAAGACGCACCCCGTGGGCGAGAAACCGGCCAATCCGATCGGAATCCACGACATGTGCGGAAACGTCGGAGAGTGGAACCACGACTGGTACGAGCGCCCCTACATGAGCGACTTCCCCTCGACCGACGAGGTGACCGATCCGTTCGGACCCGACGAACCGTGCGATGCGGACGACCTGGCATTTATCCGCGGCGGCGACTACGACACGTCGAGCGAATGGAACCTGCGTATCACCTACTGGAGTCTGCAAGCCGGCGGTATCGACATGAATCCCAACAACATGTGCCGCCAGTCGGGAATCGGATTCCGCGTCGTGATCCGCCGCTGATCCGTCCTGCCGGCCCTCGACGGAAGGGGTCGGGTCCATGCGGCCCCTTCCGTTCTTCACGCCTCCAGCCGAGGAGGCGCTCCCTTCCCCATCATCCATCAAAAAAACGACCATGAAAAAATTCCGCAATATCCGGCGAATCTTCGCCATGGGGATTTTCGCCGCGGCGGCCCTCGCCGCATGCAGCGACGACCCCGACACCCCCGACCCCGTGACGTTGGGATTCGCACCGCTTTCCGGTGTCGAAGACGTCACCTTCTCTCAGAACAAACTCACTGTCACCGCCTCCGGCGCGACGGTCTCGATCGGCCTCACGGACGAGGACGGCGGTGCGATCAGCAACCTCAATCTGGCGGCGAAGGTCTCCGGAACGGGCGAAACCTCCTGGTGCAAGGCCTCGGTGGAGGCCGGCAAGCTCCGCCTTGCGATCGACCCC
>ENA-ORTQ01003931-ORTQ01003931.1-human-gut-metagenome-genome-assembly--contig:-NODE-3931-length-10529-cov-2.566641_pt1 | contig 10529 bp, 11 predicted proteins | sample MGYA00241912_ERZ509188 | MGnify/ENA primary metagenome ERZ509188 (study PRJEB26280, sample SAMEA2338849) | human gut metagenome | biome: human gut; feature: human-associated habitat; material: faeces...
TTGGCTTTTCATAATGCTCTCTTTTTCTTACTTCAGCAAGCACTCCAGCATTAGCGCATTTTCTTTTAAATCTACTTAAAGCTTGCTCTAATGATTCGTTTTCTCTAACCTTTATTTCTGACACTCTTAATTCCTCCCTTCGTCAGTGAAAATATATAAGTATTTAACACTGTGGGTTTACTTAAATCAATATTAATTATACAGTAACTCCTGAAATACTGTCAATATTGTATTATCATCATAAATCCCAAAGATTATTGTTTTTTTTATAAATCACTTACATTTTTTCGTATTTTTTTACTTTTTTCACACTTCATTATTCTTTATACATTTTATTATCGTAATGTCCTGCAATATATTTAAACTAAATATCAATTTTTATTTAATAATAAAACTTTAAGTCATTAAAAGACACCTTCTTTATCTAACTATTTTTTTAACTTACTTTATTATGTTTACCAATTTCAGCTAAATATATTATTATTGGACTAATTATCAGATAAAGATTTTATTAAACAAAAAAAGATTAAGCAAATTCATACTTAATCTTTTTTGATTATAATAATTCTTTTCTAAGATCTTCTGCCTTTTTAGATGATAAGTAACTAATAGGCACATCAAATATAGTATATGCCCCTCTCTTACCTTCCTTATACATTCTAAATATAGCTCTGGCATAAGCCACCAATATTGAACCTGTAAATTCTGGATTACTATCAAGAACTAGTTTAAATTCCATGACAAAATTATTTTCTCCACTATTACCAGAACAAATTACAAAGCCACCATGAGACATTCCTCTATGTTTATTCTTAAATTCTTCTTCAGTAATAAAATTCACTTCCGTTTCATACCCTAAAAAATAATATGGCATATTTTTTATTGAATTTTCTATAAAAGATAAATCTGCGTCTTCTTCAGCAACTACATAGCATAGTCTCTTATGCATTTCTCCATCATTTAAAACTGGTTTTTCACCGTGTCTAACTCTCTCTATTGCCTCTTTTATAGGTATAGTATATTGTATGGCTGTTTTTACTCCCTTAATCCTCCTAATAGCATCCGAATGCCCTTGACTTACTCCACTACCCCAAAATGTATATTCAGTGCTATTAGGAAGTATAGCCTTCCCTAATAATCTATTTAATGAAAATAAACCTGGATCCCATCCTACTGATAAAAGTGCTATTTTTTCATTTTCTTTGCTCACTTCATCAACACCTATAAAATGTTCCTCTATTTTTGCATGAGTATCAAAACTATCTATCACATTAAAATATTTTGCTATTTCTGCACTTTGCTGTGGCAAATCAGTTGCTGAGCCTCCACAAAGAATCATCACATCAATGATATCAATATAGTTTTTAATTTCCGAAATATGTAGAAGCTTTGAATCACTTATGATATTTTTTACATTCCTTCTAGTAAATATAGCTTCTAATTTTAAATCCTCACTGTTCATCAATGCCTTTTCAACAGCTCTTCCTAAATTTCCATATCCAACAATGCCAATATTAATTTTGTTAGTCATAATTTTTAGTTCCCCAAGAGAAAAATTTTTTCATTTAATTTTACTCTTCTAAATTTTCTTTTATACCTTCTTTCTATAAATCTTCTTATATTTATTTATTTAAAATTTGAATTTTGTTACATTTAATGATAAACTACACTTACATCACACATGTATATACATAAGTAAACATATATAAATTCTTATGTTTTTCTTTTTTTGGAGAGGAGATTGCATTATGAAAAAAATTAAAAACTTTTTAAGCCATATATTCATTGATGGATTAAGTGGCATGGCTTTAGGATTATTTTCAACCTTAATAATTGGTACAATACTTCAACAAATAGGTAATTTTATACCTAATAATATAGGAACTATGATTTACCTTATAGGAAAACTTGCTGCTTCTTGCACTTGTGCTGGTATTGGTGTTGGTATTGCCTATAAATTTAAGGAGAGTCCCCTAGTTACCATATCAGCTGCTGTAGCCAGCATAATTGGAGGTTTTGCTACTAAAATATTATCTGGCCAAATACTTACTGAAACTGGCTCAGTATTACTTGTAGGCCCTGGAGAACCTCTAGGTGCATTTATTGCTGCATTAATTGGAATTGAAATTGGACATGTTATAAGTGGAAAGACAAAAATAGATATAATCATCACTCCACTTATTACTATTCTTAGCGGATCAGCTGCTGGATTACTAATTGGGCCATCAATATCAAAATTTATGACTTGGCTAGGAACTATTATAATGTTTGCTACAGAACAACAACCTTTTATTATGGGTATACTGGTTTCTGTAATAATGGGAATACTTCTTACGCTACCAATAAGCTCTGCTGCCATTGGCGTAATCCTAAATTTAAATGGAATAACAGCTGGTGCTGCCACTATAGGTTGTTGTTGCCAAATGGTTGGCTTTGCTGTGGCCAGCTATCGAGAAAATAAATTGGGTGGTCTTTTAGCTCAAGGAATAGGTACTTCTATGCTTCAGATTCCTAACATAGTAAAAAAGCCTGTAATTTGGCTTCCTGCAATAATATCTAGTGCTATTTTAGGTCCTGTTTCTTCTGTTATATTTAAAATGACAAATAACGCTACAGGATCTGGTATGGGATCAGCTGGATTTGTAGGACAAATCATGACTTATCAAACGATGATTGGTTCAACTTCTAGCAAAACAGTAATATTACAAATAATCTTAATGCATTTTATTCTACCTGCTTTATTAACCTTGCTTATTTCTGAGTTTATGAGAAGAAAAGAATGGATAAAACAAGGAGATATGGCCTTAGATATATAGCATTTCAATAAAATACTATATACAAAAAAAGGAGCTGTACACTAATTGTTTAGTGCAACAGCTCATTTTTTATATAATACCTATTATAAATTCATTAAATATATAAATATCCCTGAAACTACTATTATAATAGCTAAATCAATAATAGCTAATATTTTTTCTTTTTTCACTATTGATATTATAATTGTAATAATTCCTAATATAATATTGATAATAGCTATTAACGTATTGGTAAATAGCCCTCTTAAAAATAAAGATTCTATTAAATATAATCCTGTAACTATAAATAATATAATGTGCATTATTTTTATAAATAAGCTTTTATCATAAAATATATTCTTACTCATATTATTCTCTCCTCTTTTGTGTAATATTTAAATTTTAATACTTTTAGAAATATTTTACTATACGTTTTAAATAAATTCAATATATCAATTTTAATAATTCTTCATGCTCTACTTATAATTATACAATATGGAGTTAACTCAAGGTCAAGATTTTCTATGCTTTTTATTTATTATTAGTTTTACTTTGAAAATCTTCATTGTTAATAATGAAACGTTCATGAATTCCTTCACCAATTTTTCCACGCTCATCAAAAGCTTCAACTTTAAACACAAGTCTTCTTCTATCAACCTCTATAAGTTCAGTTTTTGCTATAACTTCCATACCTATTGGTGTACTTGATATGTGTTTTATATTTATAGAAGTACCTACACTACCTTGCCCTTCTTCTAACTCACTTTGAATACTTTTATAAGCTGCTTCCTCCATAAGTGCTACCATGGCCGGTGTTGCATATACATTTAATTCTCCACTTCTTAAAGCTTTAGCTATATTATTTTCACTTACTTTATCTTTAACTTCTCCAATTATCCCTACTTTAATCATTTTCTTTCCTCCTTTAATTCCTTAAATTATTTTTACATGCTAACCCATTCACCCTCCAAACCTATCACCTTTCACTGATAGGAACAAGCTGCGACAAGCTCCACGAACCCAATCAGTTCTGGTTGGTCTACTATTATAAATAGATTATAAAAATTGTATAACTTTATTGCAACTTGAAAAAGTTATTAGTAAATATGTGTAGTATATATTCTACAACCACTTTTTAATATTTTATAAAACACTGTACTATATTGCTCAATAATTTCGCTCTTATAATTTCCTATATGACAAAATAAATATAACCATACATTGGTATCAAAAAATATCTTATCATCATCCTTAGATTCATAAGACATTAATGGTATCTTAACACTCATCTTCTAATTCCTTCTCTAAGATACTAATGTCTTCTTTACTAAATTTAATTTTAGCTCTTTCTATTACCTTCTTCACTAAATTTAAATCAGATTTTGATATGTTTTTCATTGATATGTATTGATTCAATTTCTCTTTATCATATATATTATACAATTTCCCAACTGCATTATTTAGAAATGCAGTAGTCATAATATCGATATTAGAAAAATCAATAACTATTTTTTCTTTATAATCTACCTTTTCTTTAATTAAATTAAATATACTATCTCCATCCTCTGGTGATACTGCAAATTCACTATTAATTACATTAACAATTTTTAATTCAAACATACTAAACCTCCTAATCATATTATCGGTCTTATGTCCATATTTTAGAGACAAAAAGTTAAACTTTTTTATGCTGCACTTCTAGCTAATAATTAACATTGTTCTAGTGTCATGTAATTATATAGAAGAATGAACACCTTTCTCCGTTACACTCCGAAATGCGGGCTAAAATTCTAAGCTCGCTCTGCGTTTCTCTTGAGTTTACTAAGAATTTTATGCCTTTGTAAGCCTAACAACTGTCTCAGCGTGTGTGTAGACAAGCTGTTTTAACATTTACACGTACAGTTAACCAGCCCTCCCCCTACATCATTTATATTTTTTATACCAATATGATACTTACATCTTCTTCAATATAAGTTTTATATAACTTTTGCTAATACAATCTCTTAAATAAAATTAATTATCATTGTATCCATTTTGAATAGTATTAAAACACATTTTCCAATATTGTTCACGTTCTATTATTTTAGCTGGGTCATAAGATAATCCAAAATATTCAATTAAAGTATACGTAAAATACTCTTCGAAATATTCAGCACCTTTTTCCTTATATAAATCAATTAATTTTTTATTGCCTCCATGTTTAGAATCAAGATAATTTCCCCAACGCTGTGCAACACCTTCTCCACCAGTAGCTGATCCAATATAGAGCTTTCCTGTGTTCTTATCTGTAAGACAATATACTCCTGTTACCTTTTTTAAAGCTTCATAATATGTAGGCATTATCTTCCCATTAAAGATATCATCTAATTTTCTATATGCAATATGTACACGATCATATCCTTCAAATTTCTCACCACTATATTGACAAGGAAGAATCTCTTTAACTGTACAACTTTCTATAACCTTTCCCATTCTAAAAACATATCGTGCATATGTATTTCCTTTTTTATACCTCATTACAAGTCTACCGAACAAAGGAGTGAATTTTTCTATAATTTTCACTTCTGCCCTACTATCAATTGGTACATCTACAATTTCTGCTGCTGAAATAAACAACCATTCATCATAGGATATTTTTATAAAACTAAATACTGTTTGTCCTATATTGAAATTCTTTTTCTTTCCATACCATCCCCAATATGAGCAATCAGTTATACCACTACTCTTTTCCTCTTCATTTAAAGACAACCACTTGTCTATATATGAAACTCCACCGGAACCTTCTGTCATATTTAATTCAATTCTACTGTTGTCTATTTCTTCCTGTGTTAAATTTAAAATGTTATTCAATGATAAATCCATATTCTAACTCCATACTTCATATATTATATTTTTGATTTTTAAATTTACCATATAATTAAAACTACACTATTCCCTTATTTATTTAAAATATCTACTCTATCAGTAATTTCCTTAGGTTCTATTTTAATATAATTTCTATTATCTAAAAACTCTTCTTCCCTATGATATTTTATATAAGGCAATTGTTCACTTCTGAAATCTAATCTTACATACTCATCTATATTTAATAGTTTATATTGAGATTCTTGTATTTCTTTTGATATTATTATTTTTCCATTTTCCTTAAATGTTATTAACCCCTTATCAAATAGTGCATCATGAGTTGGGCATAGTAATAATCCATTATTAACATCTAACCTTTCCTTATTAGTTGCCTTTCCCCATGGTTTACAATGACTTGCTATCAATAAACTTTTTATATTTAGTCCGCAAATAGCACATTGACACGATCTATATAATAACTTCTCCTTAAACAATCCTTGTCCAATTCTTGCTTTTATTATTCTATTCTTTTCTGTTTCATCTTTAAACTTATGAATTAAACTATTGATTTCTTCTATGTATTTCTCATCTATTTGTGTTATTTCAGTTATATCTATACTATTTCTATCTGTAGCTAACTTTAATAAATAGTCTCCGAAGTCTTTTCCTATCTCAAATAAATATCCTTGGCTACCTCTTCCTTCCTTTGTAAAAGGAGAATATTTACTTGGGCATAATTCCAATATATCTGAAATATTATCATCTATACTAACTGGACTATCTAAAATATTATACTTCGCCTTTATTAACCACCCTTCATTCTCCCACAAATTAACCTTATCTAACGCTGACGGTCTATTAGCATCAATAGCTGACTCTTTTGCTATGTTTATTGAAACTAAATTCCTTTTATACATGCTAAAAATTATATCTCCAGTTTTAACCTTAACCATGTTTGACCAATGAAAAATTTCTCTTCCTGTAGCGGTTAACTTTGGCGCCCATAAATACTCTCCAACTCTCTCTTCATTATACGTTTTATTTTGAAAAACTATAAAATAATTCACTTTAAACTCCCCCTAATATTTAGATATATTAACCATTTTACACCATTATCTTTGTATGTTATATGTTTTTCAAATTTTCTTTAATCCATTTCGGTATATTCTCCACCTTTTCGCCTTTTATCAGCTTTTTCATAATTTCAGCAGCATCTTCTTTTCTCCAAAATCTATCTCTTATGTAAATCATGACTGCAATATTTTCTTTTAACTGAATAATCTTTAAATTCTTCACCACAATATTCACATCTAATATTGTAAGTCTTTCTATTACTATTCTTATAACTATACCTACATTTATTACAGCAATATTTTCTTCTAGGCCCCTTACCACTTTGTATAATTTCTTTATTACAATTCAAACAGAATCTTTTTTCTATTTTATTAATCTTCTTCATTTTCTTCTTTTTAGATGTAATATACTCACTAAACGGTTCCTTTCTTCTACAGTAACCTCTTACTGAATCTCTTGTGATATTTAATTGTTTTGCTATTCTCTTATATCCTAATCCTTGGTTTCTTAATTCTATAATTTTTATCTTTTGTTCTTCAGTCATTACTAACCCACTCCTAATTTAATAATAAATGTAGTAATCACTCTAATTCTTAAATTTGTCAAGTAAAGTAAAAAAAGCTAGATAAAATGAATTATTAAAATCCATTCTAACTAGCTAATTATACTTATTAAATTTCTACTTCAAACTCAGTGCCATCAAGCAAAGTTACTATAATATTTTCTCCCTCAAATACTGTCATCTTCTCTATAAAAATGAAAAATAAACTTTCATTAAACTCTTCTATTTGAATTGCTTTATCTAATATTCCAATAAACTGTTTTGCTTTGTATTTCTGAAGCTCATTTCCATTATTACTTACTTCATTCCACTTCTTAATAAAGTAATCTTTATTTTCAATCATGTTATTAAATATATCTACAAATGCACTAACTAAAGTCATATCATAAACATGTTTATTCCTGCAGCCTTTAACACCTTTAGATATATTTCTTTGACTACATATCCATACAAACTTCTTTAACCTTTCATCATTACCTCTCCATACTCTTCTTCCAAAAGCTCTACCACATCTTCCACATATAATTTTTCCTGACATTGGACTGTTTTTTAATCCAGGCTCAACTTTTTGTATCTGATGTTTTTCTGAAAAAGCTTGCCTTCTTTCAGTTTCTAATTGTACTGCTTACCACATCTCTTTATCAATTATTGCTGGATGGCTTTCTTCTACATAGTATTGCGGCACCTGCCCTGTATTCTTTACTTTTTTCTTTGTAAGAAAATCTACTGTATAAGTCTTTTGAAGTAATGCATCTCCCTTATATTTTTCATTGGCTAGCATTTTTCTTATTGTACTTTCATACCATTTAGATTTTCCATTCCATCCCTTTACTCCTTCTTCTTCAAGTTCTCTAGCTATTCTATTAGCACCTTTTCCATCAAGAAAATCCTTATAAATTCTTCTTACTATTTTTGCTTGCTCTTCATTTATAATAAGATTTCCATCTTTATCTTTATCGTATCCTAAAAACTTATTATGATTTACAATTACCTTTCCCTGCTCAAATTTTCTTCTAATTCCCCAAGTAGAGTTTTCGCTTATGCTTCTTAATTCATCTTGTGCTAAGGAGCTTAATATTGTAAGAAGAACTTCACCTTTTGAATCTAATGTATCAATATTTTCTTTTTCAAAAACAACCCCAATTCCCAGTTCTTTTAAAGTTCTTACATAATTTAAGGTATCTAATGTATTTCTTGCAAATTTAGATATAGATTTAGTTATTATCATATCTACTTTTCCTGATTTACACTCTTCTATCATCTTATTGAATTTCTCTCTCTTCTTTGTATTAGTTCCGCTAATTCCTTCATTCGCATATATTCCTGCCATCTCAAACTCTGGATTGCTATTAATATAATTTGTATAATATTCTACTTGTGCTTCATAACTTGATAGTTGCTCCAGCTGGTCCGTAGATACCCTGTAATATGCTGCTACTCTTTTTCTTCTTCTCCCTGTAGGTTCTATCAAATTTACTTGGTTCTCTCTTGCTGGTATAACTATAATACTTCTTGCCATCCTTAACCTCCTCTTTCACAATAATTGCCTCTTTTATGTTAAGCTTGCTAACAACTAAATCCTCAACTGCTGTTCCACTACAAGCATCTTTTCCATTCCTAATATAATTGCTACATTGCCATACCACTTTCTTATAACGTGTATTACTATTCCAAACTCTTCTTTTAAGAGTACTTCCACATTTACTGCAATATAGCATCCCACTTAATTCATATCTTTTCCTATATTTATTTGTTTGTCCTATAATATTTCCTTTAGCTTCTGCTCTTCTTCTCAGCTCTATCTGTACTTCTTCCCACATTTCTCTAGATATAATAGGTGAATGATTATCTTCTACATAATAACTATCTAATTGGCCTTTATTTCTTACTGTATATTTCTTTTTATTTTCAGGAATATAATACTTCTGGAGTATGGCATCACCTTTATATTTTTCATTTTTCAATATCCCTAAAATAGTAGCTTCTTTCCATCCTGCTCCTGTAACTGTTGGTACATTATCATTATTTAATTCTTTTGCAATAGTAGTTACACCTTTTCCATCTATATACTCATTAAATATTCTTGTTACAATTTCAGCTTCTTCTCTATTAATAACTAATTCTCCAAATTCATTTTTATCATATCCTAAAAATCTATTAGTATTAATTATTAATTCTCCCTGCATAAACTTTCTTTTTACTCTCCATTTAAGATTATCACTTACATTTTTACTTTCCTCTTGTGCAAAAGAAGAAATTACGGTAAGCATAAACTCACCTTCCCCTGACAAAGTATTAATATCTTCTTTTTCAAACCTAACCTCTACACCTATACCTCTTAATTCTCTTACTGTACTTAATACTATTGTAGTATTTCTTGCAAATCTAGATATGGATTTAGTTATTATTAAATCTACTTTTTCTTCTCTACAAAATCTCAACATCCTTTGAAACTCTGGTCTTTTATCTGTTGTTCCTGTTATTCCTTTATCAGCAAATACTCCTACAAATTCATAATCTGGATTACTACTAACAGATTCCTCTTTATAAGTTACTCCTAATTGATCTAATATAGCTTTTGAAATAGCTTTAATTATCTCACTTTTCTTACTATCAAATACGCTATTATCTTTTGAATTATCTATAAACCCTAATTCAATTAATATAGCGGGTGCTTTTGTTTCTCTTAACACATGAAAGTTTGCTTTCTTAACTCCTCTATTTATAAATCCAATATTAACAATAGCTGCTTGTATTTTATCTGCCATAGCTTTAGATCTACTATCTTGATTTAAATAGGTATAAGTTTCTACACCAGTTGCAGCTTCAGGTTTAAATGCATTTCTGTGAAATGATATAAAATAATCATAATTATTTTTATTCTCATAATTACTTCTTTGTTGCAAACTTAAAGTAGTATCAGTACTTCTTGTCTCATCAACAATTACTCCATGTCTTCTTACTTCCTTAGCTACTTCTTTTCCTATTGCTAAAACTTCATTACTTTCTTTTCTTCCATTGTAACAAGCTCCTGGATCATTTCCTCCATGTCCATAATCAAAACATAATCTACTCATTAATATCATCCTCCCTATTTAATTGATGTAAGACCTCCATAAGTTTTTGTGGAATAGGTAGTCCTATTCTTGCTGAATTTTCTAAAATACTAATTCCTTCATTAGAAATGTAGAAAAAAATAACGGTTGTACGAATTAAAGTGGTACCTATGTCAAGGACATTTTAAAAAAGAGAGT
>ENA-ORTQ01003937-ORTQ01003937.1-human-gut-metagenome-genome-assembly--contig:-NODE-3937-length-10522-cov-2.821916_pt1 | contig 10522 bp, 9 predicted proteins | sample MGYA00241912_ERZ509188 | MGnify/ENA primary metagenome ERZ509188 (study PRJEB26280, sample SAMEA2338849) | human gut metagenome | biome: human gut; feature: human-associated habitat; material: faeces...
AGAAGTCGCAGGTTCAAATCCTGTCACGCCGATGATACAAGGATACAGTAGGGACAGTAGTCAGAAGAATCCTTGGCAGGGGCGCCGAAGATCTTGAGCAATCAAGAGCTTCGGTTTTTCTTTTTCTTGTATTGAAATACATTTTGTTTTCGTGTAAAATGGTATCGGCTATAAGGATAAGGATGTTTTCGGACATTTTGACAGAATGGAGGTAACCATGTACAAGATTAATGACAATTATTTAAAATTACCAGGAAGTTATTTGTTCTCGACGATCGCAAAGAAAGTTGCAGCATATTCGTCGGCAAATCCAGACAAAGAGATCATCAAGTTAGGGATTGGAGATGTGACACAGCCACTTGCACCGGCGGTCATTGAGCGTCTGCATAGTGCAGTGGATGAGATGGCACATGCAGAAACCTTTAAGGGATATGCTCCGGATCTGGGCTATGAATTTTTGCGTACTACGATCGTGGAAAATGATTATAAGGCACGCGGCTGTAAGATCTCTGCCGATGAGATTTTCGTCAGCGATGGTGCGAAGAGCGATTCCGGTAATATTGGAGATATTTTTTCAGTAGACAATAAGATTGCCGTATGTGATCCGGTATATCCGGTATATGTGGATACGAATGCAATGGCAGGCCGTACCGGTACTTATGATCCTAAGACGGAGAAATGGTCGGATGTGATCTATATGCCATGCACCAAGGAAAATGGTTTCTGCCCGGAATTACCAACAGAGACACCGGATATTATTTATCTGTGTTTTCCGAATAACCCAACCGGAACAACGATTACAAAATCCCAGTTACAGGAATGGGTTGACTATGCCTTGAAGGTTGGCGCAGTGATCATTTATGATGCAGCGTATGAGGCATATATTTCAACACCGGATGTTCCACACAGCATTTATGAGTGCGAAGGTGCTACCGCATGTGCCATTGAGATTAGAAGCTTTTCTAAAAATGCAGGATTTACCGGAACAAGACTTGGATTTACGGTGATTCCAAAAGAGTTAAAATGTGGAGACGTTACATTGCACAGCTTATGGGCACGCCGTCATGGCACGAAGTTCAATGGTGCTCCATATATCATTCAGGCAGCAGGTGCGGCAGTATATTCGGAGGCAGGTAAGAAGCAGACGGGTGAACAGATCGCATATTATATGAACAATGCTAAGACGATCCGTGATGGATTGATCTCTGCCGGTTATGAAGTGTTTGGCGGTGTAGATGCACCATATATCTGGTTGAAGACACCGGATAAGATGACTTCTTGGGAGTTCTTTGACTACCTGTTAGAGGAGCTTAATATTGTCGGAACACCTGGTTCCGGATTTGGTCCGAGCGGTGAAGGATATTTCCGACTGACTGCATTTGGCAGTGCCGAAAATACAGTTAAGGCAATGGATCGTATTAAAAATGGGAAAGCATAAATAGAAAATATTCACACGGCGGCGGAGAGTCGATCGATGCTTGCAGTGAGACAATGAAAACGGACAGAAAAATTCATGTTCCTGTCCGTTTTCCCTATCTACTATAGACAACCCTACGAATGGGGCATTGAGAGGTTGGAGGTTTCGATGAAACATAATTATTTAAAAGGAATCTGTGGTCTGCTTATGATGGCTCTTGTTATCGTGAGTTTACCGAAAACAGTGATGGCGGATGCCGAAGTGAAGGAAGAGGATACAAGCTATGATCGCTATATCGCTTTTGGAGAGGATCTGTCTAAAAGTGAAAAGCAGAAGGTCATGGATTCGTTTGGTATTACAAAATCCGATTTAAAAAATTATAAAACGATTAAGATCACAAACAAAGAAGAACATGAATATCTTGGTGATTATATTGCATCTTCCGTGATCGGAAAGCGTGCTCTGTCTTCTGTAATGGTCGTAAAGACCGAGAAGGGCAGCGGAGTACATGTAACAACGGATAATATCAGTTATTGTACGTCTGGTATGTATACCAATGCGCTTGTAACCGCGGGATTGGAAGATGCAGAGGTCAAAGTTACCGGACCGTTTAAGATTTCCGGAACATCTGCACTGGTTGGTGCTATGAAGGCATATTCTGTTATGACCGGTAAAGAAATTTCAGAAGATACGATGGATGCAGCAACGAATGAGCTGGTGGCTACTGCTAATCTTGCAGAAGCGGTTGGTGATAGTGATAAGGCAGAACAGTTGATCGCAGCCGCCAAGGAAAAAGTATTATCCCAGCGGTTGACGAAGCGTGAAGATATAAAAAAAGCAATTGAATCCTCTGCTAAGGAACTGGGTATTGAGGTTCCGGAAGACGAGGTAGACAAGCTAGTTACTATGATGCAGAAAGTATCTAAAGTGGATGTCAATGTGGATGCATTGAAGAAACAGGCTGGTGAGATCTATAATAAATTGAAAGATGCAGGAATCGATCTGTCAAATGTGGATACAAAGGGTCTTGCACAAAAGATAGGCGATTTCTTTGCAAATATATTTGAAGCGATCGTACGTTTCTTCTCTGGATTATTTGGATAAGAAATGTATGCAGAAATGGAGGTAAAACGATGGCAAATGTAATCTCGGATGAAACAATAGAGTACGTTGGTATTTTGGCAAAATTAGAGCTTTCCGAGGAAGAGAAGGAAAATGCCAAAAAAGATATGGAAGAGATGTTGGATTATATTGACAAACTCGGTGAGCTTGACACATCCAGTGTAGAGCCGTTGTCACATGTATTCCCGGTTCATAATGTATTTCGCGAGGATGAAGTGAATGAACACGATGGACGAGAAAACACATTGGCAAATGCACCGGAACGCAATGGAGACAGTTTCGTAGTGCCGAAAACTATTTTGGGCGATTAGTATAAAACAGAAATGGAGGAAAAAGCATGTCTTTAATGAGTTTGACAGCGGCTGAGCTTGGCAGAAAAATTAAATCAGGTGAAGTGACAGCAGTTCAGGCAGCGCAGGAAGCACTTGATGCGATCGCAGCCAAAGAGACTGCAGTAAATAGTTTTGTTACGGTTGTGGACAGGGATAAGGTTTTGGCACAGGCAGAGAACGTGCAAAAACAGATAGAAGCCGGAGAATATGCAGACAGCCCTTTGGCGGGTGTACCGGTAGCAATTAAAGATAATATGTGCATAGAGGGAATACTTACAACCTGTAGTTCGAAGATCTTAAATAATTTTTATCCGACGTATACGGCAGAGGCAGTTTTGAACTTGCAGAAAGCAGGGGCCGTCATTATTGGAAAAACAAATATGGATGAGTTTGCCATGGGAAGTACAACAGAAACTTCTGCTTATGGCGAGACCAAAAATCCTTGGAATACAAAGCATGTGCCGGGAGGTTCGTCCGGTGGTTCTTGTGCCGCTGTTGCAGCGGAGGAGTGCTCTTTTGCCCTCGGTTCAGATACCGGCGGATCTATTCGCCAGCCATCTTCCTTCTGTGGCGTAACAGGTATTAAGCCAACTTACGGAACGGTATCGCGTTATGGATTGATCGCATATGGATCTTCGTTGGATCAGATCGGACCGGTTGCCAAGGACGTTACAGACTGTGCAATGATCTTAGAAGCGATCGCTTCTCATGATCCGAAAGATTCCACTTCCGTACAGCGTGATGATCTGAGATTTACAGATGCTTTGGTAGATGATGTGAAGGGAATGCGCATTGGTATTCCGAAAGATTACTTTGGCGAGGGTCTTGATCCGGAAGTGAAAGCTGCTGTGCTTCAGGCAGCCAAAGAATTAGAAAAGAAAGGTGCTATTGTTGAAGAGTTTGATCTTAGCTTAGTAGAGTATGCAATTCCTGCATACTATGTCATTGCCTGTGCAGAGGCAAGCTCGAATCTGGCACGTTTTGATGGTGTGAAATATGGTTACCGTACGGATGCTTATGAGGGGTTGCATCAGATGTATAAGAAATCCCGTTCAGAGGGATTCGGCGCAGAAGTAAAACGTCGTATCATGCTTGGGTCTTTTGTACTTAGTTCAGGCTATTATGATGCCTATTATTTGAAGGCACTTCGTACCAAAGCGTTGATCAAAAAGGCGTTTGATGAAGCATTTGCTAAATATGATGTGATCTTAGGTCCGGCTGCACCGACGACGGCACCGGAGCTTGGTAAGAGTCTGAGTGATCCGTTAAAGATGTACTTGGGAGATATTTATACGATTTCTGTAAATCTTGCAGGTCTTCCGGGAATTTCTGTTCCATGTGGCAAAGATTCGAAAGGTCTGCCGATCGGATTGCAATTGATCGGTGATTGTTTCCAGGAGAACAAGATCATTCGTGCAGCATATGCATATGAGCAGACAAGATCGTATGAGCATAGTCCGATGGCATAATCGGTGAGAAAAGAAACGGGGAACGATACTTTGCTACAAGGTATCGGAAGAAATATAATGGAGGACAGATCATGAAACAATACGAGACAGTCATAGGATTAGAGGTTCATGTGGAGTTAGCGACCAAGACAAAGATCTTCTGTTCCTGCTCTACAGAATTTGGCGGAGCACCAAATTCACATACATGTCCGGTATGTACCGGAATGCCGGGTTCTTTGCCGGTATTAAATAAAAAAGTAGTAGAATATGCAGCAGCAGTTGGTCTTGCTACCAACTGTACGATCACACAAAATTGTAAGTTTGACCGTAAGAACTATTTCTACCCGGATAATCCACAGAATTATCAGATATCGCAGCTTTATCTTCCCATCTGTCGTAATGGTGGTATTGAGATTGAGACAGAAGATGGTGCAAGAAAGACAATTGGTATTCATGAGATCCATATGGAGGAAGATGCCGGTAAATTAGTTCACGATGAGTGGGGCGAAAACTCTTTAGTTGACTTCAACCGTTCCGGTGTGCCGTTGATCGAGATCGTATCAGAGCCGGATATGCGCTCAGCGTCAGAGGTGATCGCCTATTTGGAAAAGCTGCGAATGATCATTCAGTATTTGGGTGCATCTGATTGTAAACTTCAGGAAGGTTCGATGCGTGCTGATGTCAATTTATCCGTGCGTGAAGTAGGAGCAACAGAGTTTGGAACGAGAACGGAGATGAAAAACCTGAATTCTTTTAAGGCAATCGCACGTGCGATCGAGTCCGAAAGAGAACGTCAGATTGATTTGATCGAGGCAGGCAAAGAGGTTGTTCAGGAAACCAGAAGATGGGATGATGCGAAGGAATATTCTTATGCAATGCGTTCTAAGGAGGATGCTCAGGATTATCGTTATTTCCCAGAGCCTGATCTTGTGCCGATCATTATTAGTGATGAGTGGCTGGATGAGATCCGTGCAAGACAGCCGGAATTGCAGGAAGAGAAGCTGGCGCGTTATATGGACGAATATAAACTTCCGGAGTATGATGCTAAGATTTTGACCGGCAATAAGCATTTGGCAGATCTGTTCGAAAAGACGACAGAAATCTGTCATGTACCGAAGAAAGTTTCTAACTGGCTTATGGGTGAGACGATGCGCCTGATGAAAGATGCAGATCTGGAACCGGAGCAGTTATCGTTCTCTCCGGAAAATCTTGCCAAGTTGATCGGACTTACGGAGGAGCGCGCAATCAATAGTTCCGTTGCCAAAGAGGTGTTTGAACACATATTCAACGAAAACATTGATCCGGTGCAGTATGTTGAGGAAAATGGTCTTCGCACGGTTGCAGATGATGGAGCACTTCGAGCAACCATTGAGGAAATCGTATCAAATAATCCGCAGTCTGTGGAAGATTATCGTGCCGGCAAGAAAAAAGCGATCGGCTTCTTAGTGGGGCAGACAATGAAAGCAACACAGGGTAAAGCAGATCCGGGAATGGTCAATCAGATTTTGACAGAGTTGTTACAGGGGTGATCTGTGCACACCAGATAGATCCCGTAAAAGCTTAGTGTGCAGAAATGAGGAGTGTCGTGAGTACAAATAGAGTGGAACAACGGAGAAGCAAACGAATACCGACAAAGATGAATTTGGAAGTATCTTCTCTGTTTAAGCAGGATAATGTCAAAGTTAATAATATTAATGCACCAATTGAGGTGATTGATATTTCAAAAGACGGCATTGGATTTTTATCATCGAGTATGCTTCCAATTGGATTTTATTTAATGCCAGATTGGAATTTGAGAAACACGATCGTTGTTTGAATTGTGTTGTGCGTATTATTCGTCAGGCGGAGCATGCAGATGGTGTTTTCAATTATGGTTGCGAATTTGTAGGGATGGCATCCGTGTTTGATTATATTTTTGAGGAAATAGAACAGAGCGCAGAATGATCTACGCTCTGATATCAAAGGAAAAACGTTTCATTTCTTCTGTGGCATTGGTTTTGATCCGGGTGTTCAAAAAGTCATCCATCGAAACCGGTGCCTCTTCTTGTTTTGTTACTTGAATATTTGTTTGATATCCCATATCTGCTAAATTCTGTGTTAGAAGTGCTGCATTTTTACGGAGCAGCTCCACGCTAAATTCGTCGTCAAGACGAAAGTTGGCGGCAATGTTTTGATGATCCTTATCGAGTCTGATCTCTAGTTTTCCAAGATGTTCCAGATCCAAATGGAGCAGTACACGCATCTTTTCCGGATCTGCCTGCCGTTTTTCTTTTTGCGTGTAAACATATAATTCACTGCCTGCCGTCTGACTTGGCAGTTTGATCGGCAGTTGCAGATAGGTGAACGTTTCGTTTAGTTCTTTCATAAATTGTATATTACTTTGTATATCGTGCGCATTTTGCTCGAATTGTCTGGAGTCTGACCCGGAAAGGGAAGAACCGATCAACTGTTCTAATGAATGCATTTGAGAATGGATCTGTTCCAAAAACATACCCGGCTGTCCCTTTTGAGATAGATGATCGGGGGTGATACTCCAGTTGTTTTCCAAACTTTTAGCAAATAATGACGCAAATTCATCAGATCGCAAAACTTCTTTTAGTAATGAAGGATCCGAAAGAGAGATAACATTTTTGAGTACTTGCATCGTTTCCTGAATAGAAGCATTGCCGGATAGGATCTGTGCCAAAAAAGATGGGCTGACCGGCAGCTTGCTAAGCAGTGCTGCAAATGAAGATCTTGCATCCTCGGATAACACAGAACGCACCAGTCCTCTGGCAGAGGCATCCGTCTCAGTCAATTCCGACAGTGAACGAAGCAGAGTCTCGTTATCTGTATTTTCTTCCGTAACCGATGTAGACTGTCCTGCACGGAATTTTCCAAGTGTATCCGATAAAGAATGGCTGACGGTATCTTGTAGGGAATGAAATAGTTTGGATATACCTGTGTTTTCCGTCTCTGTGGACGATGCCTTTGCATCAGTCGGGATATTGGAATCCTCAGACACATTTTCCGACTCTTTGGAACTTTGTTGTTCCGCAACGGCCTTTTGAGCTGCTATAGCATCTTTGACAAGCTTGAAGGCATCTTGAACAGACAGTGTGCCATCAGAGGCAGCTTTTAATATCTGTTCCGGAAGTTCTGTTTGTGATAATAGAGTGAGAAGGGTTTCTTTATCCTGTTCAGACAGAGATGAAACTGTCAAACCGTCCCAGGTTTCCGTGAAAAGTGGTTGGGTGATCTGAAGACATTGCTTTGCAAAGTCTGCCACCAATGAAGCAGAACCATTTTCGGACAATGCCTGAAGCAATACGGGAAGCTCTCCGGCAAAGTTGTTCAATTGCTCCGTCAATGTATGGATTCCCTGCCTGTAATTGCCAAACTGCTCGAGACTGTCCGGGGTAACAGGCATCATTAAACGCTTCATTAGAGCAAGAGTACCCATATCGGTACTCTTCATATCGAAGGCCTGCTGCATTAACTGTTGGATCGCTTCACGATTGATCGGCATCAGATTATCCATCAACGCTTTAACGGCAGCCTGATTATGCTCTGAAGCGGGGAGTCCTGCTTCCTGCAGTGCCTTATTGATCAGCGTTAATTCATTTTCCGTATAACCGCTTACGGGAGATAGGATAACACCGGCCGGAGATAATCCATCCAGCTTAAAGGCAGCAGTTTGTCCGATTGATAATAAGGAACTGTCAGAAATTTGACCGCGTATCATTGTATTGTTTTCTAAGGTAAGGGTAATCTCGTTACCGGTAAGATCCGATATTTCGCCCTTGATCACATCGCCCAGCTGCAGACTGGTGGCAGCTTTTACAACGCCAAACTGTCCGGATTTTTGAACAGAGGGCGCAGAAGCATTCCCCGGAACATTGCCACGGCGAACTCCGTTACCGGTCGTAGCAGAGGAAGACGTGTTTGTGCTGCGGGACTGCGAAGTATTATTCGTATTATAAGGATTAATGCGCGAGTGATCCATTTTTTTGTCCAACCTTTCTTATTTTTATTGTTCTCGTCTCTTATTATATCGGTATGAGCAAAGAATTTCTATAGAAAAACCTTTGTAGGTAATTTTTTTCGAAAAATACAGAAAAATACTTGACAATAATCATGTAGAGTGCTATCTTACCTATAGATGTTAGCACTCCATTATAAAGAGTGCTAACAAAACAGGAAGGAAGTGATACGGTGGAACTGGATGAGAGAAAGCTTAAGATACTGCAGGCGATCATACGAACTTATTTAGATACCGGAGAGCCGGTTGGTTCGCGAACTATCTCCAAGGATACGGATCTTCACCTCAGTTCAGCGACCATTCGTAATGAAATGTCAGATCTGGAGGATATGGGTTATATTTTACAGCCACATACTTCTGCAGGACGGATTCCTTCTGACAAAGGATATCGACTTTATGTAGATACCATGCTGGAAGACAAGACGCACGAGGTGGCGGATCTTAAAGATGCTTTGGAAGAGAAGGCAGACAAGATGGATCTTTTGCTGAAGCAGGTTGCAAAGTTTTTGGCAACTAATACCAACTATGCGACAATGGTTTCAGGACCGCGTTACCAGAGTAAAAAAGTCAAGTTCATTCAGCTGACGGAAGTTGATGAGAACAGCTTGCTGGCAGTTATCGTACTCGATAACAATCACGTGAAGAATCAGATGATACGCATTAATGAGCCGCTTGATCCGGAACGCGTCGCCAAGTTAAATTTTGTGTTGAACACAGCACTTAATGGTTTGGACGTGACGGAAATGAATTTAGCACTGATCTCTCAGATCAAGGCGCAAATGAAGAGCGACAGTACTGTGATCGATTCTGTGCTGGAAGTGATCGGTAATGTGCTTACGAGTGAAGATGATCCGGAAGTGTATACGAGTGGTGCCACAAACATTTTGAAATATCCGGAATTGTCAGATAAGTCCAATGTAGAAGATCTGTTGGTTGCATTCGAAGAGAAGCAGGAGATCGGGCATTGGCTGGAAATTCCATCAACGAATACGAAGCCTTCCGAAGAAAGTCATGATATTCAAGTGTATATCGGTGATGAGACACAGGTGGCATCCATGAAAGACTGTTCTATGGTTACCGCAACCTACCGCATTCATGAAGGTGTGTATGGTAAGATCGGTATCGTAGGACCAAAGCGTATGAATTATGATAAGGTCGTTGGAACGCTGCAGTCGCTTATGGCGCAGCTTGATGACATATTTAAGGACCAATAAGCAGAGAGGTGATAACGAAGTGGCAGATATGAAAGATAAGAAAGAAGAGACAATCCATCAGGAAGAGGAAGCTGTAAAAGCAGAGGATGTAACAGAAACTGCAGAGACAGCAGAGAGTGCGGAAAGTACGGAAACATCGGAGGCTGAGCAGGCACAAGAGAGTGCCGGAGAAAAGAAATCTTTCTTCGATAAGAAAAAAGATAAAAAGACAGCAGCCCTGGAAGAAAAACTGGCAGATCTTGAAGACAAAAGAGTTCGCCAATTGGCAGAGTTTGAAAATTTCCGCAAGCGTTCCGAGAAGGAAAAGTCTCAGATGTTTGAAATGGGAGCAAAGAATGTTGTAGAAAAGATGCTTCCGGTGATCGACAACTTCGAGAGAGGTTTGTTAGCAGTTGCTGAGGAAGACAAGGAGAGTCCATTCGTACAGGGAATGGAACTGGTATATAAACAGATGCTCACTGCGTTTGATGCTCTTGGTGTAAAGCCGATCGATGCAGTTGGCAAAGAGTTTGATCCGAATCTTCACAACGCAGTTATGATGGTTGATGATGATGCGCTGGAGAGTGGCACGGTAGCCGAGGAAATGCAGAAAGGCTATATGTACAAAGACAGCGTTGTTCGTCATAGTATGGTAAAGGTAGTTAATTAAGGGAATATCCCTGAATTTTATGTTAAATGAGCAAGAATATGCATTGCATTTTAGGAGGTAATTACTATGAGTAAGATTATTGGTATTGACTTAGGAACAACAAATTCATGTGTTGCTGTTATGGAAGGTGGAAAACCGGTCGTAGTAGCCAATACAGAGGGAGCCAGAACAACACCGTCTGTTGTTGCTTTCACTAAAAATGGTGAGCGTTTGGTAGGTGAGCCTGCAAAACGTCAGGCAGTTACAAATGCTGACAAGACCATTTCTTCTATTAAGAGACATATGGGTACAGATTATCGCGTAACAATTGATGATAAGA
>ENA-ORTQ01003938-ORTQ01003938.1-human-gut-metagenome-genome-assembly--contig:-NODE-3938-length-10511-cov-4.490340_pt1 | contig 10511 bp, 6 predicted proteins | sample MGYA00241912_ERZ509188 | MGnify/ENA primary metagenome ERZ509188 (study PRJEB26280, sample SAMEA2338849) | human gut metagenome | biome: human gut; feature: human-associated habitat; material: faeces...
CTCTTTCAATATAGATATCAAGGAATGTAGAGATACGTCCAACACTCATTGCAGCACCGTTCTGAGTCTTGATTGCTGCAAGATATCCGAAGTACAGCCACTGGAATGCTTCTCTTGCATCTTTAGCCGGCTGTGAAATATCATATCCGTAAGCTTCAGCCATAACTTTCATGCCTTTGAGTGCGCGAATCTGATCTGCGATCTCCTCACGAAGCTGGAAGTCATAACGTCTCATACCCTGACGGTCGCAAGCTGCGAAGTCTTTCTGTTTTCCTTCGATCAGAGCGTCGATACCGTACAGTGCTACTCGTCTGTAGTCACCAACGATACGTCCACGTCCATAAGTATCTGGAAGACCTGTCAGGATCTTGTTGTGACGGGCTACTTTCATTTCTGGTGTGTAGATATCAAATACACCCTGGTTGTGTGTTTTGAATTCGTAGTTATGGAAAACGTCTTTGATCTTGTCGCTTACTTTGTATCCGTAAGTCTCACATGCCTGCTCTGCCATTTTGATACCACCGTATGGCATGAATGCACGTTTCAGCGGTTTGTCTGTCTGCAGACCAACAACTTTTTCAAGATCTTTGAGGTCTTCATCGATGTATCCCGGGCCATATGCTGTCAGAGATGTAACAACCTCTGTCTCCATATCCAGAACGCCGCCTTTGGCACGTTCTTCTTTCTGCAGTTCCTGAAGTTTTCCCCACAGTTTGTTTGTTGCTTCTGTTGGTTCTTCCAGGAAGGAGGCATCTCCGTCATATGGTGTGTAGTTCATTGAGATAAAGTTACGAACGTCGATTTTTTCTTTCCAACGGTTTCCTTTGAAACCTTCCCACTGTGAAAAGTTTTTCATTTTTGCACCTCACTATAATATAATTTATTCCGCGTATGTCCCGTCTAACTTTTCTCGCAAAAGAAAAATAAGACCGGAATCTTATTAGTTTCAAGTGAACACTCCCTTGTTCACGCTGTTAGTTTACACTATAGAAAGTACCAATGTCAATTATTTAACGAATGCTTTTAATTTTGTACAATTTGTGGTGTCTTCTTGAAAGTAATCATCAATATATTGTATTTTTACAGGTACAATATTTCTTTTGTCAGATATCAGATCTTATTTTTTGCTTCTATAATAATGCTGCCTGTAATAACAGTTCCCGCTGCACCCATAAGGAAACAGTATTTTTTTCATGGAGTTTATATAGTCTTTTTCTGTTTTGGACGCTTTAAGAATATCCAGTGCTCTTCGCAGATTTCGGATATCTTTTTCCATAAAATCCGTATAATTTCCCCTGCCGACCAGTTTCAGGTGTGTGATGCCCGCTTCCTTAAGGCGATAAAGTGCACAAAGACCACAGCCGCTTACTCCGGGGAGATAGCCCGTATCGTCTTCTGCCGGAATTTCTGTGAAAGGTGTTTCCTGTCCCGGAATGTCATCCCGGTCTGATGTTGTTTTACCACACGTTATATAGTCATTCCTCTGTTGTCCGTTTTTTATGCATGTAAGCAGATAAGGTACACGGCAAAGATATCCCATCTCATCGCAGTGAAGGGAATTACAGAATGCACCGGTAAACTGGCAGAGTTCATTCAAAGCAAATGCCTCGAACTCAAGTCTGCTCTGTAATGGTCTTACGTCTCGCTTACCTTCTGTATCTCCGACATTCTGCCTCTGCACATGTGTAATCACAGATTTCATGTCCTCAATTGTATTCTTCCTGTGAAAAATCACCCGTTTGAGCTTCATCTGCTGAAAAATATCCACCATTCCGGTATTCACTTCCGCTGTCTCTCCGCTTAAATGAATCTCACAGTCGATATGCTGTTTTCGAAGATACAAGATCAGTGCCGGATCTGCGATAATGTAGCTGTCAAATCCAATTCTCATGCATTTCTTTATCATTTCTGCAATTTCCGGGTACTGTTCCGGGATATAATAAAGGGCGTTAAACGTCAGATGCACCGGTTTCCCATACTCTTTCACCATTGCGGCAAGGATTTCCAGCTCTCCCAAAGAACCAATCTGCACATTATAAGAAAGAACTTCCCTGCGATTGAGCGGCATGACCGTCCCATATTTCTTTGTCCATTCGTGTGGCACATAACCGCAAAAAAATTCATCTGCTCCGGCATGGACAAATCGTTCATATTCATCTATCGATCCTAAACCTGCAGTAATCTTCATTTGCATTTCCTCTCCATTATCGTATTTGTCATTTCTGTCCTTACCGATTTTATCCATTTCGTCTGAATCAATGTTTTTCGCTTATATCAACCCCAGCACAAACCGGTCGATTCCTGCTTCTTCCTTCTCTTTAAGTATTTCCGGGTGCATCAGAGTTTCCAGATCCAGCCCGAACAGCGAATTATATCTGCCGATCATATGCAGATGTTCCGGATATGTCAGCGTATATTTTTCACAAAAATGCGGACAGTTTTCTACAAAGCTCTGTTTCCCCCGCTCTCCTTCTGTGCAGATTGCATGAAGCGGACAGTACTGGGAAGTATTCGTCTGATAATAAGGAAAATGCAGACTGTTTTTTCCTTTCGGAAAACGCTGATGATAGCCACAGCTCTCCCATTCAAAGCGCTGAAATCCGCACTTCTCCCGTAGAAAATCTCTGTAAAAATCTGCATTCAGACTGTTTTCACTGAAAAATTCCCGCGCTCCTTTTTTGTATTTCATCCGGGGATCTTTTTTTCTTTTGTTGAGCAAAGTTCCCATGCACAGTTTCAGATGCGGGGTCTTTTTCACCATAGAGAATACCGCCCAGTCATTTACCACAATTTCTACATCTTTTTGTTTTTCTTCGCACCAGTTATCCACCATACGAAGCATTTTTTCGATGTTTTTCAACAGGTTTTCGCGTACATATGTGTATACAATCGTGATTGCCAGGCCCTCCCTGTATGCTTTATCAAGCAGAAATTTCAGTGTCTTTTCCTCCGGAAACAGCAGATGGCAGAACTGATTTCCGATGTAAAGCCTGTCCGGAACACACTCCTGTATCTCCCCGGAAAATGCAAAAAACGTCTGCTCCCAGTAATGTTTCATAAAATCCTGAATATTTTCTTCAAGGTACATCCTGTACAGTTCCGGGCGATCAAGCTCCAGTGCAAATTCCTGCGCTTCACACAAAACCTCTGCAAGTTTTGTTCCCGGGACATCCTGAAACCATATATTTTTCTGTTCTGTCAGATTTTTCGCGAAAATTCCATCTTTTTCTGCGGGATAGCCGGTCAGTGCTTCAGCAAGCGCAGCATCGTCTTCTTCTGTTTTCAGATGAATATATCGGGTATAACGTCTGAGCAGTCCCTGTACTTCTTTTCGAAAATCCTCCTGCTCTGTAAATACGGAATAAGTAAAATAAAACTTTTCTTCTTCTGGCTTTTCTATATGAAATTTCTGCAAAATGATTTCTCGATAATCAGATATTTCCCCATCGTAAAAACAGATTCTGAAGCTTTCTGTATTTTCTATATTTTTCTGATTCTTTGCCATCCGAAATCGGAAGCCGTTTTCCGCAAGTTCTATGATGCGGATCTCATTCTGCTCTACAAAACCTGCAAGCAGACCAAACGGAATCATAGATACTCCATTTATCATTTTCATTTCCCGGCTCCTCCTTTCAGACATACTCAAGCTTCTTCTTTTTCGTGTTGTACTGTCTCATGATTCCCGCAAATATAAGCAAGCTACACAGACTGATCCATACTCCTTCACAAAGAAACGGGGTATGATAGGTCATCTGAACCGTATGATTCCCCGGTGTCAGATATATGCCTGAATACAACGTATTTATCTGATACAGGTTGGTTTCTTCGCCATCCACATATGCCGTCCATCCCTCACAGTACGGTATCGTGATACACAGCATCTGGCTCTCTTCATTTGTTATCGTTCCGGTCATGGAATTTCCTTCAAAGGTCACGTCAGAAAGACCATTCTGTTTACATGCAGCGGTCATTTCTGAAAAATCTTTTACCGGCTGACAAACAATTCTGAAATCCGAAAAAGTATAAGTTCCGGCTTTCTGAAAAGAGATTGTCATCTCCTTTCCGCCGCCTCTGTGGTATCCCATATTTGCAAGGAAATCCTTCACCCCACAGTAAAAATTATTTTTATCCGTCATATAGTGAATCGTCTTTTTATTGTTCTCATATTCTATGTTCAGATTGACCGCAGCCGCCTCTTCCAGTTCCTGCTTCTCTGATTGATAATCCATATCTTCCACAATCAGATATATTTCACTTTCATCCAGGCCATCAAACTTTAATGTAATACTTCCACCATTCCTGCTGACTTTAAAACCATCTTCAAGAACTTTCACATCTTTTGATGATTCTACCTCATACGGAATCTCCTGATCTGTGTATTTCACAGATTCTGATGCCTCGTTCAGTCCCGTCAGTTCCTCGTCTTTATCAACCACACATACCTGCAGTGCAGCCTGCTGTTTTTCTGTGACTGAAAGTTTATCATAATCCTCTTTGTCCATATAACTGTCGTACACATAAGAAAAAGGAAGTGAGCTGCCAGACCGATACATTGCATAAGTATCATCTTCTTTTATCTTTTCTTCATATCCATAAGGAAGTTGCTCTTCCTTTCCCTTATAAACTGTAGTATATTCGCATCCGGCCAGCGCATTCAGCACAAACCGGCCGTCAAGATCTGTAAAACTCTGCTCAAATGCCGTATTCAGATACATCTCACGCATATATTCTGCTACAGCAGTATTCGTCGTACTGAAATAGAAATTTGTACTGTTTACGTTCTGTATACATCCACCGTTACGAATATTTTTTTTGAAATTAATGCCTGCTGTATCCATCCGGACGTCAACTGCATTATCTCCACTCTCCTGCAAAAGACGGTTTGCATTTCCGGTTACCGTTTCCAGTACTTTACCAGACTCTGTACACTTCTGCGCCATATCTGCTCCAAATGGGGCATATCTGGCACAGGCATTCAGCAAAATTCCCGCTACAGTACAGCCTATAAGCACAAACATATACATTCCGTTCCAAGCTTTACGCAAGGAGACACGCAGCTGCAATATCATCAGTATCACTAAAAGGCAGCACCACACAAGCACAACTGCCGCAAAATTGCCCTTCTCACGGGATGCTGGCGGAAAGAGTGCAAGGAGCGTATATATAAGAAGCACAAAACAAAGCTTTATTTTTTCTTTGCGTGTCAATGTCTTAAGCTCCGGAAGCATTTTAACAGAAATCAGCGCCACCAGAAACGCCAAAACGAAGCTCCAGCGGTTTGATACATAAGTAAATCCGTTCAACACATGTCCTACATACGGAATTGCCAGAAAAGCCACAAGAAGCCCCGTTCCGATCTTCAGATGCAGGTTTCCTTTTTTCATAAAAAGCAGAAACATGCTCAAAAGTGCCATTGACGAAAATCCCATAAGTGTATAATATCCGCAGTTATTAAACACAAAAGAAGCCAGAAACTGCTGATAATACTCCGCTGGATAGAGCAGCGGAACATAATGTGCAACGCTCATTCTGGATGAAGTCAGTATTGAAAGTGCATTCGGCAGAAACAAAAATCCCGCCAGCCCGATTCCCAGTACGTACAATGCAATAAATCTGATCAGCCATCCCACAAGTTCCTTCAGCTGGATTTTATGAAAAATCATTACATATCGGAACACTGCATAAATAAACATAAAAATTGACAGCATATAAAAGAAATAAAAATTGCTGACCGCCGACAGAAACACAGACAATACAAAAACTGCCGGTGATTTCCTCTCAAAAATCTTCTCAATGCCAAGAAGCAACAGAGGAAGATAAATCATCGGATTCAGGAAAAACGGATGCATGATTCCTGTATATAAAGCAAAGTTTCCAAAGCAGTATATGTAGCTTCCCAGCAGGATATAAAATGGTCTGAAATTCCAGTGTCTGCAATACACAGAGAAGACCAGCCCTGCAAGATAAATCCTTAAAACGATCAAAAATGTATACAAATATTCCGTTTTTTCAGGGGATACAAATACTGCAAGCAAATTCAGCGGATCCCCCAGCACATAATAATTCATGGTAGTGATCACATCTGCCCCAAGCCCCAGCGTCATATCCCACTGTGGAATAATCAACTTATGGTTTATAAACAGATTATGCAGAATATCCCGAAGATAATTTCCCAAATATACAAGTGACATATAATGCTGAGCAATCCCATCTTCTCCATTTGATTCATAGACGAAGGATCTTCCATTTTTGATGAATATGAAGAATACCAGAAAGCTGAGTACTGCAAAAAACACTGTATACAGACTATAATAACGCAAACGTTCTTTTCTTTTCATTTTACTTTCCTGTCTGAAACTCCACAGAATACTCATCATTTTTCTTTATAACACAAATTTTTGCCATTTTTATCTGCCTCACTCTCATTTAATCGATTCTATCATTACTGCAACTGTTCAGCACCCTCACTGTTACTACCTGCCGGATAATTACCATTTACCTCATTATAATCTTCACTCCATCAACAATGCAACGGGATTCTGCATGTCTCTTTATATTATCATCTTCATGGCAAAGCACCTCACGGAATACCATCTACAGAAAAAGGCCAGAACTTCTCGCTCTGGTCTTTTTCTTTCGTACATATTTTGTTTCCTGTGGAAATCCATCCAACAATATTGACTGAAACATGGAGATTCCCCTTATCAACCAGAACGGTTTTTGAATGTCAGACATGAGGCTGTTGCTCATTAAAGAAAAAGATATGTTCTGTAGAATTGTTACACCTTTATTTCTTTAATGGTAGCACGTTATGGTCTTTCCGTCCATAAAAACAGTTCGACATTATATGACAAAAACCGCGCTATGTTTCTGGCTCAGGCTGATTATTTTACTTCGACAAGTTCAATCTTAAAGTTCAGTTCCAATAATCTTCTTGTCCTCAACTTCATATAACGGTCATACCATTTATCAAAAAAATCTTATTGCATTAATATAAGTAAGAAGACTACAATAGGTATAACAAAAAATAATGAAAGGTGCGCTGAGAGATGAACAAAGACAGATATTCAATTATATTTAACAGTAAAACAGGAAACACCAGAAAACTGGCTGATGCGATCCATGAGGCACTGCCGCAGGAAAACTGCGATCTTTTTGGTGCAGTTGAAGGAGACGTTCCTGCTTCAGAAACATTGTATATTGGATTCTGGACAGATAAGGGAAGTGCGGACAAAGCTACAGCAGAACTGCTGGCGAAGCTGAAAAACAGAAAAATCTTTCTGTTTGGGACAGCTGGATTTGGAGGCAGTAAAGAATACTTCACAAGCATCCTCGACAATGTCAAAAAGCTTATTGATGAGAGCAATACCGTGGTTGGAGAATATATGTGCCAGGGCAGAATGCCGGACTCTGTAAGAGAACGCTATATAAAGATGAAAGAACAGCCGGATCATATGCCAAATCTGGACATGCTGATTGAGAACTTTGACAAAGCGTTATCCCATCCGGATGCTGCCGATCTGGACAGACTCCAAAAAATGGTAACCGCTTAGAGGTTGCTTTTATTTGCCTGACAAGATATACTAATCTGAGCGACATAGTATAAATTGGAGGATTTTTACAATGAAAATTGCAGTTACTTATGATAACGGAAATGTATTCCAGCATTTTGGAAAAACAGAAAACTTCAAGGTTTATGAAGTAGAAGACAACAAGGTTGTTTCAAGCGAAGTGATCGGTTCCAACGGAACTGGACACGGCGCACTGGCAGGCCTTCTGGCAGAGCAGGGTATCAACGTTCTGATCTGCGGTGGTATCGGCGGAGGCGCTCAGACAGCACTCACAGAGGCTGGAATCGAGATGGTTGCCGGTGCACAGGGAAACACCGATGATGTTGTAGAAGCATATCTGAAAGGTGAACTGGTTTCTACAGGAGCAAACTGTGATCACCATCACCACGAAGAAGGGCATTCCTGCGGAAGCCATGAAGAGGGACATTCCTGCGGTGGAAGCTGCGGTGGATGCGGCGGCCACAAGAGCGATATCACAGGACCAAACGTAGGAAAAACCTGTCGTACCCATTACAAAGGAACCTTCAACGACGGAACCCAGTTTGATTCTTCCTATGACCGCGGAGAACCACTGGAATTTATCTGCGGTGCAGGACAGATGATCAAAGGCTTTGATGCTGCCGTTGCAAACATGGAAGTCGGCGAGATCAAAGAAGTTCATCTGATGCCGGAAGAAGCTTACGGACAGGCAAATCCGGATGCCATCTTTACACTTGAGATCGCACAGCTTCCTGGATCAGAGGATCTGGAGGTCGGACAGCAGGTATATCTGTCCAACCAGTACGGACAGCCATTCCCGGTTAAAGTCACAGCAAAAGAAGAAACAACCATCACATTTGACGCAAACCACGAAATGGCAGGCAAAGAACTGAACTTCACAATTGAACTTGTGGAAGTAAAATGAATATGTAAAATAAAGCCTCCGCTTCAAAATCGTAAGATTTAAGCGGAGGCTTTTCTTATGTTATTTCAAACATTATTATACAATACTGCCATAAAATCCAAATTTTTTGTGATCACTGGCGCTGCATTTAGGAGAACCTTTCGTATTCCAACGCATACCCATCATATTTTTCCAGGTGTTCGATCCGGCAAGGAAAAATCCACTCTGGGCATCCACAATATACCACTTGCCATTAATGCGGATCTCATTCCACTGATGACTCGGATTAACAGCTTTGGAATTTGCATGTACATATTTGCACTTGACTCCGACTCCATCACAGAGCGCTTTCATGGCTCTGGCAAAACCTGAACACTGAGCTTCGTTGTAAACGAGGGCTCCCCATGCATTATTGGCATTATTGTATTGCCAGCCACGTCTCGCATAACTGCAGTTGCTTCTCAGATAAAGGAAAGCTGCAAGAGCCTTATCATACTCGCTCATTCCCTTTCGGATATAATTGGTCTTGAAGCTCTGAACAACTCTTCGAACCTGCATAAGCTGGCTGGAATTCAGCGAAGGGCCATAGACACTGTTGGCCTTGTAATCTCCACGCACAGTAAGACGTTTCAGTGATACCTTACGAACAGAGCTAAAGCTGCTGTAAATCTTTTTCCCGGATACAACGCTGTATGAACGGATTTTATACTTGTAGGTTTTTCCTTCTTTTACTTTTTTATCTGTATAAGTGAGAGTAGATTTTTTGTTAATTGTCTTTATTCGTTTCCATTTTTTTCCAGTGTATTTGTATATCTGGTAACCTTTGGCTTTTGGAGTGCAGCACCAACAAAATTTAACATTTTTGTTGTTATAAGAATGGCATCTTGTCACTACCGGAGCGGATAATTTGACTGTTGCAGAAACAACATCTTCATCTACACTGCAAGAATGAGAAAAGCAGGTTATTTTGTCATTATCCCCTGATGTATACCAGTACTTTCCTCCATAAGAATCCGAATACCAGTAATTGGTTGAGATAAGCATCTGATCTAAAAGTACAAAGGTACTTCCCTGCGACGGGTCTCCGTCCGCACGATAAATCTGTACATAATCATACTGGCTTCCCTGAACATAGGATTCAATGTTGATTTCACTGCCGTTGGCATGGCAGCGGTTCAATTGTATCTTTTGTTCGAAGTCGGCCTTTACCGGTGATACTCCAACATCCTATGATCAGAAATGCTATTGCCAAAAATAGAAATATGCTCAGGATGGATGATACGGTAATAGGTTTCTTTTTCATACACGCTCTTCTCCTTTGCGTTAAATCTGATTATGCCTTTATTATACTCCTGGTTTTCCTCTATTGCATCTATAAAATCTGCTTGAACAAAATCGCTGCGCAATGACTTACCAAGGCTATGGCGCAGTTTTATTTTTATAAAAAAAGCAGTGGAAATACTTTCGTTTCTACTTATAATATTTTTTCGGAAATTTATCCTTGCCAAGCTGCCATAAATAACGATCCAGATGCTTTAAATCATATTGTTTAAGATCATAAAATTCGCGAAAATCGTCCAGCACTCTGCTGAATATTGCATAATCTTTGAGTTCGAAATCCGAAAATTCACTGAATCCGTCCACATTTCGAAAATACTTAAGTACTTTCTCCACATAGCTGTCAAAAATCGCATATTTTTCCGGCTGATGATGACTACAGTATTTTGTTGCAAAAGAATAGAAGTGTTTCTCCGCACCACTTTCCATTGTTACTGATGCAATCTCATTTACCAGTGTAACATCTCCTGCTGCCAGTCGTTCATCTATATGTAAATTTAAAATATGTTTTGCAACCGGATATACTGAAAATATCTGTGTACTGTAAAAATCATTCAGCGCGGAAACTTTTACCAAAACATCTTCAATTTCTGTATTATGAGGATATGTTTGAAAAAAAAGCTTATTCAATGCCCGTTCCTGCAAAGTATAGTTCTCCAGTCCATTCCAGCCCGACAGATATTTTTCCACTTCCTCTGTACATGGGCTGGGGACATCCG
>ENA-ORTQ01003939-ORTQ01003939.1-human-gut-metagenome-genome-assembly--contig:-NODE-3939-length-10509-cov-2.738186_pt1 | contig 10509 bp, 11 predicted proteins | sample MGYA00241912_ERZ509188 | MGnify/ENA primary metagenome ERZ509188 (study PRJEB26280, sample SAMEA2338849) | human gut metagenome | biome: human gut; feature: human-associated habitat; material: faeces...
TGGTGGTACATTTGATGTATCTATTATCGAGATCGGTGATGGTGTCATTGAAGTATTAGCAACATCCGGTGATAACCATCTTGGTGGTGATGACTTTGATGAGAAGATCACACAGTACATGATCGAGACATTTAAGAAAGAAAACGGCGTTGACCTATCCAATGATAAGATGGCACTTCAGAGATTAAAAGAATCTGCAGAGAAGGCGAAGAAAGAACTTTCCTCTGCAACAACAACAAATATCAATCTTCCGTTCATCAGTATGAACGAGAATGGCCCACTTCATTTTGATATGAATTTAAGCCGTTCTAAGTTTGATGAGCTGACACATGATCTGGTAGAGAGAACAGCTACACCGGTACAGAATGCACTTAGAGATGCCGGAATCACGGCTTCTGAGCTTGGTCAGGTATTGTTAGTCGGTGGTTCTACCCGTATCCCGGCAGTTCAGGATAAGGTAAAACAGCTTACCGGACATGATCCAAGTAAGTCATTGAACCCAGATGAGTGTGTTGCATTAGGTGCATCCGTTCAGGGTGGTAAGCTTGCCGGAGATTCCGGAGCAGGCGATATCCTTCTTCTTGATGTAACTCCACTGTCTTTGGCTATTGAGACAATGGGCGGCGTAGCTACAAGATTGATCGAGAGAAATACAACAATCCCTACAAAGAAGAGCCAGATCTTCTCAACGGCAGCAGATAATCAGAGCGCTGTAGACATTAATGTATTACAGGGTGAGCGTCAGTTTGCCAAGGATAATAAGTCACTCGGTCAGTTCCGTTTGGATGGTATCCCACCGGCAAGAAGAGGTGTTCCACAGATTGAAGTTACGTTTGATATTGATGCCAACGGTATTGTAAATGTATCCGCTAAGGATCTTGGTACCGGCAAAGAGCAGCACATTACGATCACAGCTGGATCTAACATGTCTGATGATGAGATTGAGAAAGCTGTTCAGGAAGCAGCTCAATTTGAGGCTGAGGATAAGGCTCGTAAAGAAGCTGTTGATACAAGAAATGAGTCTGATAGTCTTGTGTTCCAGACACAGAAAGCATTGGATGAAGTTGGCGATAAGATCAGTGCTGACGAGAAAGCACAGGTTCAGGCTGACATTGATGCTTTGAAAGCATTGGTTGAGAAGACAGATGCAGAGAATGTTTCTGAGGCTGACGTTGCAGAGCTCAAGGCTGCAAATGAGAAATTGATGCAGAGTGCACAGAATGTGTTCCAGAAGATGTATGAAGGTGCACAGGCAGCAGGTGCGGGTCCTGATATGGGTGCAGGCGCAGGTCCTGATATGGGCGCAGGTGCTGCAGACAATGGTGCAGATGATGATGTGGTAGACGGTGAATACCGTGAAGTATAAAAGCAGGAGTTTAGAAAATGGCAGAGAAGAGAGATTATTACGAGGTATTAGGCGTAAGCAAAACCGCTTCCGATTCGGAAATTAAATCGGCATATCGTAAATTGGCCAAGAAATATCATCCGGATATGAATCCGGGTGATAAAGAAGCGGAGGCAAAGTTTAAGGAAGCTTCTGAAGCGTATGCCATTCTAAGCGATGCAGACAAACGCCGCCAGTATGACCAATTCGGTCATGCAGCATTTGATGGTGGTGCCGGTGGTGGAGCAGGTGGATTCGATTTTAACGGATTTGACATGGGAGATATCTTTGGAGATATTTTTGGAGATTTCTTTGGTGGCGGCGGAAGAAGCCGTAGTGCCAATAATGGTCCGATGAAAGGGCAGAATGTGCGTGTATCCGTACATTTGACATTCGAAGAGGCATGTTTTGGCACTGAAAAAGAGATTGAACTGAATATTAAAGAAGACTGTGCAAAGTGTCATGGAACCGGTGCTAAACCGGGAACACAGCCGGAAACCTGCAGCAAGTGCGGCGGCAAGGGTCAGGTTGTATTTACACAGCAGTCATTGTTTGGCGTTGTGCGAAATGTTCAGGCATGTCCGGACTGCCATGGCACTGGCAAGATCATTAAGGATCGTTGCCCGGATTGTGGCGGAAGTGGTTACATTAGCCGCAGAAAGAAAATTTCTGTCAGCATTCCGGCAGGAATCGATAACGGACAGAGTATTCGTATTCGTGATAAGGGAGAACCAGGTATCAATGGAGGTCCAAGAGGCGATTTGCTGGTACAGGTTATTGTTGGGCGTCATCCGATCTTCCAACGTCAGGATTATGATATTTATTCCACAGCACCGATCACGTTTGCGCAGGCAGCATTGGGTGCAGAAGTGCGTATCAAGACGATCGACGGAGACGTGATGTATACGGTAAAACCGGGAACGCAGACAGATACAAGAGTTCGCTTGCGTGGTAAAGGTGTTCCGACAACACGGAATAAACAGGTACGCGGCGATCATTATGTAACGTTGGTGGTTCAGGTACCAACAAAGATGAACGCTGAGCAAAAAGAACTTTTGAAAGCTTTTGATCAGGCAATGGACGGGAAGAAGGAAGAAGAACCGGAGACTGGTCATAAGTCTCACAAAGAGAAGCGAAGTCCATTCAAAAAGAAGAAATAATGGTTTGCAAATTAGAAAATAGGCATTCACACATATGGTGTGAATGCCTATTAATTGTTTCAAAAAATAATCTGTCGTTATAAAAATCTAAGAAACAACAGTCGATTCAATTTCCGGTTCGATAGTTTCCTCAGCAGGCTCAAAATCTGTGATGGGCTTTGGATCAGCATCAGGTTCTTCCGTATTATCCGCTAACAGTGATTCAATTTGATCCTGCGTGATCTCATCAGAAACTTGTTGAGTTTCCGGCTGCGGTTCCTTTGTGATCTGAGCGTGCTTCTGCTCCTGCAACTGAATATGAAGAAGGAGTTCATCAATCTCATCATCATGATTGTTGATCGTCAGCGGCTCTGTTTCGTTGTTACAGAGATAGTATTTAATAATCTTGCCGGTGCTCAATCCGATCTTTTCAGCATTACAGTAATCAGAATCCCGCTGATAGGGAAGGTGATCATACATGGTGATCGGATAATCTAAGCCGGTCTCATATTTTAAGGAAAATGGCAATTTTGTTATCACGTTAAGCACTCCTCACAGGCTTTTCAAAATTTAGCAGTAGATCCTATTCACAAAGAATAAAATTTCTGCAAGTACTATTATATCGCAGAAATGAGAAAGATGCAATTAGCTGTCCAAAATTCAAAAGCGATGTTTCGGAACTATTGTTTGACTTTTTTTGGGGGTATGATATAATTAGCAATGATATTCTGGATTCGTATGCAATACAGAATAAACAGATAAAACAATGGTACAAAAGTTGTACATGATGAAGGAGAGCAAGTCAGTTATGAAAAAGTATTTGAAAAACTTTCTGCGATATAAGTATTTGCTGACAGAGTTGGTAAAGAAAAATATCAAGTTGAAGTATCGTCGTTCTTATTTGGGTATTTTATGGACGCTGATCGAGCCATTGCTTACGATGCTTGTATTGACGTTGGTGTTTGGTACATTCTTTGGTAACAACGATGAACAGTATCCTGTATATATCCTGTCCGGACGATTGTTATATTCCTTTTTTTCATCCGGCACGAAATCCGGTCTTCGAGCGGTCAGCGGTAATGCTGCAATGATCAAGAAAGTATATGTACCAAAGTATATTTATGTATTATCAACGGTCATATCGAACTTTGTTACATTTTTGATCTCACTTGTTGTGTTAGTAGGAGTGGGTGCCGTTCTTCATGTACAGCCTACCATTTATGTAGTTCAGGCAATTGTACCGCTGTTTATCTTACTGATCATGACAACGGGTATCAGTATGATCTTAGCGACCTTAAATGTATTTTTCCGTGATATCGAGTATATTTGGTCGGTATTTACCATGTTGATCATGTATGCATCTGCTATTTTCTATCAGCCGGACCGCGTCATCAATACAGGTAATGGATGGATATTTGGTGTCAATCCGGTATATATGTGCATTTCCAACTTCCGTGAGGCAGTATTGTACGGAACACCGTTAGATGCACATTACTGCATTACATCTGCTGTTATTTCAGTAGTATTGTTGATCGTTGGTATTTTGTTCTTTAACAAGAAACAGGATGAATTCATTTTGTATGTATAAAGATAATGCTTGAGAGAACATTGTATTACAAAATTTAATGAAGTGAGCGGCATGGGATAAGGCGGTTGTTCACAGATACTTGGAAAGGAATGGTTGTTATCGTGAAAGATAATGTAGCAGTTAGCGTAAAGAACGTAGGAATGTGTTTTAATCAGAGCCAGGAAAGAGTAGATAATCTCAAGGAATATTTGATCAAATTTGTGAGACGCGATCTAAAATACGATGAGTTTTGGGCTTTGCGGGATGTAGATTTTCAAATCAAAAAAGGAGAACGACTTGGTGTACTTGGTTTGAATGGATCCGGTAAAAGTACGTTGCTAAAGGTTGTATCCGGAGTATTAAAACCAACGGTTGGTTCGGTACAGACGCGAGGAGTATTGGCTCCGCTGCTGGAGCTTGGTGCCGGATTTCATTCAGAGTATACAGGACGCGAGAATATCTATCTGTACGGAGCGGTGTTGGGATATTCCAAAGAGTTTTTAGATGAAAAATTTGATGAGATTGTCGACTTTTCCGGATTGGGAGAGTTCATTGAGGTCCCGATCAAGAACTATTCTTCCGGAATGAAATCCAGACTAGGTTTTTCAATTGCAACAATTGTAGAGCCGGATATATTGATATTGGATGAGGTATTGTCTGTCGGCGATAAGAAGTTTCGGACAAAGAGTGAGCGAAAGATCATGAGTATGTTCGAAAAGGGTGTAACCGTACTTTTTGTATCACATTCTTTGGAGCAGGTTTGTCGTTTGTGCGACAAAGCGATCATTTTGGATAGTGGTGTTCTGGTTGCTAAAGGACCGGTAGATAAAGTAGCACGTATATACAAAAACATGACAGAATAAAGAAAACATCAGGGAAAAGTTTTTGGCAGTCATACAGGAGGGGTTATTTACAATGAAAGTTAAGCGTTATGTTAGCTTTTATATTCTGCTTCCCATTGTTTTGGAATTTTTGATTGAAGCATTAAGCCGAAAATCAATGATTGCGGCTGTAAAATATGCCATAAATAGTCCGTTGCTTTTTGCGTTTAATACGTTGATCATTATGCTAACGCTTTCTATTGCAATGTTTTTTAAGCGTGAGGTGTTTGCTTTGACCACAATTTCTGTGGTGTGGATTATTTTTGGTATTGTTAATTTTGTAATCCTGCATTTTAGAGTCACACCGTTTTCGGCGGTTGATTTTACATTGATCAAGAGTGCGATCAGTGTATCATCTCATTATTTGAACCTATTTACGATCGCAATGATCATTGTTGCAATATTCGTTGTTTTAATAGGTCTTATCTGTTTGTTTCGAAAAGCTCCTGTGAATGAGCAACATGGACATCGAAAGATCATCTTTTCGATTTTGTGTTGTCTTACACTTGGCGTGGCAATTATTGCCCTTCATCGCTCAAGTAATTCGGTGCAGGCACTTTCCACACATTATACAAACATTTCAGAGGCCTATGAAAATTACGGTTTTGCTTATTGCTTTGCAAATAGTATACTGGATACCGGAATAAAAAAGCCGGAGGATTACAGCAAGCAGTCTGTGAAGAAGATTACAAAAGCACTGAAAGATGAAAAAAATACAGACAAACGGCCGAATATTATATTTATTCAGTTGGAGTCATTTTTTGATGTAGGTTATGAGAAAAATCTGCAATTTTCAGAAGATCCGCTGCCGGTGTTTCATAGCTTGCAGAAAAAATATAGTTCAGGTTTAGTTACGGTGCCGACGGTTGGTGCCGGTACGGTAAATACGGAGTTTGAAATACTTACAGGAATGCGTCAGCACGATTTTGGGGTGAGTGAATACCCATATAAAACAGTGCTCAAAAGCAAGACGTCGGAAAGTATCTGTACAGACCTGAAAAAGCTGGGATATTCGACGCATGCTGTGCATAACAATGAGGCGACGTTTTATGGTCGCAATACAGTTTTTTCTAACATTGGATTTGACACATTTTGTTCTATGGAATATATGAATGGATTGACGGATAGTCCAAATGGCTGGAGTAATGATGATGTATTGTCGCGGGAGATCATGAAAACTCTGGATTCGACATCGGGACCGGATTTTACGATGGCGATCACGGTGCAGAGTCACGGAAAATACGATGGTATTGCGTTAGATGACCCGACGATCAAGGTTACTGGTGCGCCAGAAGGAAAAGAGCAGGCATATGAGTATTATGTGAATGAGATCCATGAAGTGGATAGAATGATCGATACGTTGATCAAAGAGTTGTCGAATCGGAAAGAAGAGACGGTATTGGTTTTGTATGGAGATCATTTGCCAAGCTTGGATATTCAGAAAGACGATCTGAGTAATGCCAATCTTTACCAGACGCAGTATGTCGTTTGGGATAATATGAATCTTAAGAAAAAGACGAAAAACCTGCATGCATACCAGTTGTATGCAGAAGTCTTAGATCGTATACAGATTCATGAAGGGATGATCACTAAATATCATCAACAGACAAAACATCGTTCCAAATTGTATTTGACAGGTCTCACTACATTGTCTTACGATCTGTTGTATGGTGATAATTATGCGTATGACGGTGAAAATCCGTTTAAACAGACGGAGCTTCAGATGGGCACAGAGCCGGTGAAGCTAACTTCAGTTCAAAAGACGAAAAGTGGCTATCGGGTAGTTGGCAGCGGTTTTACACCATATTGCAAAGTGTATTATGATGGAACGTTGGTGGAATCCGAATGGATCAGTTCGGAATGTTTGCAGCTTCAAGATGAATTCGAACTGGACGAAGCAGATAAAAAAGATTCCGGGGAGCCGGAAACAGAAGTTACGGAGCCTAGAGATGTACCAAATGCTTTTGTAGTAGAAGTGCAGTCTGATGACGGTGTTGTGCTATCAAGTACACAGGCATATCCGGCGTCTCAGGTGAAAAAATAAAATAACGTGTATTTAAGATAACGAGTCAAAAGACAGTGCACATATTGGTGCACTGTCTTATTTTCATTGTATGTAAAAAGCTGTTATGTGGTGTGAACATTGCAAACCGCTGGTTTTGCCTTATTTCATTGTATGTAAAAAGCTGTTATGTGGTGGGAACATTGCAAACCGCTGGTTTTGCCTTTATTGTCGAAAACCGTCAAAGATCTTTTCTGCATCTGTCATGCTTTGACATATTTCGCAGGCCGGATTCGGTATACTTGGTTTCGGAAAGAGAGGAAGGAAACAGACATGAGAGTTTATCTTGATGTTTACTTCATCCTGAACCTGATTTTGAACCTGTTTCTAATGGGGATTACAGGACTTCTTCGAGGCAAACGCAGTTCCATATCACGAATTGCAGTGAGTGCCTGCCTGGCGGCGGTGTTATCAACGGCAATTTATGCAGTATCTTTTTTGATACATCGGCAGATATTTTTGCTCAGTCTGTTGACAGTATATGGAATGGTCTGGTTTGGCTTTCGTGAACTTGACCGGAGAGAACGTAGAACCGATCTGTTAGTACTGTTGATCGTTGCTTTTGTGACGGGTGGTTTGTTAAATGCGCTGCATGCTATTGGAGCATTAGTGGGCAGTAGTCCAAGATATTCTATTTGGTTTATCTTGCTTGGACTGTTAGGGATCGGCATTGCTTTTTGCGTGCTGGCGCGAGAACTGCAAGGAGCGTATAAGCGGTGTCAGACAACCGTTCAGGCGGTGCTTTGTCATGAAGGCAGGGAATATGTGCTTCGTGTACTGTTTGATACGGGAAATGGCTTGGTATCGCCGTATACCGGTGAGAAAGTAGCGGTGTTGTCGGCTGATTTTGCTTCGGGATTGTCGTTAGACCGCACACAGAATCCGGTGTATATCCCGTACCATTCGATCGGCGGTAGTGGCATTTTGCCGGTATATCGCATTGACAGTGTAACGTTTGCCGGTCGTACACCGATTGTACATTTGCCGGTCGCAATCAGTGATGAACTGGGCGGAGAACAGGAAATACAAATGATCTATTAACAAGATTAAAGTGTCGTATTTTGACATAATAGGAACATTGAACACAGAAAGGGGATTGTTATGCTTAAGATATCAGTGGCGAATCGATTTCAACTTCGTATCGCTTCGGAATTTGGAGGAATCTTTCGAAGTAAAAACGGTACGGATATTCATTACATAGGAGGAGCGGAAATATTACCGGCGCCATTTTCGGCAGAAGAGGAAAAAGAAATATTAGCAAAACTAGGGAGCAGTCATGACAAAGAGGCAAGAAGCAGTCTGATCGAACATAATCTCAGACTTGTTGTGTATATTGCAAAAAAGTTTGAGAATACAGGGATAGGAGTAGAGGATTTGATTTCTATCGGGACGATCGGCCTTATTAAAGCGATCAATACCTTTAATCCACTCAAAAATATTAAATTAGCAACATATGCTTCCCGTTGTATTGAGAATGAGATATTAATGTTTTTGCGGCGTAATAACAAGGTGAAGTATGAAGTGTCGATCGATGAGCCGTTGAATGTCGACTGGGATGGTAATGAGTTGCTTTTATCTGATATTTTAGGAACGGACGAAGACGTCATTTCTAAGGGTCTGGAAGATGAGGTGGATCGACGGCTGCTTAGACAGGCGTTAGGTTTATTGAGTGAACGGGAACGTTCGATCATAGAGCTTCGTTTTGGCATTGACAGAAAGGATGGAAAGGAATTTACACAAAAAGAAGTGGCAGATATGATGGGAATTTCCCAGTCCTATATTTCTAGGTTAGAAAAGAAGATAATGAAGCGGCTGAAAAAGGAAATCCTACGCATGCAGCAAGTATAAAAAATATAAATTTGTAAATCCTACTTTATAACAGAATAAGCCGTGGAGGAAGGGTTATGGGAATGTATAAAGTAGAGATTTGCGGAGTAAATACTGCAAAGCTGCCCTTACTGAGCGAAGAAGAAAAAAAGGAACTATTTGATAAGATTGGTAAGGGTGACCGAGCTGCAAGAGAAACTTTTATTAAAGGAAATCTGCGTTTGGTACTTAGCATTATACAGCGTTTTTATAATTCCGGGGAGAATATTGATGATCTGTTTCAGATTGGCTGCATCGGATTGATGAAAGCAGTGGATCATTTTGATGTTACAATGAATGTCAAATTTTCTACGTATGCTGTTCCTATGATCATCGGTGAATTGAGACGGTATTTGCGAGATAATAACAGCATCCGTGTCAGTCGGTCGATCCGTGACACTGCCTATAAAGCAATTTACACGAAGGAAATGCTAATGAAGCAGTCGGACCGTGAACCAACAATTGAGGAGCTGGCAAAGATATTGGAAATTCCGGCAGAGGACATTGTATTTGCGCTGGATGCGATCCAAAGTCCGGTTTCATTGTACGAACCGGTATATGCAGAGAGCGGAGACACCCTATACATTTTGGATCAAATCAGTGATAAAAAGAACAAAGAAGAAAAATGGGTCGAGGAGATATCTTTAAAAGCAGCGATAGACCGTTTGGCTGACAGAGAACATCAGATCATTAATATGCGTTATTTTGAAGGAAAAACGCAAATGGAAGTAGCAGAAGAGATTCAGATCTCGCAGGCACAAGTGAGCCGCCTGGAAAAGAAGGCCCTTCGGGAAATGAAGAATTATCTTGCATAAAAGATCATATATTAGAGATAAGAAATCGTCCGTGTGGAAAGGGGAAAGTGGTGCGTTTATGTGAGCTTCGTGACAAAGAAGTGATCAATGTATGTGATGGAGAACGCTTAGGAAATGTGTGTGACATAGATTTTGATGAAAAAACAGGGCAGATCTGCACACTCATTATTCCGGGACCTTGCAAGGTGTTAGGAATCTTAGGTCGAGACCATGAATACATTGTCCCCTATCAGTGTGTTTGCCGCATTGGATCGGATGTAGTGCTGGTTCAAGTGGATACGGAAAAATGCCTCAAAAAATGTAAATGGGATTGACGATTCCTTGTAACAAAAAGGGGTTTTGCCTTGCGTTTTTAAGATGTGTTCTCTATAATAACAGAAGAGAACAATTGCATATCACGACAACGGATTAACCGGTGGTATGCGGAAAGAGGTAAGAAATGAAATGTCCATTTTGTGGAGAAGATGATACCAGAGTGATTGATTCAAGACCGGCTGATGAAAATATGTCGATTCGCCGCAGAAGACAATGCGATAAATGTCAAAAACGTTTCACTACTTATGAGAAAGTGGAGGCAATTCCGTTGGTAGTGATCAAAAAAGATCAGACTAGGGAACCTTATGATCGCACCACCATATTTTTCCACAAGATTTTTCTCAAGTGAGCCTGAGTTGACCCCGACACGGATAGGTATATTTCTCTCCTTCGCGACATCCACAACAGCCTTTATCCTGTCCAGGCTTCCGATATTGCCCGGATTGATACGGATTTTATCCACGCCGTTTTCCATAGCCG
>ENA-ORTQ01003941-ORTQ01003941.1-human-gut-metagenome-genome-assembly--contig:-NODE-3941-length-10504-cov-7.987559_pt1 | contig 10504 bp, 8 predicted proteins | sample MGYA00241912_ERZ509188 | MGnify/ENA primary metagenome ERZ509188 (study PRJEB26280, sample SAMEA2338849) | human gut metagenome | biome: human gut; feature: human-associated habitat; material: faeces...
TTTGATTTTGGCATAGTTCTCGTACCACACTTCTAACCAGTTACCCACGGTGTAGGTCTTGGCCCGTCCGTAGTCGATGCCCACATTTTCCTCGATGGCTTTCTTCAACTTTTTCTTGACTTCCGCTTGCGTCTTTCCAAGGACGTTTTTAATGATGGCCTTTCCTGTTTCTGGATCGTGACCGACTGTGTACCGACCCTCCCAGCGTCCGTCCTTTCGTTTGCGGATATTTCCCTCCCCGTTTGCTCGTCGCTTTGGCATATGTTAAGCAACCAGAGATTACAAGCGGGAATCCTGTCCACAAAAGAGCCAGATCTGGAATATATGTTCCATCGCCATCCACAAAGCAACAAGAGCGGTATATGAGATACAACCTTACCCTACGGAACAATCTCAGTGCAGTCGATCACCAAAAGGGGCCCAATTACCCTCGCACAGGCCCTGCTCCTTGGAAAATGAGCAGATTCATTTTTTATCATCATGCCAGGTATGACCGCCCAAAAGATCAGGCATACTGTAGCAAAGGGGGCCTGCGTATGAGAAAACCAAGCCGCGAGGCTTTGACGAAACGAATCTGGTTTGATTACTTCAATGAGGTCCTTCGCAAACAAAACCTCATTGATTGGAACACCTATCAGAAAATCAAGTTGTCTATCCAACAATAAGAAGCTGTTGATTGCATAAGCTCAAGTCAAAACCACCAGCTAAGCTGGCTGTCAGCATGTCCAGACACCCGGTCATTGTGCCCCATTTTTCCCCGTTTCAGCATCCCTCACCACTCATTTTTCCCGTTTACAAACGAAAAAGCCCAGCTTTCGCTGGACTTTTTCGACAGACTGGGGCATCCAAAAGGGTGCCCTTTTTCATTTCTGCAGGCCATGTACAGCCCACTCTGCTTCTGCCCTGTTCGTATCTAGGATACTCAACTGGCACTTCGATTTGCAGGATGCATGGATCTGGGCGCTTTACTCCCCATCCACAGGCTTGCCAACCATGTATACCCAGCCATGAGGAGGACAGACAGAATATGTCCAGTACCCGATGACCACACCGTCAAAGGGAGCAATGACCCGATCCACTTCCTCTCCGAACAGGTTCGTAATGATGGAAAGCGTGTCGCCCTTACGCACAGAATCCATTGCCTTCTTCACAGGCACATGAATCCCGCCGTTGCGGTTATAGATATAATCAATGTCATAGTGGTGTACGCCCTCATTGGCGGGCACGCTGCCCTCCAGAATCCCCAGCAGGGTCATCACATTGCGAATTCCGGTCTCCAACATCTGCTTGTGCTCATCCCGCTGATACATGCGGGTGCACTGTCCGCCGATCTCGGGTGTAATGCAGGGAATGCCCATCTGATAGGCATACTCATCCTCAATTCCGCTGTTCTCCGCGTAGCGGGTGTTCTTCCACAAGACCTTAAAGCCAAAGCACTGGGCCATTTCACGGGACTTATACGCCACAGGAGACTCCTCTCCGTAGTACAGCACAACAGGCTCCAGATACTCGCTGTTGCCGCCGCCGTGGATGCAGATCACCGCGTCAGCCTTCTTGATGATGTTCTCACAGTACCAGCTGCACACATAAGCCGTCATGGGGCCGGTTCCGCCCGGATAGATGCGATTCAGATCCTGGGGCACAAAGTCCAGGGTATTATAGCGCTTCATTTCGGCAAAGGCCTCTGCATTCAGGGCAGGGATTCCAATGAAGCTTCCCTTCATCTTGGATACATCCAGCCCCTCAAAGGTCTTGATAATTCCCTCAGTACCCTCATACTCGTCGCCGTGGTTGCAGGCATCCACCACCAACGTGGGACCGTCCTGGGCGCCCACCGCCAGCATAATGGGAATATTCACCCATGAACCGTTGGCCCGCTGGGCCAAATGAATAAAACCATATTCCTTGGTGCCCTTCTTTTGGAGTGCCTGGGTAAGATCAAACGATTCGTCATACTCTTTGATATTGGTCTGCATAATCCATATCCCCTTTCTCTATCATACCACACTGTCCGCGTCGCTGTTCAGTGCTTGGACAATGCTTGTGCACTCAGATACAAAGCGGTTCACCTGCCGGCGGAAGGCTGTCCGCCAATACAAAAATTCCTGAGGTGGCAGGTCGTTGCGGTGCTTGCCCCTGACCAGCTGCAGACCGGGCAGCAGGCCCACTGCAAATGTGTTGTCAAAGTGATATTCATCACAGGCACTGCACAGCAGTCTCGTCAGCCGGCCTCCTGCCTCCTTCGCCTGTCTGTCACTGGAAAAGCAGATACGCCCGGCACAGGCCTTGTCCAGCTCCTCCAGTGCCCGTTCTACAGGAGCGAAATCAAAGTCATCGCCGCAATGGGTCCGGATGTCTGCCACAGTATCTCTCATTTGCGCCAGACACCCTGCCGCGTCAAAGGGAAGATGCGCTTCATCGGCAAACTCTTTTACCAGCTCCACCAGCACCCGTGTATCCCTCATCAGAAGCTGGGGGTCCACCTTATCCATGGTATCCTCCACGGAATGCCACCACCAGCCTCCGCCGCTGCCTGCACAGTGCCAGCGGCCACGGTTGGGCGGCGCCTGATAAAAGTCAAAGGACACCTGGATGGGAATGCGCGGCCCGAAAAATGACAGGTCTGATCCCCGCCCCAGCGGGCGGATCACCACCTCAGCCTGCCCGGTGCACCGACGCAGGATATCCCCAAGGGTATCCCCTGCCACACCGGACGTGGAAAACCCGATCTCCTGCGCTCCCATACAGCCGGGAGAGTCCATGTTGACCAGCGCCACACAACGGGCATCCAGGTCCTCAAACTGCTCATCGCAGTACCAAGTGCTCCCGGCATACCGTCCGTTGGAGTGGGCCGGCCACCACGCGATTTTGACACCCCGCCGCAGCTGCTTCTGGGACAGTACCCGTGCCAGTTCCAACACAGCGGCATTCCCGGTGGCATTATCCGTCACACCATAATCCCAGGAGTCATAGTGGCTGCCCACCAGCACATACTCCGGCGTTTCACCGGCCAGCTCGGCTACAGGGATCTGAAGACGCACACATCCACACTGCAGTACGCTGCGCACCGTCGCGGTACGGCTGCAGGCTCCAGGCGTCAGCAAGGGCAGTATGGATTCTCTGTCACAGCTTCTCAGGCCCACCACCGGAAAATCAGGATAGGTTTTTCCGTTTTCAGGCTCCGCGGTGCCCCACACAGGGCTGACCGTCTCGTAGTGAAGCACAGGCTCCTCGCTGGTCCACAGATGGATCAGGCCCTTTACACCGTATCCCCGCAGCTTTTGAACATAGTCCTCATAAAAATTGTCCCCAATCACGATGCAGCCCCGCGCCCCCGCGTACCAATCCTGCTCCTGTCTGGGCTTCAGCTGGTCGTGGGCATGGACATCATAAAACAAGGGGGCGGTCACTCCGTCCGGACAATGGGCGGAGAAGGAACGGGGAAGGGCTTCAAAGGTCTGATCCATCCCCTCTACAGTAACTGACGCTTCTATAGGAGTGGAGACATATCCGTCACACTCATACACGCGGCATGGAATGCCCCATTCCTGCAGCTTCTTGATCAGATAGCCGCAGGCACGGTGCTCATCTTCCGAACCGCCGATGCGCTTCAGCCCGGAAAACACATCCAGTGTCTCCATCAGGCATTCCCGTGAGAGTTCTTCCATTCCTCAATTCTCCTTTTGGTGCGCAAGGAAACACTGGTACACATCCTGCCAGGCAGCCTCATCCGTCACAAGGCGGAAGGCAGCCAGTGCACAGCACACAGCACCGTCATAGATGCCCTGATGAGCCCGCGCCTCTTTCCCGGTCTTTACCCATGCGTCCGTGTGAGGAGGATCATCTGTCTCGATGGTCTTTACCCGCAGGCAGCAGCTGGGCAGCCGGTGGGTCACCGCGCCGAAATCGGTAGAACCGCAGTCCTTCCGGGGCGGAGCAATTCCGTCACACGCAAATTTTTCTGCACACTCCATCAGCAGCGCACCCATGGCATCATTGATGGTGGTGTTGTAAATATGCGCCACAGGGGTAATTTGTACCTGTGTCTGGGTAGCCATGGCAGCAGCCTGGGCAATCTCCCGGGTCCACTGCTCCACGCTCTCCAGATACGCCATGGAGGAGTGGCGGATCTCTACCTTAACCTTGGCAAAATCGGGCACGGAGTTGACTGCCGCCCCCCCAGCCAGCACAATATTGCTCACCCGGCTGGAATCCTTGAGGTGATTGCGCATGAGCCCAAGCCCTGTCTGCAGCATGGTCACCGCATCCACTGCGCTGCGCCCAGCATAAGGCGCAATACCCGCGTGGGCGGTTTTGCCGTGAAATTCCACATCCATCTCGATCAGAGCCAGAGAGGGCGTCTCCAGCTGGGTCAATGTGCTGCCGTGCACCATGAAGGCCACATCAATATGGTCAAACCCGCCGTGGGCGGCCATCTCGTTTTTGCCTCCGTCCAGCGACTCCTCGCTGGGCGTCCCGATCACATGGATCTCAAAGGGCTGGTCCGAAGACTCCAGCACTCCCCGCAGGGCCATTGCCGCGCCGATCATGGCAGGGGTCTGCATATGGTGGGCGCAGCCATGTCCCTGGCCCCGCAGCGCATCATATTCCCCTAAAAATCCTACTGCGCGCCCTCCGGCAGCCCGCCCTCCCTTGTGGCGGTACACGGCACAAAAAGCCGTATCCAGCCCGGCGTAGGGAATGGTTACTTCAAAATCGTGGGCTCGCAGCCACTTTGTCAGCGCAGCTGAGGAGCGGTACTCCTCATAGCCCGGCTCGGCGTAATCAAAAATTTCGTCGCTCAGCGCGCACAGCTGCGGCATCAGCTCTGAAACGATATTCGCAATTTGCTTCTGAATTTCTTCCATAGCATGTCCCATCCCATATCTTTGAAATCTATAATATCCTGCCGTCGCGCCATGCAGTTGCGGCGGCCAGCTCTAAACGGATCAGTAACCGATCACCACAGCCAAAGCCAAGAAGGCCATAGAAACCAGGCTGAGCAAAATCACCAGCTTAATGACGTACTTCAGCCACACGGAATAGGGAATCTTGGACGCAGCCAAAAATCCCAGCATGGTGGACGAAGTGGGGAAGATGGCATTGGTCAGGCCGTCACCCAGCTGGAAGGCCAGCACAGTGCTCTGGCGGGTCAGGCCCACCAGATCGCCCACAGGCGCCATGATCGGCATGGTGGCTGCCGCCTGGCCCGTACCAGAGTTGATGGGCAGGTTGATGATGGTCTGCACCAGGAACATACCGATGATCTTTACCGAGCTGGGCAGTGCCACAATCGCATTGGCCAAGGCATTGATAATGGTATCAATGATCATGCCGTCCACCATAACGGTATTGATCGTACCGGCCACTCCCACAATCAGCGCACCGAAGGTGATATTGGCCATGCCCTGCACATACAGATCGCAGATCTTGTTGCCGCTGAACCCGGCCAGAATACCGCATACCACACCCAGCACCAAAAACAAAGTAGCCATTTCGGTGATAAACCATCCCAAGTAGGCCACGCCGTAAATCAAAACGGCCAACGCGATGACAACGGCCAGAAGGATCAGCTTGTGCCGTCCGGTCACTTCAATCGCAGATACATCCACATCCTCCAGGTTGGAATCCTCGTTCCCCATCAGGTTCTTGGAGGGATTCTTCTTTACCTTCTCCGCGTAATGAATAATATACAGGCTGGTCACAACAATAAACGCCACCAGGATAATCCAGCGATACCAGGCTCCGGAGAACATGGGAGTCACACCCGCGATGGACTGAGCCACACCCACATTAAAGGGATTATAGATGCCCGCCGTAAAGCCCACGATGGAGCCCATGGCGATCATGGCTGTACCTGTGATGGTATCATAGCCCACTGCCTTGGCCACTGCAATCCCAATAGGCACAAACACCAGAACCTCCACAGACATTCCCATGGTGAAGCCGCCTACGGCAAAGACCGTAATGAAGATGGGGATGAGCAGCTTTTCTTTTCCCGCAAACATCTTGCCCAGCTTGGCACAAAAGGCGGTGATCATCCCTGTCTGCATAATCAGCTCAAAGGCGCCGCCGATGATGAAAATAAAGAAGATGATCTCGTTTACGCTGGAGCTGCCCAGAGTTCTCACAAAAGCCATGGGGATTTCCAGCGGTGAAACCGGTGACGATTCCACCTGAGTGTATGTACCCGGTACAATCAGCATACGGCCGCTGGCATCCTCCTGGCGCTCAAACTGGCCGGCAGGAATCACGTAGGTTAGCAGGCAGACAACCAACACGATCAGAAACAGAATAATGTACGTGTGGGGCATCTGGATGCCTTTTTTCTTTTTCGACGTTTCAATGGACATTCTTCTCTGCACTCCTCACAATCAAGTGTCTAATAATTATACATTTATTTTTTCCTTTATGCAAGGGCAAACCGAGATTTATCGAGGAATCTGAATTTATCGTAAAAAACTCCCTTGAGCCGCTGGCGGCTCAAGGGAGTCTATGGATGTTTTGACCACTGTATCCACAAAAACTGATTAAAGTTCCAGCCCATTCCACGCTTCTGTCAGCCGACACAGCCGTTACAGAAGCGTGTGTGCTGCTGAAGTTTCCACTGGGCAGGCTGACACGGGCATAGCGGCCATCCCAAATTCAGTGTAAACTCCTCAGCTTGGAAGCGCGCAAAGTTTATCTGCAGCCACAGCAGATTCATCCCGCTGCCGCCTTCTCCTATACGATGTTCCCCCTCACAGACTGAGGGTACAGATGTAACGGATGGGTCGAATATGTCCTGCAACCGTGCGGTCTATGCGCCGATAATTCATAGTTCGTATGGGCACCATCTTCTTAATAGTGAGCATAACCTCCTGCATTTTTCGCTCCCAATCCAGTTCTGCTTGCTCTTGTTTTCGACGAGCCTCAACGGCAGCATAATCGGTGAACAGATCCATCTGCTCAAATTCGCCCTCTCTGGTCATCGCCTCACTCTCTGAAATCACCCGACCCGCAACGATGTTAAGTCGCCGCACCATGAGGTCGGTATTCACAATACGATCAAAGAGCGCTGTAGCTGCCCCCATGATTTTCTTTGTAGAGGAGGTATAATCGTTCAGGCGCTCGGTTCCATGGGCGTGCTTTGGAACCTCGCGGCCATAGTGATCCTTGACTATTGGGCCATGATAACGATTTCGCCGTGCCGGATCAGTTAGGTTCTCAATGTCATAGCCGACCGTCAGAACAATCTGGTCGGTCATCAGCTTCTTACTCACCAAATCCAGTGCCAGTTGCTCTGCCATTTCTCTCAGCACCAACCGAGCCCTTTCTGCGGAATACGGGCAATGCAGAACCTGACCGGAACCAAGGCTGTTTTCACTGGGATGATATGCCTTAACCGCTTGGATGGTACAGGGTTCCCAGCCCCACGAATGGTCAATCAACAACTCAGCATTTTTCCCAAAGAGCTGGTAAAGAAGATCCTCATTGCATACCGACATTCGCGCAACATCGCCCATGGTAAACATTCCGTGTGCCTCTAACTTCTTGGCGTATCCACGTCCAACCCGCCAGAAATCGGTGAGTGGCTGGTGCGACCACATGGTTTGACGGTAGGTCATCTCATCCAGCTTTGCGATGCGCACGCCGTTCTCATCCGCAGGGATATGTTTTGCCAAGATATCCATTGCGACTTTACATAAATAAAGATTCGTACCAATACCTGCGGTGGCTGTAATTCCGGTATTCTCGATCACATCCAGGATAATTTTCATTGCAAGTTCTCTGGGGGTAAGTTTGTAGGTGGATAGATAATCGCCAAGCTGGACTAGAGCATATTATAGAGAATTCTACGGGCAATAACAATAAAATTTTCGCTGATTTAAGTTATGAAATGCGATTGAATTGTGAAGATTTGAACCGAATTGCTGATGTTCGTGTATATGTCAATGATGTGCTTGAGTCCTCTGTTTACAATAATGGACATACAATCGAACTGTATGTGCCGGAAAGGAGTATTCTTTTACTTATGGCACGAAAAAATAAAAAGCGTGAAGCCGGAAGCGGCTCTATTACCAAGCGGAAAGACGGCCGCTGGCAGGGTCAGTATGTGTCCGGTTACAATCCGGAAACCGGAAAGCCTCGTCGTCATACCATTTACGGCCAAACACAGAAAGAAGTCGCAGAGAAACTGCGTGCTGCAACCTCCAGTATTGACAACGGCACCTTTCAGGAACCGCGTAAAATCACGGTAGCCGAATATGCCGCAGAATACATGGCAACTCATGTTGCCACGCTGACCGATTCCACACAGCGCAGTTACGAGAAAAATCTTCGGCTGCATATTCTTCCCGCACTGGGTACTCGCCGTTTGACCGACCTCACCCACCGCGAGGTACAGCGCTTTGCTTCGTCTTTAAGCGCAGGCGGTAAAGGACTTGCCCCCAAGACTGTACACACCGTATTCGGCACGCTGCACGCCCTGTTGACCGCCGCACAGCGCGATGAGATCTTACAGCGCAATGTTGCTGACTTCTGCTCTCTGCCGCGTGTAACGCAAACCCGCGCCAAAGCGATCACCTCTGCCGAGCTGAATCAGTTTCTCGATCTGATCCGCAAGGACGAATTCTATTATCTGTTCTTCCTCGATATTTTCTCCGGTATGCGCCAGTCCGAAATTCTCGGCTTGCGCTGGGCTGATATTGACTGGAACCGAAACAGCCTTGTTGTACGCAAGCAGCTCCAGCAGAAATGCAAGAAAGGTGATTACAGTTATACGCTCATTGACCCGAAAGAGAACAAGCAGCGGCGTATTATTCTGGCGGAAACGGCTATGCTTACGCTTCAGAAGCAGCGCACCAAGCAGCAGCGTCAGCGTTTAGCCCCGGACCGCTGTGGAACAATCCGTTTGATCTGGTTTTCACCAATGAATTTGGCCGCGCACTCAACCACCAGACCGTATACAAGCACCTCAAGCGTCTGCTGCGTTCCTGCGGTATGGGGGATTATACGTTTCATTCTCTGCGCCACTCATTCGCTACGATTTCGCTGGAAAACGGCGATGATATTAAGACCGTACAGACGAATTTAGGCCACAGCACGGCTTCGTTTACGCTGAAAACCTACGCTCATGTCAGTGACCAAATGCAGCGCAGCAGTGCCGCCCGTATGGAGGAGCTGATCTCCAGTCTGGGAGCCGTAAATTAGCCCGTTGCTGTCACGATTGCTGTCAAGAAAAATTAAGTCGTTCTAAAAGTTATCGTTTTCTATCTATAAATGCAGAAAAGCTGCACTTTTCGTAATAAAAAGTGCAGCTTTCATGGCGGAGACAGAGAGATTTGAACTCTCGCGCCGATTTCTCGACCTACTCCCTTAGCAGGGGAGCCCCTTCACCAGCTTGGGTATGTCTCCATGTCAAGGTATTGAGTTGTACGCGGAGTTATCCTCGATCGAACCCTCCGCGCGCAATCTCGTGATTGGCGGAACGGGTGGGATTCGAACCCACGCGCCCTTTCGGACAAACGGTTTTCAAGACCGCCTCGTTATGACCACTTCGATACCGTTCCGTATCTTGCCCGATAAGCAAGATTTATTATACAGGAATTTCTCCTGCTTGTCAACAGCTTTTTACAAGAAGAACGGCTGTTACAGCCGCTCTTCCCATTCTTTTACCTTAAAACCCGGAAGAGCAAAGTCCTCTCCGATGAGCAGCGGGCGCTTGACCAGCATGCCGTCGGTCGCGAGCAGCGCATACTGCTCGTCCTCAGTCATAGCCGGCAGCTTGTCCTTGAGCCCCAGCGCCTTATACTGCAGGCCGCTCGTGTTAAAGAACCGCTTAAGCGGCAGACCGCTCTTTTCGTGCCACGCACGCAGCTCCTGCTCGGTCGGATTGTCCTGCTTGATATCACGCTCGTCAAACGCCACGCCGCGCTCCTGCAGCCACGTCTTCGCCTTCTGGCAGGTCGAGCATTTGGGATAGCATACAAACAGCATTTCGGTGTCCTCCCCTGTTAATCCTCGGCTGCCGTCTGCGCTGCGTCCGAGCGGCACAGGCAGAACAGCTCAGCAGCCAGCATAACGCACGCTGCTGCAGCCAGAATGCCGCGCAGCACCATTTTGATCGACCACATGGACGGAATGCCCATCAGCATAGCCAGACCGTAGCCGCCGATATCCGACACCGACATGGTGACCGCCACTGCGGCAAAGAACGCCAGCATAGCCGGAGCCGGCTTGCCAAACAGCAGACGCGCCAGCTCATAAAACGCCAGCACAATCATCACATCCGCTACCAGTCCAAAGCCAAACGACGCCAGCTTCGGATCGGTGCAAGTCATGCGGTAGTTGACCAGCAGATGCAGGCAGCTCCAGAACAGCGGTACGAGCGTCATTGCGGCGCTCTTTTCCGTCATCTGTACGCCCTGTGCCTTGGCCAGACCGATCATACAGCCGCCGGTCAGCACGCCCATGATTGCGTAGACGATCTCCAGAACACGCGCCCATACAGCCACGTCCTGCT
>ENA-ORTQ01003944-ORTQ01003944.1-human-gut-metagenome-genome-assembly--contig:-NODE-3944-length-10499-cov-11.189008_pt1 | contig 10499 bp, 4 predicted proteins | sample MGYA00241912_ERZ509188 | MGnify/ENA primary metagenome ERZ509188 (study PRJEB26280, sample SAMEA2338849) | human gut metagenome | biome: human gut; feature: human-associated habitat; material: faeces...
CGGAAAAGGCATACTATTTCCTACTCTGCGTGTCTGTTTTTCACAAGAAGAACCGTCGCCGTGTACCCACATTTGGTGCAGCTGTCACTTGAATCTTTTTCAGCACCTTTGTATAATATTCTTGTTATCCGGAACAAGGGCGTTCCAGATGAGTCTTCGCCGACCCATCTGGGACGCCTTTTCTGTTATACCATATAAGAGGGCCGCTGCGGAATGTGCCGCAGCATTGTCAGGATATTCTCCGGAAAATCGAAAAAAGGATGGGAAAGTCTATGGAAAATTTCACGGAGCAAAGAGGGCCTCTGGGCCTCTATGACCCCCAGTTCGAGCACGACGCCTGCGGCATCGGTGCCGTCGTGGACATCAAGGGCCGCAAGAGCCACCAGACCGTCAGCGACGCGCTGTCCATCGTGGAGCGCCTTGAGCACCGCGCCGGCAAGGACGCCGAGGGCAAGACCGGCGACGGCGTGGGCATCATGCTGCAGATCAGCCACCGCTTCTTTGCCAAGATAGCCGACGAGCTGAACATCAGCCTTGGCAACGAGCGAGAATACGGCGTAGGTATGTTCTTCTTTTCTCAGAACGAACACCTGCGCGCCCAAGCCATGAAGCTTTTTGAGCTTGTCACCCGCAAAGAGGGCCTCGAGTTTCTGGCATGGCGCGAAGTGCCTGTAGACCCCGACGCCGTGGGCCAGAAAGCCCGCGACTGTATGCCCGCCATCTGGCAGTGCTTCATCAAAAAGCCCGCCAAGGTGAGCAAGGGCATCGACTTTGACCGCAAGCTCTACATCGTCCGCCGGGTCTTCGAGCAGGCCAGCAACGGCACCTATGTCCCCAGTCTGTCCAGCCGCACCATCGTGTACAAGGGCATGTTCCTCGTCCACGACCTGCGCCAGTTCTACCTCGATCTGCAGGACGAGGATTATGAATCCGCCATCGGCATGGTCCACAGCCGCTTCTCCACCAACACCAACCCCAGCTGGATGCGCGCCCACCCCAACCGCTTCATCCTCCACAACGGTGAGATCAACACCATCAAGGGCAACACCGACGCCATGCTGGCCCGTGAAGAGACCATCTCCTCCCCCATCATGAAGGAGGACATGAACAAGATCCTGCCCATCATCAACACCTCCGGCTCCGACTCCGCCATGCTGGACAACGCCCTCGAGTTCATGGTGATGAACGGCATGGATCTGCCGCTGGCTGTCATGATCACCATCCCGGAACCCTGGGAGAACAACAAGAACATCAGCCAGAAAAAGCGGGATTTCTACCAGTATTACGCCACCATGCTGGAACCCTGGGACGGCCCTGCCGCCATCCTCTTCTCCGACGGCGATGTGGTGGGCGCTGTGCTGGACCGCAACGGTCTGCGCCCCAGCCGCTACTACATCACCAAAGACGGCAGGATGATCCTCTCTTCCGAGGTGGGCGTGCTGCCCTGTGAGCCGGAGAATATTCTGGTCAAAGACCGTCTCCGCCCCGGCAAGATGCTGCTGGTGGACACCGTCAAGGGCGAAGTCGTGGACGACGAGAAGCTGAAGGAATACTACGCCAGCCGTGAGCCGTACGGCGAGTGGATAGACCGCAACCTCGTCCAGCTGAAGGACCTCAAGATCCCCAACATCAAGACCCCCAGCTACACCGGCGACGACCTGCTGCGCCTGCAGAAGGTGTTCGGCTACAAGTATGAGGACATCAGCACCCTCATCCTGCCCATGGCACGTCAGGGCGCAGAGCCTTCCGGCGCAATGGGTACCGATACCCCGCTTGCCGTCCTCAGCGGCCAGCACCCGCCGCTCTTCAATTATTTCAAGCAGCGTTTTGCACAGGTCACGAATCCGCCCATCGACGCCATCCGCGAGAAGATCGTCACCTCCACCAGCGTCTATGTGGGCGCACACGGCAACCTGCTGGAAGACAAGCCCGAAAACTGCAAGGTGCTCAAGGTCAACAATCCCATCCTCACGTCCACTGACCTTCTCCGTATCAAGTACATGAATGTCCCGGGCTTCAAAGTCTCCACTGTCTCCATCAATTACTACAAGAACACCAGCCTCGAAAAGGCCATCGACCGCGTTTTCCTGGAGGTAGACCGCGCTTATAAAGAGGGTGCGAACATCATCATCCTGTCCGACCGGGACATTGACGAGTACCATGTGGCCATCCCCAGCCTGCTGGCGGTTTCTGCCGTGTCCCAGTACCTCATCCGCACCAAGAAGAGCACCGCGCTGGCCCTCATCCTCGAGAGCGCAGAGCCTCATGAAGTGCATCACTTTGCCGCTCTGCTGGGCTACGGTGCCTGTGCCGTCAACCCCTATCTGGCCCATGAGACCATCGGCCAACTCATCGACGACGGCCTGCTGGACAAAGATTATTACGCCGCCGTAGACGACTACAACAAGGCTGTGCTGGGCGGCATCGTGAAGATTGCCTCCAAGATGGGCATTTCCACCATCCAGAGCTACCAGAGCAGCCAGATCTTCGAGGCCGTCGGCATCTCCAAGGACGTCATCGACAAGTATTTCACCGGCACGGTGAGCCGTGTGGGCGGCATCGGCCTCGAGGACATTCAGGCTGACGTGGAGGCCCTGCACAACGCAGCCTTCGACCCTCTGGGCCTTGACATCAACATGCAGCTGGAAGACGGCGGCGCCCACAAGTTCCGCAGCGGCAAGGAAGAGCACCTCTTCAATCCCCAGACCATCCACCTGTTCCAGAAAGCCTGCTTCACCGGTGACTACGACACCTTCAAGCAGTTCACCCACACCGTGGACAACATGGGCCAGAACGGCGTCCATCTGCGCAGTCTGCTGGACTTCAACTATGCCCCCGACGGCGGCATCCCGCTGGACGAGGTAGAGCCGGTGAGCTCCATCGTCAAGCGGTTCAAAGCCGCTGCCATGAGCTACGGCGCACTGAGCAGCGAGGCCCACGAGACCATCGCCATCGCGCTGAACCGCCTCGGCGGCCGGAGCAACACCGGCGAGGGCGGTGAGCCCGAAGAGCGCTACCACAGCGAGAGCAATTCCAAGATAAAGCAGGTGGCTTCCGCCCGCTTCGGCGTCACCAGCAAGTATCTTGTCTCGGCAGAGGAGATCCAAATCAAACTGGCACAGGGCGCAAAGCCCGGCGAGGGCGGCAATCTGCCCGGCGCAAAAGTGTATCCGTGGATCGCCAAGACCCGTCACAGCACTACCGGTGTCGGCCTCATTTCTCCCCCGCCGCACCACGACATCTACTCCATCGAAGACCTTGCAGAGCTTATCTACGACCTCAAGAATGCCAACCGCCACGCCAACATCAACGTCAAGCTGGTCAGTGAGGCCGGCGTCGGCACCATCGCTGCCGGTGTCGCCAAGGGCGGCGCACAGGTCATCCTTGTTTCCGGCTACGACGGCGGCACGGGCGCAGCGCCCCGCAACTCCATCAAAGATGCCGGTCTGCCCTGGGAGCTTGGCATCGCCGAGACCCACCAGACCCTTATCCTCAACGGCCTGCGCACCCGTGTGCGCATCGAGAGCGATTCCAAGCTGCTCTCCGGCCGCGATGTGGCCATCAGCTGTATGCTGGGCGCTGAGGAGTTCGGCTTCGGCACCTCTCTGCTGATGACCATGGGCTGCGTCATGATGCGTGTCTGCAACCTCGACACCTGCCCCATGGGCATCTGCACCCAGAACCCCGAGCTGCGCAAGCACTTCCGCGGCAAGCCCGAGTATATCATCAACTACCTGACCTTCGTGGCGCAGGAGCTGCGCGAATATATGGCAAAGCTGGGCATCCGTACCATCGACGAGCTGGTGGGCCGCACCGACCTGCTCCATGTCAAGTCTGCCCCTGCCGACAGCCGGATGTCCAAGATGGACCTCGACTGCATCCTGCACAACCCCGCCATCGTCAACAGCAATGTCCACTTCCAGAAGGAAGACACCTACGACTTCCATCTGGAAGACACTCTGGACATGAAGATGCTGATGAAGAAATTCAAGCTCAGCAGCAAGACCCCTCAGAGCGTAAAGCTGGATGTCTCCAACACCGACCGTGCCTTTGGTGCCATCTTCGGCAGCGAAATCACCCGCAAGTACGGCAGCGACCTGCCCGATGACGTCTACACCGTCCACTGCACCGGTGCAGGCGGCCAGAGCTTCGGCGCATTCATTCCCAAGGGCCTGACGCTGGAACTGACCGGCGACTGCAACGACTACATGGGCAAGGGCCTCTCCGGCGGCAAGCTCGTCGTCCGCCCGCCCGAGGGCATCACCTTCAAGCCCGAGGAGAACATCATCATCGGCAACGTGGCACTCTACGGTGCCACCAGCGGCAAAGCCTTTGTTTCCGGTGTGGCCGGTGAGCGCTTCTGCGTCCGCAACTCGGGTGCTGTGGCCGTCGTCGAGGGCGTGGGCGACCACGGCTGCGAGTACATGACCGGCGGCACTGTCGTCGTTCTGGGCCAGACCGGCAAGAACTTTGCAGCCGGCATGACCGGCGGCATCGCCTATGTGCTGGATGAGAACTGGGATTTCTACCAGCGAGTGAACAAGGAGACCGTCAGCCTCGAGCCGGTGGAGCACAAGTACGACGTCGCCACCCTGAAAGAGCTCATCCGGGAGCACGTCGAGCTGACCGGCTCGCCCCGCGGCAAGGAGATCCTGGACAATTTCAGCGAGTTCCTGCCCAAATTCAAGAAAGTCCTCCCCTACGATTACGACCATATGCTGCGGGTCATCGCCTCCATGGAAGAGCGCGGCCTCGACGGCGAGCAGGCGCAGATCGAAGCATTCTACGCCGTGCAGAAGAACAAGTAAGGAGGGGAACATCATGGCAAAACTCACTGGTTTTATGGATTACACGCGCAAGACCAGCACGGATGTTCCGCCGCTGGAGCGCATTGAAAACTTTAACGAATTTCACATCTGGCTCTCCCGGGAAGAGCAGCAGACCCAGGCAGCCCGCTGCATGGACTGCGGCGTCCCCTTCTGCCAGGCGGGCATGATGATCGGCGGCATGGCCTCCGGCTGCCCGCTGAACAACCTCATCCCCGAGTGGAACGATTTGGTCTATCAGGGCAAGTGGGAGCTGGCACTCCGCCGCCTGCGCACCACCAACCGTTTCCCGGAGTTCACGAGCCGGGTCTGCCCTGCCCTGTGTGAGGCCGCCTGCACCTGCGGCGACGTCACCGGCAGCAGCGTCACTGTCCGGGAGAACGAACACGCCATCGTGGAGATGGGCTACGCCAAGGGCTGGCTCCATGCCGCCCCGCCTCCGGCCCGCACCGGCAAGAGCGTGGCCGTCATCGGCAGCGGCCCTTCGGGCCTGTCGGTGGCCGAATACCTCAACATCCGGGGCCATGCCGTCACCGTCTTCGAGCGTGCTGACCGTGTAGGCGGTCTGCTGATGTACGGCATCCCCAACATGAAGCTGGACAAATCCGTCATCGAGCGCCGCATCAAGATCATGCAGGCCGAAGGCGTCGAGTTCCGCACCAATATGGATGTGGGCGGGGCTGTGGATGCCGCTGAGATTTTGAACAGCTATGACGCCATCGTGCTCTGCTGCGGTGCCAAGAAAGCCCGCGATCTGAACGTCCCGGGCCGCGACGCGAAGGGAGTTTACCTCGCAGTGGACTACCTCACCAGCGTGACCAGGAGTCTGCTGGACAGCAAGTTTGCCGACGGCAGGGCCATCAACGCGGCAGGCAGGAATGTCCTCGTCATCGGCGGCGGCGACACCGGCAACGACTGTCAGGGTACCGCCCTGCGGCAGGGCTGCACCGACCTCGTGGCACTGGAAATGATGCCCCAGCCCCCGAAAGAGCGGGCCGCGAATAATCCCTGGCCCGAGTGGCCCAAGGTGCTGAAGGTGGACTACGGCCAGACTGAGTGCCTTGCCAAGTTCGGCAAAGACCCCCGCGTCTACCAGACCACCGTCAAAGAGTTTCTGAAGGACGACGCCGGCAACCTGACCGGCGCGGTCATCTCCTATCTCAAGCCCCAGCGTGACCCCGACACCGGCCGTACCAGCATGGTACCCACCGGCGAAGAGTTCACCTACGACTGCCAGCTGGCCTTTATCGCCGCCGGTTTCGTGGGCTGCGAGGACTATGTGGCCGAGGCGTTCGGCGTGGAGCGGAACGCCCGGGGCAATGTGGCCGACCATGGCTTCCGCACCAATGTAGACAAAGTCTTTGTCTGCGGCGATATGCGCCGGGGCCAGAGCCTCGTGGTCTGGGGCCTGCGGGAGGGCCGCGACTGCGCCGCCGAGGTGGACCGCTATCTGATGGGTTACACCAATCTGTGACCCTCTCCCCTATTTATGACATTCTCTTTCCTATCCTAAACAGAAACGGGAGCTTTCCTTCACCGGGAGGCTCCCGTTTCTGCATTTCGGAGCTTTTATTTTCACAAAGTTTTCACAGTCAGCGTATCCTACCTACTTGAAACGGATACCCCCAAGTGGTAAAATCAGAGTATCGGGAAATTTACCCCCACAGGGTACATTTCCTCTTCACACCGATACACCCGGAAAGGAGTTATCTGCTATGACCGATGCTGAAAAAAAGCCCTGCTGCTGCGCCGCTGAGCCTGCCGAAAAGGACACTGCCCCCTCCTGCTGCCGCCACAAGGACCGTACTCCTGAGGAGTACCGCGCCCTTGCCAACCGGCTGAGCCGCATTGAGGGCCAGGTGCGCGGCATCCGCGCGATGCTGGACAAGGACGTCTACTGCGCCGATATTCTGGTGCAGGTGGCTGCGGTGAACGCTGCACTGAACGGCTTTTCCAAAGAGCTGCTGGGCCAGCACATCCGCACCTGCGTGGCCGACGATTTGAAAGCCGGTGAGACGCAGAAGCTGGACGAACTGCTGCAGCTGCTGCCCCGGCTCATGAAATGACCCCGTTCCGGGCATCCTATAAGAGGGAAAGGAATCCGCAATGGAACAATACAATGTCACGGGCATGAGCTGCGCGGCCTGCTCTGCCCGGGTGGAAAAGGCCGTGAAGAAGGTGCCGGGCGTCACGAGCTGCTCGGTGAGCCTTCTGACAAACTCCATGGGCGTGGAAGGCACAGCCTCTCCTGCCGCCATCCTCTCGGCTGTGCAGGAGGCAGGCTATGGCGCAAGCCCGAAGAATGCCTCTGCCAGTAAGACTTCGGACGCCAGCGCCGACCTCGACGCACTGGCCGACCACGAGACACCGAAGCTCAAGCGCCGTCTCATCGCCTCGCTGGGCTTCCTGCTGGTGCTGATGTACTTCTCCATGGGCCACATGATGTGGGGCTGGCCCCTGCCCCGCTGGTTCGACGGCAACCACATCGCCATGGGCCTTGTGCAGCTGCTGCTGGCGGGCATCGTCATGGTCATCAACCAGAAGTTCTTCATCAACGGATTCAAGGGCCTCATTCACGGCGCACCCAACATGGATACGCTGGTGGCCCTCGGCTCCATGGCAAGCTTCGTGTGGAGCACTTACGCCCTCTTCGCCATGACCCGCGCTCAGGTGGACGGCAACGACGAGCTCGTCATGCACTATATGATGGAGTTCTACTTCGAGTCTGCCGCCATGATCCTGACCCTCATCACGGTGGGCAAGATGCTGGAAGCCCGCTCCAAGGGCAAGACCACCGACGCTCTCAAGAGCCTGATGAAGCTGACCCCCAAGACCGCTACGCTGGTGCGGGACGGCGCGGAAGTGACCGTGGCCATCGCCGACGTGCAGAAGGGCGACGTCTTTGTGGTCCGCCCCGGCGAGAATATCCCGGTGGACGGCGTGGTGCTGGAAGGCACCAGCGCAGTCAATGAGAGCGCCCTGACCGGCGAGAGCATCCCGGTGGACAAGGCCGTCGGCGACAAAGTCAGCGCTGCCACCACCAATCAGTCGGGCTTCCTCCGCTGTGAGGCTACCCGCGTGGGCGAGGATACCACGCTGGCTCAGATCATCAAGATGGTCAGCGATGCCGCCGCCACCAAAGCTCCTATCGCCAAAATCGCCGACACCGTGTCGGGCTTCTTCGTCCCGGCGGTCATCTCCATCGCCGTCCTCACCACCATCGTCTGGCTGCTGCTGGGCCATGAGCTGGGCTATGCGCTGGCACGGGGCATCTCCGTTCTGGTCATCAGCTGCCCCTGCGCACTGGGCCTTGCAACACCTGTGGCTATTATGGTGGGCAATGGTCTCGGCGCAAAAAACGGCATCCTCTTCAAGACTGCTGCCTCGCTGGAAGCCGCAGGCCGCACCCAGATCGTGGCGCTGGACAAGACCGGCACCATCACCGAGGGCGCACCCCGCGTCACCGACCTGCTGCCCGCTGAGGGTGTCTCCGAGACGGAGCTTCTGACGCTGGCCGCAGCACTGGAAAGCCGCAGCGAGCATCCTCTGGCAAAGGCTGTTCTGGCCGACGCCGAGGCAAAGGCCATCACTCCCCCGGAAGTCACCGACTTCGCAGCCCTGCCGGGCAACGGTCTGGCGGCCAAGCTGGACGGCATGGACATCTATGCCGGCAATGCCGCCTTCATCCAGACCAAGCTCACCCTGCCCGCCGCACTGGCACAGCAGGCTGAAAAGCTGGCCTCTGAGGGCAAGACTCCCCTCTTCTTCGGCGGCGCAGGCCGTCTGCTGGGCGTTATCGCCGTGGCCGACACCATCAAGGAGGACAGCCCCGAAGCCATCCGTCAGCTGCAGAACATGGGCATCCGGGTCGTAATGCTCACCGGCGACAACCAGCGCACCGCCGACGCCATCGGCAGGCAGGCGGGCGTGGACGAGGTCATCGCGGGCGTCCTGCCCGACGGCAAGGAGGCCGTCATCCGCCAGCTGCAGGCCAGCGGCAAGGTGGCCATGGTGGGTGACGGCATCAACGACGCTCCTGCCCTCACCCGTGCCGACACCGGCATTGCCATCGGCGCAGGCACCGACGTGGCCATTGACGCCGCCGACGTCGTGCTGATGAACTCGAAGCTCTCGGACGTGCCTGCGGCTATCCGCCTCAGCCGCGTCACCCTGCGGAACATCCACGAGAACCTGTTCTGGGCGTTCATCTACAATATCATCGGCATCCCGCTGGCGGCTGGTCTGTTCATCCCCTTCGGCCTGACGCTGAATCCCATGTTCGGTGCTGCTGCCATGAGCCTGTCCAGCTTCTGCGTCGTGAGCAACGCCCTGCGGCTGAACCTGTTCGATTTGCACAACACCAGGCACGACCACAAAACCGCTTCTCCCGCTGCTGCCCCGGTGCAGTCTGCGGCTGAAAATAACAAAAAATCGGACGCCGAAGCGCCCGAAGTCAAAACGGAGGATCATACCATGAAGAAGACCCTGAAAGTGGAAGGCATGATGTGCGGCCACTGCGAAGCCCGCGTGAAGAAGGCTCTGGAAGCCCTGCCCGAGGTGGACGAGGCTGTCGTGAGCCACGAGGCCGGCACCGCCATTGTTACCCTAAACGCCGAGGTCGCCGACGACGTGCTCAAGAACGCCGTCGAGGCACAGGACTACAAGGTCACCGGCATCCAGTAAGCTGTAAAATGCAGAAAAGCCAGCGCACGAGAAATGTGCGCTGGCTTTTGTTATAGGTCATAACCTCTCAGTCTCGCTATCGCTCAACAAGGCCGGGTTGCGGCACCCAGCATCCGCTACGCATTGCGCGCGTCTTACTGGCCGCTGCCCCAACAACGACTCCCTGTTTCCGCCACTGGCGGCGGTCGTCGTTGTTGCCCCTACCGAGGGGAGCCTCTGGCGAAGAGACAAAGCTTTACGAAATGCCAAGGCCTCTCCTCGATAGGAGAGGTGGCAATGCGAAGCATTGACGGAGAGGTTTCATTCCTTACGGAGTCAGACGGTTGGGGCCGCGGAACAGGAACTCGGCGTCCTTGATAGACTGGCCGCAGAGCAGCATGGTCAGACGGTCGATGCCCAGACCGAAGCCGCCGTGCGGGGGGCAGCCGTACTGGAAGAACTCCAGATAAAACTTGACGTCATCGGCCAGGCCCTTCTCCTCTGCCTGCTTCTTCAGCACATCGTAGCGATGCTCACGCTGTGCGCCGGTGGTGATCTCCACGCCGCGCCAGATGAGGTCGTAGCCCTGCGGCACGCCGTTCTCGTCGCGCATGTGGTAGAAAGCACGCTTCTCGGCGGAGTAGTCGGTGATGAACAGGAACTCGTGGCCGTAGTGCTTCTTGACCCAGTCGTAGCTCAGGCGCTCGGCCTCGGTGGTCAGGTCGCCCTTCTCGCTCTCATCGACAGTGTAACCGAACTCTTCTTCCAGAGCCTTGTACAGGTCGGCCAGCTTGACCACAGGGAACGGCGTGGTGGGGACGACGACTTCCAGACCAAACAGCTCCTTGATCTGCTCACCGTACTGCTCCTTGACGGCCTTCAGACCGGCAGTCAGAAGCTCTTCCTCCATCTTCATGACGTCCTTGTAAGAGGTGATGTAGCTGAACTCAAGGTCGAAGCCGGAGAACTCGGTGGAGTGCTTGTTGGTGTAGCTCTTCTCCGCGCGGAAGA
>ENA-ORTQ01003948-ORTQ01003948.1-human-gut-metagenome-genome-assembly--contig:-NODE-3948-length-10492-cov-2.124461_pt1 | contig 10492 bp, 10 predicted proteins | sample MGYA00241912_ERZ509188 | MGnify/ENA primary metagenome ERZ509188 (study PRJEB26280, sample SAMEA2338849) | human gut metagenome | biome: human gut; feature: human-associated habitat; material: faeces...
CCCGTCCCCCTGATGCAGACGTTGCAAAAAGCCTTCAAAACCAATGGCGGCAACAATTTTTTTCCCGGCATCCACACCGATCAGCGGTATGCACAGGGCAAATATAAAGTTCACCGGATGTACCTGCCGGCTTTTTTCAATGGACTGTTCCATATTTGCCACAGATTTTTCACCAAAGCCCTCCATCTGGCTGATCTCCCCGAAATGCTCTTTCAAACGGAAAATATCCGCAAATTCATGGATAAATCCCGCATTCATAAAACGGAGCATCGTCTGAATGGAAAGTCCGTCGATATCCATCCCCCACTTGCTGACAAAACGGGTAAATTTCTTGACATTTTTGGCTGTACAGTCCGGATTGGTACAATGCAGGGTCTTTGTGCCACTGTTTTCACTCACATGAACTTTTGTCGGTGCATGGCACACCGGACACCGGGATGGAATCTCCGGAGCACCTACAGCATCTTTTACCGCAATACATTTCGGAATGATCTTATTGGCTTTGATCACGGAAAGTGTACACTCTTTTCCGATTCCCAGACGCTCGATCTCGCTGATATTGCATAGAGATGCTCTCGATACCGTTGTTCCCTCAATCTGCACCGGTTCAAACACGGCAACCGGGGAAATCGTAGACACCGCACACGACCATTCGATATATTTTAGTTTTGTATCCACGGCTTCATCCTGCCATTTAAACGCAAAACCGGCGCGTGTCGCATGATGCCCGGTCACGCTTCCCGATGCCGCATAATCCGTATCATCATAACAGATCACCAGACCATCTACCGGAATATCCATTTTTCCGCTCTCTACAAGTTTCGTCCATCGGTCAATGGCTTCCGGAAGTTTTTGGGCGGTTGTCGCTTCCCTGTCTACCACATCAAATCCCAATTCTTCCAGAAAGTGCATCCGCTCTCCCCACGATACCATCGGCTCATCCAGATGCACCAGTGTAAATGCATGAAACCTGACATGGCGTGCCTTCACTTCTGCCGGATCTTCCAGATTCAGCGTTCCGGATGCCAGATTTCGCGGATTTGCATATTTTTCATCGTCATCCTCAATCATGTCGTTGATCTGTGCAAAATCTGTATAGGATATGGCAGCTTCTCCTCGCACAACCAGATGCCCCTGATACGAAATCTTTTGCGGGAATCCTCCGATCGCACCCTTTAAAAATGTAATGTTGGTACCCAGGTTTCCATTTCCTCTGGTAAGAATTTTTACAAGATTTCCGTTATCATACGTCAGAACCAGCGTAAGTCCGTCTAGTTTCCATGACAGCCAGATCGGATAAGCTCCCGCCCATTGCTGCAGTTCTTCCACCTGTTTGGTCTTCGCCAGAGAAAGTGCCGGATACTCATGCGGTTCTTTTTGTCCGCTTCCGGATTCTTCATATCCGGCATTCTGCGTCGGACTGTCCTTTATAATATATCCGGTTTTTTCTTCCAGCGTGGTAAGCTCATCAAACAAAGCATCCCACTCATAATTTGGCATGATTTCATCCTGTCCGTTATAATACGCAGCTGATGCTGCATTCAACTGTTTTACCAGTTCTTCAATCCGTTGCTTTTCTGTTTCCATTTTTGTTCTCTCTATCTATATGATGATTTACCACCGTATACGTGCCATGTATGGCAGAATTGCGTGGTTTTCGTTTTGATTTTTGTGGTTTTTCCATTGGTCGCACGGGCTGATTGCTCGAATGTGCGATCAACTGTTTTAACTTTTTAAATTCCTCCGGTGTAACATCCCGGTACTTTCCTGATTCGAGATCCCCCAGTTCAATATTCATGATCCGTACACGTACCAGTTTCTGTACACGGTACCCAAAATATTCACACATGCGTCGGATCTGTCGGTTTAATCCCTGTGTCAGAATGATCCGGAACTGTTTTTTTCCTGTCCGTTCTACCCTGCATTTGCGCGTTGTCGTGCCAAGTTCCACAAGCGGAACACCGTTTGCCATACCATGCAGAAATGCATCCGTCACCGGACGGTTCACGGTAACAAGATATTCTTTTTCATGCATATTTCCCGACCGCATAATTTTGTTGACAATCTCACCGTTATTCGTCAACAGCAACAGTCCTTCCGACTCTTTATCCAGACGCCCGACCGGATAGATCCGTTTCGGATAATGCAGGAAATCAATCACATTATTTTTTTCCCTTTTTTCCGCCGTGCAGACAATACCCGCCGGCTTATTAAGCGCGATCAGTATCATTTCTTTTTCTTTTTGTACCGGTCTTCCACAGAAACAGACCTCCTGTCCATCCGATACCTGATCCCCCATCCGCGCGGTTTTTCCGCCGATGGTTACATTTCCTGCTTCAATCTGGCGATCTGCTTCTCTTCTGGAGCATACCCCTGCTTCACTTAAAAATTTATTAATTCTGACTTCCACGTTTCTTCCCTGTCTGACAAAAATCGCGGAGACCTCACAGCCTCCGCTTCTTTATGATGTCTTTATTATTTTACCGTTTTTAATAAATCGCTCTTGATGTATCCGGTTTTTCCCTGGAACTTCACCTTCGTCCATTCTCCCTTGGTGCCAAGTTTCTTTAATTTTACGCCCGCATCCACTTTTCCAAGAAGTTCTCCATCTGTACTGGCGGTTTTACGCACATTGCAGATATCCTTCGTTTTTACGGTTCCCTTGCCGGAACCTGACTTGGAAGATACTTCCTTTACAAATTCGCTCTTTACATATCCGGTTTCTCCCTGGAATTTTACCTTGGTCCAGTCACCTTCCGTTCCAAGTTTCTTCAGTTCCACACCAATATCCACTTTTCCGAGGAGCTCACCATCCGTACTCGGGCTCTTTCTGACATTACAGATATCTTTTGTCTTGACCGTACCGGTAGATTTCTTGGAATCGCTCTTTTGGGTATCTTCCTTCTTTTCCGTAGACTCCGTTGTCTGGGTTTCCTCGGTCTTTTGAGTTTCTTCCTGTTTCTTTGTCTCTGTGGTCTGGGTTTCCTGCGTCTGGCTTTCCGTCTCTGTCGTCTGGGTTTCGGTATTGCTTACAATCGTTTCTCTCCATTTTGCCATGGCATTTCGAAGTGTTCCACCCACCATATTGGCAAGTTTTTCATCACTCTTTACAGCTTCATTATAGCTTGTCTGCACCTCTTTCTGCAGAGCAACCACTTCATCACTCTTCTCATATGCCAGAATCAGGGAATACAGATTTGCATCCAGATCCTGATCCAGGAAATTGAAATTGTATGCAGAGTATATGTTATTGATGATCAGATTTCCCTTTCCGTCTCTCTCCACATAGAAGAAATCCATTCCCGGTGCCGGAGTATCCACACCTTTGAATTTCAGATCATAGCATACAGATACCAGATAAGAATCATCGGTTGCCCCCTTTGTGGAATAACAGGTGATGTTCTGATAATCCTCATAATACTCAGAAAACGTCGTGATATAACTCTTTTCATTGTCACTGAGCGGCTGTGCAATCATCTCCAGCGAATCCGTATCTCCACCAGCATATGCCGCATAATAATTTTCCATCAGTGTCACAAGTTCCGCATCTGCATCTTTTTGTAGCTTACCGATTTCCTGATATTCTGTAGTCTGTGTCACTCCCTGTGTACCGTTTTGTGTCTCTTTCTGATCTTTCTGCGGACCGGTACACTTTACCAGAATCACAACAAGAATCACAAATAAAACAGCTGCGCAAAAATATCGTCTATATTTCACAAAAAAGTCTGTAAACTTTTTTAATTTTTCATTCTGCATATGAACCCTCCATAAAAATGCATCTTTCCATTTATGATACCACACCTCATACTATTCGTCCAGTAAAAAAGCGGTGCATGACGCACCGCTTTTCCTGTCGTTCCATGGGTAAGTTGTTTCCTTGCCACATAGCATAAACTGCACCCGGCGGGAATCGAACCCGCATCTCAGGAGTCGGAGTCCTGCGTTCTATCCATTATACTACGGCTGCATAGCACTCTTATTTCACAAGTGCCTTTTTACTATATCACACTTCAAATTTAGAGTCAATCCACACTTTGATGTAAAATATGAAGTATTTCTTCCAGCTGCTTTACCGGAAGCTGCCCCGGTGCGCTCGCCTGCCCGCCTGCGCCAAATGTCACACACGATCCGAAAAACTCTCCGGCCACGCGGGAAATCCCCCCTTTTGCACCCATGGACATGGTAATCAGCGGATGATCCGGATGGTTTTCATGAAAGCGGTTGGTCTCCTCCAGTAAATGCAATACATCCCACATATTCTGCGGCATAACTGCCAGTTTCACGACATCTGCGCCACTCTCACGGATCTGTTCTAACAGCATGCGGATCACCTCCGGGTCCGGCGTCTGTTCAAAATCATGATGGGAAGCAATCACATATACTCCCATCTCCTGCAACCTCGCTATTTCTTTCTGCGGATTTTTTGCTTCAAAATATTCCACATCAATAAAATCCACGACATCTGATTCTGCCGCCACCTGATGAATATCATAAATATCCGCCGCGGAAAGTGCTTTGCACCCTCCCTGATTTTTAGAACGGAAGGTATACACCAGAATACTTTCCTTTATGATATGTTTCATTTCGTTTAATATTTCGCGGATCGCATTCGGACTTTCCACGTTTTCAAACGCATCCACACGCCACTCAATCATTTCCGTGTGTGCTTCTTCCAGCCTTCTGGTTTCTCTTAAAATTTCTTCTTTCGAAGACTCCATGACCGGCACACACACGAGCGGTTTCCCTTTTCCTATAATCTTTCCTTTTATACAAAGCAGATTTTCCATCTCTGCACCTCCTGCTGTGTTGTAATTCTCTGTTATTATATTCTAAAAGCCCGAAAGAAACAACCGATTCCTGTTATTTGACATTTTTCCCGTTTTCCATTAAGATAGTCACGGTATGTGATATCCGAACTTAAGAGATAGGAGAAAAAAATGAGTTTTGAATTTTTAAACCAATTACCGACTCCGGCAGACATTAAGCGCGATTATCCGCTTTCCCCGGAGCTTCGTGAATTAAAAAAACACAGAGACCTCATGATCTCTGATGTAATTACAGGTAAAGATTCACGTGTCCTCGTAATCATCGGACCGTGTTCTGCAGATAACGAAGATTCTGTATGTGATTATGTGAGCCGTCTGACCAAAATCCAGGAAGATGTCAAGGATCAGGTCATCTTAGTTCCGCGTATTTACACCAACAAACCACGTACAACCGGCGAAGGCTACAAAGGGATTGCTTCCCAGCCAGATCCGGAAAAAGCTCCGGATATGATCGAGGGTCTGATCGCCATGCGTAAAATGCACATCCGTGCAATCGAAGAAAGCGGTCTTACCTGTGCCGATGAAATGCTTTACCCGGAAAACTGGGGATATGTCGAGGATCTTCTCTCCTACGTTGCCATCGGAGCACGTTCGGTAGAAGATCAGCAGCATCGTCTGACGGTCAGTGGTTTTGATGTCGCTTCCGGAATGAAAAATCCTACCAGTGGTGATTTTTCTGTTATGCTCAATTCTGTATACGCGGCACAGCATCCGCATCATTTCGTTTATCGCGGATACGAGGTGGAGACAACCGGAAATCCTCTGACTCACGTGGTTCTTCGCGGTGCAGTCAGCAAGCACGGCAATACCACCCAGAATTATCACTATGAAGATCTGATCCGTCTTCATGAGATGTACGAAAAAATGGATGTCATCCATCCGGCAGCCATCATTGATACCAACCATTCCAACTCCGGAAAGAAGTTTAAGGAACAGATCCGTATCGCAAAAGAAGTGATGCATAACCGCCAGCTTTCTTCCGATATCCGTTCTCTGGTAAAGGGTCTGATGATTGAAAGTTACATCGAAGAGGGAAATCAGTCTATCGGAGATCATATTTACGGAAAATCCATTACCGATCCTTGTCTCGGATGGGAAGATTCCAAACAGCTGATCTATGACATTGCGGAGATGAACGCAAAGTAAACAGTTTTTGTCTGAAAACAAAAATGGAGTGTAAAAAGTGTTCCTTTTGCACTCCATTTTTTTATAATTTTTCCACAACAAAACGTAACAGCCGGATTCCAACAGATGCCTCCAATACACATCCAAGAAGCACCAGTACCGCAACTCCCATCCCCCATGCCAGCCGCAGCAGCCATGGATTTTTCCGGTTATAAAACCTATGCGGTTCTACCAGCAGTAAAAGCGCAAGCGCTGCAAGATACAAAATTCCATGCGGCAGCCACGATACCAGAAAAAAAACAATTCCAAGAATCCCCATATTCATCACACAGGCAGCAAAAAATACCCCGCCGGTAAAATAAATCAGGCAGCGCAATAATAATGGCAGAATTGCTTTTAAAGCAGTAAGGGAAAGGATTGCAATAATCACAAACACTTTTCCCCTTTCCCATAAAATATTTGCCAGAAGCGGCAAATACCCGGTATCCGATGCCGCAAATGCTTTCATATGATACGCATTTAAAAATCCATAAGTCGTAAAATATTCATATCCAAACAGACAGGTACATAAAATTCCCGCCAGGCCAAAACAGATTCCAATCGCCAGTTCCTTTTTCATAAAAATTCCTAAAACTCTTTTCTTTTCAGCCTATGCCCTGTCCGTTTTCTTTATTCCATTTTTATAAATCCAGATGTTTTCCCATTCCACCTTTTTTTGCTGCCGCATATGCCATAATTGCAGCAATGGTTTTTCCATCCTGAATTTTCCCTTCATAGATCATATCGCACAACTCTTCCAGTGTGTAAATTTCCACATCAATGGATTCCGCTTCATCCAGATGCCGGGTTCCCACTTCCAGATCGGTAGCTACAAAAATATCAACCGCCTCATCACAAAATGCCACCGTCGTACGCAGGGATAATCATTGTTTCACATTCGTGCTGCGGTATCCCGTTTCCTCTTCCATCTCCCGTGCCGCACAATACGCCGTATCTTCCGTCTTACTGTCCCGACAGCCGGCCGGAATTTCAAGTGTTTCTCTCTCCAGCGCATTGCGGTACTGACGCACCATCACAATTCTTCCATCCTTCATAACCGGAAGAATGGCGGCTGCGCCCATACGATGGGATACAAAATCCCACTCTGCTTTGTTTCCATCCGGAAGTTCCATCGTATCTTTGTAGATATCCAGAATTGCTCCCTTGTATACCAGTTCTCTCTTCAATCGTTTTACATGCTCTACCATATTTCAAACCTCTCTTTCCTGTCCGGACATCATCCCCGGATATTTTTCATCGTTCACAGTTTCTTCAAATTTGTAACATATCCATTTCACACTTTTCCGGTATAGTGAAATCATCAAAAGGAACCAAAACCTTTCGATCATTTTTTTCATAATCTGGCCAGTGCAGCCGTGCTGTACTGGTCCCTCCTTTTTATTCTATACGTTCCGTGAAATCCCAATGTATTTATTTTACAACACATTATGATATAAAAAAAGGCTTAATCCCGCTTTCCGCGGTCTTAAGCCTTTTTAAGTTCATTTTCACAATTACTTAGCGTAGTCAACAACACGCGATTCCCTGATCACATTTACCTTGATCTGACCCGGATATTCCAACTCAGTCTCAATCTGTTTTGAAATATCTCTGGCTAAAAGAACCATATCCGCATCGCTGATCTGCTCAGGAACAACTAAGATACGAACCTCTCTACCTGCCTGAACTGCAAAAGATTTTTCTACACCCTTATAGCTATTTGTAATATCCTCAAGCTGCTGTAAGCGGTTTGAGTATGTTTCCAAAGTTTCTTTTCTCGCACCCGGACGTGCAGCACTGATGGTATCGGCTGCCTGTACCAGACATGCAATCAGACTCTCCGGCTCCACATCACCGTGATGTGCTTCCACTGCATTGATGACAAGAGGTGATTCCTTGTACTTTCTACACAGTTCCACACCCAGCTGGATATGGGAACCTTCCATATCATGATCTACAGCCTTACCAATATCATGTAATAATCCCGCACGTTTTGCCATACGGACATCCTCACCGATTTCTGCGGCAAGCAAACCTGTCAGCTGTGCGACCTCAATCGAATGTTTCAATGCATTCTGTCCATAACTGGTACGATACTTCATTTTGCCTAAAAGCCGGACAAGCTCCGGATGAATGCCGTGGATGCCGACTTCTAATACAGCAGCCTCGCCTTCTTCACGAATCATTGTCTCTACTTCTTTTTGCGCTTTTTCAACCATTTCCTCGATACGAGCCGGATGAATCCGTCCATCCACGATCAACTTTTCAAGTGCAATTCTCGCAACTTCTCTTCGAATCGGATCAAAGCTGGAAAGGATAACTGCTTCCGGCGTATCATCAATGATCAGATCTACTCCTGTCATCGTTTCAAGTGTACGAATATTTCGTCCTTCCCTACCGATGATACGGCCTTTCATCTCATCATTCGGAAGCTGTACAACAGAGATTGTGGTTTCAGCAACGTGATCCGCAGCACATTTCTGAATTGCAGTAACTACATAGTCCTTTGCCTTCTTGTTGACTTCTTCCTTCGCCTGCGCTTCCATTTCCTTGATCATCTTCGCAGTGTCAATCTTCACATCTTCTTCCACGGTCTTTAAGAGGTATTCTTTTGCCTGTTCAGAGGTTAATCCTGAAATTCTTTCCAGTTCCTGTACGCGCTGTTCGTTGAGCTTTGCTATCTCAACTTTCTGCTTCTTTAAATCTTCTTCTTTGGCACGGAAACTTGCCTCACGCTTTTCAATCGATTCGAGTTTCTTGTCCAGATTTTCTTCCTTCTGCACAATACGACGCTCGTTACGCTGAATTTCATTTCTACGCTCTTTGATCTCCTTGTCAATCTCATTCTTGGAACGAATGGTTTCTTCTTTGATCTCAAGCATAGCTTCGCGCTTCTTGTCTTCGGCATTTTTCACAGCCTCGTCGATGATGCCTCTGGCCTGCTCTTCTGCATTTCCAATCTTGGTATTTGCTACCTTCTTGTGATATTCAGTCGAGATAAACCATACAGCAACCGCAGTAATTATAAGTGTGATAACAACAGCAATAATTACTTGTGGCACAGGAGCACCTCCTTTATTAAGTTTTCATTGTACATATAACAAAAAGAAATATTAGTCTTCCATGTCATACTTCTACAACATTATAATTTTATCCTTTTTGCTTAAATATGTCAAGCAATACGTGCTTTCATTGTTTACTTTTCATAGCACGCAGCACATCATTGCTCCGAAAGCCCCTGCGCATCAGATACTGGTAAACACGTGTAAATTCTTTTGGGTCGGAATTTTGTGCATCAAACTTTTTCTTTTCCAGCAGCCGGATAATCTGGTCCTGTTCGTCCCCCTCATAACATTCCTCAAGGGCACGGTCGACCAATTCTCCGGAAACTCCCTTTCCATACAGTTTTACTTTCAGCTGATAGCGGCTCATACGATCCTGACGATAATTGATGCATAGCGGTAATCATCGACATAATGAAAAGATTTCACATATTCAAGTGCAAGATCAATACACGCCTGCGGATATCCGCCCTGTTTCAGTTTCTCCCGCAGCTGCTGCTCTGTACGGTCCATCTGTTCCAGCAGATGCATGGTTCTTCTTTTTGCACGCTTTCCCACCACTTCATAAATCAGCTGATGTTCCTCTTCATCCGAAAGTGTACTTCCTTCCCGCATCCGAAACTGTTTTGCCTCTCCCCGGTAAAGAACAAGCTCCGTTCCATTATCCAGATGGAAACGAAGCCTGCCCTTTCCCAGAGTCGTACACTCTGTCACTGTAACCATATCTTATTCTTTCTTGCTTTCCGCATCTGCAGATACCGGAGTCTCTTCTTCGCCTTCCGGGGTCTCATCCTCCTGTGCAAAATAATGTTCACGCACCATTTCTTCAATCATCTTACAGAATTCCGGATTTTCACGCAGATACGTCTTTGCATTTTCGCGTCCCTGTCCGATCTTGTCCCCTTCATAAGCATACCATGCACCGGATTTGCTGATAATTCCGACATTTGCTGCCAGATCCAGAATATCTCCCTCTTTGGAAATACCCTTTCCGAACATGATATCAAACTCTGCTTCACGGAATGGAGGTGCTACTTTGTTTTTTACGACTTTGACACGGGTATGGTTACCAATGACTTCTCCTGCCTGCTTCAGCTGTTCTACACGGCGCACGTCCAGACGAACAGAAGAATAAAACTTAAGTGCACGGCCACCGGTCGTCGTCTCCGGATTTCCAAACATAACACCAACTTTTTCACGGAGCTGGTTGATAAAGATTACAATACAGTTTGACTTGCTGATCACACCAGTCAGCTTACGAAGCGCCTGACTCATCAGACGTGCCTGCAGGCCCACATGGGAATCTCCCATATCTCCGTCAATTTCCGCCTTTGGCACAAGAGCTGCTACCGAATCGACAATTACAATATCGACGGCTCCGGAACGCACCATGGTCTCGGTGATCTCGAGCGCCTGCTCTCCGCAGTCCGGCTGGGAAAT
>ENA-ORTQ01003953-ORTQ01003953.1-human-gut-metagenome-genome-assembly--contig:-NODE-3953-length-10478-cov-3.765998_pt1 | contig 10478 bp, 7 predicted proteins | sample MGYA00241912_ERZ509188 | MGnify/ENA primary metagenome ERZ509188 (study PRJEB26280, sample SAMEA2338849) | human gut metagenome | biome: human gut; feature: human-associated habitat; material: faeces...
TATATTATGACACGAATCTGATATTTTGTTAAGAGAAATAATATAATGTCAAAAACAAAAATGATATATTTATTTTACCAAAGAGATACAGCATTAAAAAATGCTTAAAAAGGAGGAAAATTTATATGAAAAAAAGAGCAGTAGCTGTGTTATTAACAGCAGTTATGGCGGTCACCGGCATGAGTGCAACTGTTGTATGCCATGCAGAATCTGAAGAAGGAAAGGTTATCAACATCTATTCCTGGAATGATGAGTTCCGTACCCGTCTGGAAGCAATTTATCCGGAAGTTGAGTCTACATCCAGTGACGGAACCGTTACAACCTTAAAGGACGGAACTGAGATCCACTGGATCATAAATCCAAATCAGGATGGTGTTTACCAGCAGAAACTTGACGAGGCACTGTTAAACCAGGCTGATGCTTCTGCAGATGATAAGGTAGATATTTTCCTGTCAGAAACAGACTATGTTTTCAAATATACAGATAAAGATGCTGATGTAGCAATGCCGCTTACAGATCTTGGAATTGACCCGGATACAGATCTTGCAGATCAGTACGATTTCACAAGAACAACTGCTTCTGACTCTGACGGAGTACAGAGAGGTTCTACATGGCAGTGCTGCCCAGGAACCCTGGTATACCGTCGTGATATTGCAAAAGAAGTCTTTGGAACAGATGATCCGGCAGAAGTAGGCGAGAAAGTAAAAGACTGGGATACAATGAAAGAGACTGCTGCTCAACTGAAGGAGAAAGGTTACTACACATTTTCTTCTTATGCAGATACCTTCCGTTTATATGGAAACAGCATCGCACAGTCCTGGGTACAGCCTGGTGAGACAACCATTACAGTTGACCAGAAGATTATGGATTGGGTAAATGATTCAAAAGAGTGGCTGGATGCAGGTTACCTTAACCCGACTGTAAAAGGACAGTGGAACGATGACTGGAACAAAGCTATGGGCTCCCAGTCAAAAGTATTTGCATTTCTGTTTCCGGCATGGGGAATCGACTTTACATTAAGTCCAAACTGGGATGGCGATGCAGGCTCATGGGCAGTTACAAATCCTCCGCAGGAATACAATTGGGGCGGTTCTTACATTCATGCAGCAACAGGTACTGATAATCCAGAGCATGCAAAAGACATTATCCTTGCTATGACTGCAGACAAAGACAACCTGTTAAAGATTTCTGAGGATTATTCAGACTTCACAAATACAAAGAGTGGTATGGCAGAAGCAGCTACTGATGATGCAAACTTCTCTTCTGAGTTCCTTGGTGGACAGAACCCATTTGCATATTTTGCACCTGTTGCAGAGAACATTAAGATTGCACCGCTTTCTGCATATGATCAGGGATGTGTAGAGCTTATCCAGAACTCCTTCAGTGATTATTTCCAGGGAAATGTTGACTTTGATAAAGCAAAGGCAAACTTTGAGACTGCTATTAAAGAGCGTTATCCTGAGATTTCTGAGGTAATATGGCCGGAATAAAAGTGGATATCGTGTAAGGCAATCCAACGCAGGCGGAGAATCGAACTATGCAGGCTTCTTCGCCTGCGGATTGTATGTAAAGGAGAGCAGTTATGAAGAAAAAAAGCATTAATTACGGAAAATGGGGTTACCTGTTTATTCTTCCTTTTTTTATAATCTATTTTATTTTTTCTTTAATTCCGTTGGTTGATACAGTTCGCTACAGCTTCTTTGAATATTTCCGTTCCGGAATCAAGGAAATCGGACCGAATTTTATTGGTATGGAAAATTACATCAGTCTGCTGAAATCCGATATGTTTAAGTACGGAGCAAACACTCTGATTCTGTGGCTGATCGGATTTGTGCCGCAGATTGTGATTGCGTTGGTTCTGGCAGCCTGGTTTACAGATGCACGTCTGAAAATACGAGGAAAACAGTTTTTTAAAGTTGTTATTTATCTGCCAAACCTGATTATGGCATCTGCATTTGCCCTTTTGTTTTTTACCATGTTTTCCACAAACGGACCTGTGAATTCCATTCTTATGTCTCTTGGCTGGATTAAGGCTCCTATTGATTTTATGGGTTCTGTATTTGGTACAAGGTCTCTGATTGGATTTATGAATTTTTTGATGTGGTTTGGCAATACAACTATTATGCTGATGGCTGCAGTTATGGGTATTAGCATGGATGTATTCGAGGCATCTGATCTGGACGGCTGCAACAGCATTCAGCGTTTCTTTTATATTACACTGCCGCTGATCCGCCCGATTCTTTCCTATACACTGATTACTTCCATTATCGGTGGTCTTCAGATGTTCGATGTACCTCAGATTCTCACAAACGGACAGGGTAATCCGGATAGAACTTCTATGACACTGATCATGTTCCTGAACAGCCACCTGAAGAGTAAGAACTATGGTATGGCCGGTGCATTATCTGTTTACCTGTTTATTGTCAGCGGTATCCTGTGCTTCTTTGTATACCGTATGACAAATGACAATGATCCGGATGGATCCAAAAAAGCAGCTAAGAAACGTGCTAAAGAAGAAAGGAGAAGATTAAGAGGATGAAAAAAACAGGAAGTAGCTTCAGAACAGTTTTCGCACATATCGTACTGATTCTTTTGTCCTTTATGTGTCTGTTTTTCTTTTACGTACTGATTATTAATGCAACCAGATCTCATGCAGATCTGCAGAAAGGCTTCTCTGCCCTTCCTGGAAAAAATTTTCTGGAAAACCTGAAAAACGTGGCAAATGATGGAAGCTTTCCTATGTTCCGCGGTATTTTGAACAGCATAGTGGTATCTGGATGCAGTGCAGTGCTGTGTACTTATTTTTCTTCCCTTACTGCATATGGTCTTTATGCTTATGAGTTTAAGGCAAGAAAAGCAGCATTTACATTTATTATGGCAATCCTTGTAATGCCTACTCAGGTAACTGCAATGGGCTTCCTTCGTCTGGTTACAAAGATGGGATTATATGATTCCCTTCTGCCGCTGATTATTCCGTCTATTGCTTCCCCGGCTGTATTCTATTTCATGTACAGCTACCTGCAGTCCTCTCTGCCGCTTTCTCTTGTAGAGGCAGCCAGAATTGACGGCTCCGGAGAATTTCATACCTTTAACCGTATCGTGATTCCGATTATGAAACCAGCCATTGCGGTTCAGGCAATTTTCACATTTGTTGGTTCCTGGAATAACTATTTTGTACCGGCCCTGATCATCCAGTCCAAGAATAAAATGACAGTGCCGATTTTGATTGCTACCCTTCGTGGAGCCGATTATATGAACTTTGATATGGGTAAAATCTACATGATGATCACAGTTGCCATTGTGCCGATCATTATTGTATACCTGCTTCTTTCTAAATATATTATTGCAGGTGTTACCCTTGGCGGAGTTAAGGAATAATGGCATTTGTCAGGTTTAAACGCAGCGGGACTATGAATCCTGAAATTTCTGAACGCGAGAAGAGCCATAGCTCTTTTGCTGAGCTTGCGGCAGAAGAATGCATAGTTCTGCTGAAAAACGAAAATATTCTTCCCCTTCCATTATTTGCACCGATTGCCCTTTTGGGAAGCGGTGCAGATAAAACCGTCAAAGGGGGAATTGGTTCCGGAGATGTAAATAACAGACAGAATATTACCATTTACGAAGGAATGGCAGAATCCGGAATTCAGATTACCAGCAGGGACTGGCTGGATAATTATGAACATCGCTATCAGGAAGCGAGACTTATATGGAAAGAAAAGATTCTTGAGGAAGCAAAGCATGTAGATAATCCTTTTGATGCGTATGCCTCCAATCCGTTTATTATGCCGGAGGGGCGTCCTGTATCTGAAAAAGATATTGAGGGGGCAAGTGCCGCTGTTTATGTGATCAGCCGCATTTCCGGTGAGGGAAAAGACCGCCGCCTGGAAAAAGGTGATTATTATCTTAGTGAGAGAGAAGAGGAAGATATCCTTTTTCTGAACAGCAGACAGGTACCTATTATCCTCCTTATAAATGCAGGCGGCCCTGTAGAGCTTACAGACATTTTGGAAAAAACGCAGTGGATAAAAGGTATCTTTAATATTTCCCAGCTTGGACAGGAAGGCGGACGTGCGGTTGCCCGTATTCTTCTTGGAGAAGCGGTTCCAAGCGGAAAGCTTACCACAACCTGGGCAAAAAAATATGCAGATATGCCATTTGCAGAAAATTTCAGTTATTTGAATGGAAATCTGGAACTGGAAGAATACAAAGAAGGAATTTATATAGGCTATCGGTATTTTGACAGCTTTGGCGTCAAGCCGCTGTTTCCTTTTGGCTTTGGCCTTTCTTATACGGATTTTGAAATTCAGTTCTGCGGTATTGAAACCGATCAGGACAAGATTGAGGTAAACGTATCTGTAGAAAACACTGGAAGCAGATTTTCGGGAAGTGAAGTTGTGCAGATTTATGCTGTGCTTCCTCATGGCAGATTGGAGAAAGAACACCATCGTCTGGTTGGATATGCAAAAACAAATGTATTAAAGCCCGGAGAAAAACAGCAGGTAAGGATCCTGATTGAGGGAAAAGCCCTTGCAAGCTTTTTTGAAGAGGATCATGCCTGGATCGTAGAAGCCGGAAACTATGAATTGTGGATTGGAAACAGTTCGGACAATCTGAAACTGGAAGCGCTTGTAAAAGTGAACGGGGATACTGTTCTGGAGAAGACCCGGAAGCTGGAAACGGCAGCAGAGTTAACCGGAGTCCTGGAGAGATCATACATTGTAAACTCAGAAGAAACGCAGAAGAAAGCTGGAAATCATGATATTCCGTCTGTACAGTTTGAAGATTTATGCCTGACTGGAGTTTTGGGGAAAACCCAAAAAGAAAAGCAAGAATGCTGTGAAAAGACACTGGAATCCTTTGCAGACGAGCTGCCTGTGGAAGAGATGATTCCGCTTTTATGCGGAAACATAGGGGGCATTAGCAGCAATCTGGGAGCAGCAGGAATTAAAGTGCCCGGTTCTGCTGGCGAAACCTCAGAAGCACTTTATGAGAAATATGGGGTTCCGGTACTGATTATGGCAGATGGACCCGCTGGTGTCCGGCTGCAGAGAAGCTATGAGGTGAACCGCAAGACAGATTCTGTTTATGGAATTGGTGTTCTTGGATCTCTGGAAAATGGATTTCTGATAACACAAAAGCCTCATGAAAATGCAGACATGTATTATCAGTATTGTACAGCTTTTCCCGTTGGCACCGCTTTGGCACAGTCCTGGAATCAGGAACTGTTAAGAGAATTCGGCGTAGCTGTTGCAGAGGAAATGGAAGAATTCGGCGTAAATCTGTGGTTGGCTCCAGGGATGAATATTCACAGAAATCCTCTGTGCGGAAGAAATTTTGAATATTATTCCGAGGACCCGCTTCTTGCAGGTAGCCTGGTTGCAGCTGTTTCCAAAGGAGTTCAAAGTAAAGCCGGATGCGGCGTGACCATTAAGCATTTTGCATGTAACAATCAGGAAGACAATCGTATGGGGGTAGATGTACATCTTTCTGAAAGAACTCTTCGTGAGATTTACTGCCGTGGTTTTGAAATTGCAGTAAAAGAAAGCAAACCAGCAGCAATTATGTCATCATATAACCTGGTAAATGGAATACATGCTGCAAACAGTAAGGATCTATGTACCACAATTGTACGCAATGAGTGGGGATTTGACGGCGTGATCATGTCAGACTGGAATACTACAGTGCCCGAGGATGGAAGTATTCCATGGAAATGTGCAGCTGCTGGAAATGATATTATCATGCCAGGAAATGAAAATGATCACAGAAATATTCTGGAAGCATATAGAAGCGGCAAGCTTTCCGAAGAAGAAATCCGTATGTGTGCGAGAAGAATTTTACAGTTGATTGAAAAGTTATAAAAAATATATTACTGCTATTAACAGATTAGGAGATAAAATCGCTGCAATGCCTGAAGAGACAGACATTGCAGCGATTTTTTAGTTATTCTTTAGGTGATCATTGAGTATATGTTTATTCAAGTCTGTTATCAGAAGATATGATTATGGGTGGAAAACATAAGTTTTTTATAGAAATTATAGAGGAAGGTGTGGTAGGATAGGAAGTATATCTAGAGCCTGTTTGAAAAATCATTTCTGCAACCTGCATGCTCTAGAGGAAAGGTGGTGCTTTGCTGTGGCAGAATATAGGGGTAGAAGCGGCAGAGATTCTGGGAAGAGAAGAAATACCAGGAGCAGAAAGAAAAGAAAGCAGCAGAGACGGCGGATTCTGGTGAGTGCGTTAATAGAAGTTATAATTTTGCTTTTGCTGGCAGGCGCTTTTTGCTGGGAAAGAGGGCTGAAGGCCAGAGTAATCGGACTTGCAGGGTATTTTGACGGGCCGCCTGTAAAGAAATTGGATGTGATGGGCGTGAATAGCTCAAATGTAATTTTGATGGACGCAAAAAGCGGAAAGATAATCGGCAATCTAAATGGAGAGGAACGGATCTATCCGGCCTCAATGACAAAGATTATGACGGCAATTGTGGCATTGGAGACATTTTCTGATTTGGACAGAAAAATTACATTAAGTGAAGATATTTTCTACGTTTTGAACGGGCAGGATGCCACCCAGGCAGGCTTTCAGCCTGGAGAAGAGGTTCGGCTCCGGGATCTGGTGTATGGAGTGATTTTACCGTCAGGAGCTGAGTGCTGTCTGGCGCTGGCAAATGAGGTGTCTGGATCAGAAAAGGCATTTGTGGAGAAGATGAATCAGAAGGCAAAAACCATTGGAATGAAGAACACCAATTTCGTGGACTGCACAGGGCTTCATGATCCGGAGCATTACAGCACGGCTTATGACATTGCACTGCTGCTTAGGTATGCTTTGCATAATGAAACATTTTGCGATGTGATTGAAAGCCATTTCCATTCCACTCCCGGTACAAATGTGCATCCCGATGGAATTACTTATTATAGTACTATGTTTAAGAATATGTCAGATACCAGTGTTGTTGGAGGAGAAATCCTGGGCGGCAAGACAGGCTATACCTCCGAGGCAGGACATTGCCTGGCAAGCTTCGCTCAGATTTATGACAGAGAGTATATACTGGTTACGGCAGGCGCAGCCGCAGATGCCACGGGAATTCCGCACATTCAGGATGCGAAGACCCTTTATAATCGACTTGGGGAAGCAGTGGCGGAAAAAAAGTAAATTTAAAATAGGGCAGCCTTTTTGCGGGGCTGTCCTATTTGTGGCTATGGGGTGTAGAAATGATTTTTCAATAGATGCAACTGTTACCTCGCCATTTTAAGGATTGCTGCAATGTCTTCCTTATTTAGCGGCTGGAAGAAGCCAATATGTCCATTTCTGCCGAAAACACATTTTTCTGCCATTTCTTCAATCTGTTCATCAGTTGGCTGGATGCCAAGTTCGGTGAGGGAGGTTGGCATACCTATGGAGTGACACCAGTTTTCCCAGGCGTTGATGGCTGCGAGAGCGGCAGTGTCTGTAAGATCAGAATCACTGGTTGGGGAAATATTAACTCCGAAAACTTTCTCGCCAAACTGCGCAAATCTTCCCGGATTTGTCTTGTATACGTATCTTGCCCAGCTTCCCCAGATGGCAGCAAGGCCTGCCCCGTGAGCTACATCAAACATACCGCCCAGCTCATGCTCAATCTTATGTGTGGCGAAATCAGATACTCTGCCAGCCCCGGTCAGCCCATTATGGGAAAGGCTGCCTGCCCACATAAGAGTAGCCCTTGCATCGTAATTCTCAGATTCTTTTACAGCGGTCTGTGCAGCGTCCCTGACAGAGACTAACAGTCCTTCTGCAATGCGGTCTGTAAGGCTGGTATCTGTGTCTGTAGGAGTGAAATAGCGCTCCATAGTGTGCATCATAATGTCTGTCGCACCGCTGGCTGTCTGATAAGTCGGAAGACTGTAAGTAAGCTCCGGATTCATAATAGCAAATTTGGGGCGTGAGCAGTCATGACCGTAAGAACGCTTCATCATTCCGTCTTCAATGGTAAGAACCATGGAAGAAGACATTTCAGAGCCTGCAGCAGCGATTGTGAGAACAACGCCGATTGGCAGATTTTTATCTGTTTTTACACGCCCGTAAAGAAGGTCTTCCATATCAAAATCATTGGCGATTCCGTAACCGATTCCCTTAGCCGTATCAATGACGCTGCCGCCGCCAATTGGCAGAAGGAAGTCAATGTCTTCTGCCCGTCCAATACGGATTCCCTCTTTTACCAGGGAAAGACGTGGATTTGGTACAACGCCGTTCAAATCTACATAAGAAAGTCCTGCGTCACGAAGGCTCTTATGCACACGCTCCAAAAGCCCGGAAGTTTCAATATGTCCTCCCTTTTTTCCATAAACGATCATAACCCTATGCCCGCCAAAAGCCGCAACCTGTTTCCCAACCTCACTTTCACGGCCTGCCCCGAACAGGATTTTAGTGGGAGCGAAAAAATCAAAATTTATCATAAGAAAATTCCTCCATTGAATTGCATAATTAATGGTTTTAATTCTGAACCCATTATATAGCAGGATTTGGAAAATATCTATTACTTTTACAAACCTGGCGTTTTAACCTTTTTCAAACACGCTCTAGCAGTTTCTTATAACTGCAGTCCATCCCAATCGCTCCCAGGGGTGCTGTGATTAAGATTCCAAGCACAGCCACAGAAAGTATGATCTGTCCGCAGGACAGTCCCATAGCCATGGGAACAGAGCCGATAGCAGCCTGGACAGTGGCCTTGGGAAGATAGGCGATGGAGCAGAAAAGCCGTTCTTTCCAGTTAAGATCAGTTCCGGCGACACAAAGGGAAACGCCGATGGTACGGATCAGAAGTGCAGCGAAAATCATGGCAAGTGCAGCCGGACCAGCCTTTAAGGTGTAACGGATATCCACAGAAGCTCCAACCAATACGAAAAGCAGAACCTCCGCAGCCAGCCACAGTTTCCCAAATTTCTGGGAAAGACGGGCAGAAACAGATGCTGTGCATTTCAGCTTCAGTACGCAGGCCATGCTTACCACGGCCAGAAGCCCGGAAACGGAAACAACTGGTTTCAGCCAGGTCTCAATGGACATCAGCAGGAAAGAAACACCCAGAACTACAATTACTTTCATGCTGTTGCGCACCATATGGCTATGTGCATATGCCGTTTCAAAAAACAGAGAAAGCAGATACCCGGCAGCACTTCCAAGTACAATTCCCAGAACAATGGATACCGGAATGTTGATAAAATCCTGTACATGTGCACTGCCGCCCTGTGCCATAGTAGAAAATGTGGAAAAAAGCACGATTACATAAATATCATCGCAGGAAGCGCCAGCCAGGATCATCTGCGGAATGCTTTTGGCAGTTCCGTATTTCTCATCCATAAGCTGTACCATTCGCGGCACAACCACTGCAGGCGATACAGCACCCATCACAGCCCCCGTTACGGCCGCTTCCAGCCTTGTGATCCCCAGAAAATAAGGTGCCAGCAAAATATAAGCAAGAATCTCAAAAGTGGCAGGAATGCATGCCATCATAACAGCCGGGCGTCCGACCTTTTTCAGGTCTGCAAGATTCAGGGAAAGCCCTGCCTTCAGCAGAATAATGATCAGCGCAATCTGGCGAAGTTCCGACGAGATAGAAAGAATGGAAGAATCCAGCACATTCAGCACATACGGTCCAAGCAGGATACCTGTGATCAGCATCCCGATAATACGGGGAAGCTTCAGCCTCTGGCAGATTGCCGCCAGCGAAAGACCAATAAGAAAAATAAAGGCCAGTGAAGTTAACATTGTTATCATTTCCTCCTTTATACGCAGAAAAGCTGATGCCCCCTGCGATCATAGTTATCACAGAAGTCATCAGCTTAATAAGCGGTTCGGGATGATCCCGGGGAGACATTCATTCCCCTTTTTATTGCTGAAAGTATAATAGCACATTGGAAAACATATGGCAAGAGGTAAAAAAGTACACTTTTTCCAGGGACACATTTGGACGTTTTTAAAGAGCAAAAAGTAGGTTAGTTGCACCTAGTTTCCACACTAAAAATGACATAATCCGCGAAAAAAGAGGGAACCACTTTCGTGATTCCCCCTTGCAAAAAGCCTTATTTTATGCGCTTTTCTTATTCTCCGAAGTATCTCTTAAGCAGACCTGCGAATGCTTTTCCGTGTCTTGCTTCGTCTCTTGCCATCTCATAAGTCACTTCGCTTCGCTCGTGACTTCAAAACCTTTGTATTATAAAGGATTTCTTATCTTTTATATGAATTGCATCAAGGTTAGCTGCTTTCGCACGTTTAGCAAGATCAGTCTTACCAGCTGTAGCGCCGTTCTCAGCTGCTACACGCATTTCAAGGTTCTTCTTGGTGCTGTCTGTAACAACTTCGCCTAATAATTCAGCAAATTTAGCTGCATGCTCTGCTTCTTCAAAAGCTGCTTTCTCATAGTAAAGGCCAACTTCCGGATAGCCTTCTCTGTGAGCTACACGAGCCATAGCAAGATACATACCAACCTCAGAGCACTCGCCCTC
>ENA-ORTQ01003965-ORTQ01003965.1-human-gut-metagenome-genome-assembly--contig:-NODE-3965-length-10448-cov-2.060810_pt1 | contig 10448 bp, 7 predicted proteins | sample MGYA00241912_ERZ509188 | MGnify/ENA primary metagenome ERZ509188 (study PRJEB26280, sample SAMEA2338849) | human gut metagenome | biome: human gut; feature: human-associated habitat; material: faeces...
CTGCCATTCGACGCCCACACGGGGCGTGAGGCGGGCGCTGAAGAGCGTCTGCGACTGGTTGAAGTCGTTGTTGGCGTATTCGCGGTTGTCGAAGCGCGTGGCGAAGTCGGCGCCGACGAGGATTTTCTGCGCGCGGAGCCCCCCCCCGGAAAGGCACAGGGCCACGACGAGCGGCAAGAGTTTTCGGATGTGCATAATTTCTTTGCGTTGAGGCCCCAAAATTAGACAAAATATTTTTTATTTGACTACTTTTGACCCCGAAATCATTCATGAAAACCGGGAATGCGTAAAATAACCAACGAGGAGCTGGGCCGCCCGTCGGCCGCCGAATTCGCCGCGATGGAGAAGATGCCCGTCGCGGTGGTGCTCGACAACGTCCGTTCGCTGCAAAACGTGGGGGCCTTTTTCCGCACGTGCGACGCCTTCGCCGCGGAGCGCATCTGCCTGTGCGGCATCACGGCCACGCCGCCCAACCGCGACATCCACAAGACGGCGCTGGGCGCCGAACTGACCGTCGCGTGGAGCTATCACCCCTCCACGGCGGAGTGTCTCGACCGTCTGCGGGCCGCGGGCTGCACGATCCTCGCCGTCGAGCAGGTCGAGGGGGCCGCGATGCTCGACGACTTCCGTCCCGAGCCGGGCGTGCGGTATGCGCTCGTCTTCGGCAACGAGGTCGAGGGCGTGGGGCAGGAGGCGGTCGATCGCTGCGACGGGGCCATCGAGATTCCGCAGGCCGGCACGAAGCATTCGCTCAACGTCTCGGTGTCGGGCGGAGTCGTGCTGTGGAGTTTTTTCCGCCGGATCGGCCCGCGGAGAGGAGGGCATCGGGCGGAGCGCATCCCGGGCGGGGCGAAATAAATTTTGCGTTGTGCCCGTCTTGCGTTATCTTTGCCGCACCTGAAATTTAAATTCTGAAGAAGAAATGTCCGTAGAAAGCAGCCTCCGGGCGGTGACGACCTACCGTCTGACGGAGATGAAACAGCGCGGCGAGAAGATCGCCATGCTCACCTCGTACGATTATTCGATGGCCCGGATCGTCGATGCCGCCGGCGTGGACGTGATCCTCGTGGGCGATTCGGCGGCCAATGTCATGGCCGGTTACGAGACGACGCTTCCCATCACGCTCGACATGATGATCTACCATGCCCGTTCGGTGGTGCGGGCCGTCAGCCGCGCGCTGGTGGTGGTCGATCTTCCTTTCGGCGCCTATCAGGGCAATTCGAAAGTGGCGCTCGACTCGGCCGTGCGCATCATGAAGGAGACCGAGGCCGACGCCGTGAAGATGGAGGGCGGCGAGGAGATTCTCGAATCGGTGCAGCGCATCCTCTCGGCCGGCATTCCCGTCATGGGGCATCTCGGCCTGACGCCCCAGTCGATCCACAAGTTCGGGACCTACGCCGTCCGCGCCAAGGAGGAGGCCGAGGCCGAAAAACTGCTGCGCGACGCGCACCTGCTGAGCGATGCGGGGTGTTTCGGCATCGTGCTCGAAAAGATTCCCGCGGCGCTGGCCGCGCGCGTGACCGCCGAGATTCCGACCCCGACGATCGGCATCGGCGCCGGCGGAGGATGCGACGGCCAGGTGCTTGTGATCCACGACATGCTGGGCATCAACAAAGGTTTTTCGCCGCGTTTCCTGCGCCGCTACGCCGACCTGCATTCGGTGATGACCGGGGCTGTGGAACAGTATGTCAAGGATGTGAAGGAGTGCGATTTCCCCAACGAGAGCGAACAGTACTGATCCGTCATGCCGTAAAACAAAAAGCTGCACCCGAAGGGGGCGCAGCTTTTTTTCGTCGTATATGGTTTTTATCGCCGGATAACTATATCGTCCGTGTCGGTCGTGTAACCGTCGGCGGGCGCTTGGTCGAGCGCATTGAAACTCTTGTTCGGAATCTGCTGGATGGCTCCCTGGCCATTGCCCGACGTACCGCCGTTGGTCCGGACCAGTTCGCCGCAAAGGGCGATGTCCCAGTCCGTGCGAGCTTTCCATGCGGCGTCCTGCGCGGCGTCGCCGAGCGGACTCGTTCCGACCTTATTGCCGGTCTCGAGCGAGATGTAGACCCATTGGTCGTCGCTGAGCCCCTCCACCGAGAGTGTTTTTACCCGCGCGGGCTCCGGAGCCGGACCTTTGTTGTCTGAACCGTCCGAGGCACATCCCGCCAGCAGTATTGCGCATCCCGCCAGCGCGAGCAGCAGCAGTCTTTGTTTCATCGTTTTCATCGTCGTCAATCCGTTAAGCTGTTAAGATTGCGGGTGCCGTCGCCCTGATAGAGATACTTGATCGTCACCCGGCCTGCTCCCCGGTCGTAGTTCATGACCTCGAATTTGGCGTATTTGCCGCTTGCCGTGCGTACCACATAAGGCGTCGTGTAGGGCGCCCAGAGGTTGTCGAGCCATTGTACGGCCGAAGCCGAAGTGGTCTTGAGGTCGGTCGTGGCGGCAGCGAAGAGATTCGCTCCCTTTTCCAACACGACCGGTTGCGGAAGGTCGCAGACATACTCCTTCGGGCCGGCGGCATTCCGGTAGTCGATCACCGAGAAGGCGTTGATCACGCCGCTGCCGGCCTTGCCGATCTCCGAGCGGGTGATCGTCAGGAAGTATTTCGGTTCGGTGTAGGAGGCGTATTTGGGCACCGCCTCCGTGAAGTCGAACGCGAGTTCGATGCTGTTGTCGTCGCTGTACTGCCCCTGCATGGGGTGGTCGCCGCCCTGATTGGCCGCGATGGCCGATTTGAGCGTGACGGTCGGCGTCGTGGCGTAGGGTTTGTCGGCCACGCCCATCGTGAAGGCGAGGTCGTTGCGCGAGTCGTAGGTCACTTTTACGCGGAATACCACCTGCGGAGAGTGCACCGTGCAGCTGCATCCCGTGACGTCGTGGCTCAGGGTCTGCGACGGGCGGTCCTGCAAGAAGAAGTAATAGGGCAGGTAGTAGCGGCCTTCATCGCCCCACCATGTTCCGTAGGAGTTCACGACAATGAAGGCTCCCTTGTGGATTTGGCCGTCCTTGACGAACTCCACCGTGTCGTCGTATCCGACGATGGTCATGGCGTGGGCACCGTCCGTGGCGAGCTTCGTCAGCATGTAGGTGTAGCCCGTTTCCGAAGGCCCCGAATAATTCGAGTCGAAGGACCATCCGGTAGCCAGCGCCGAGTAGGAGAGGATGCCGCCGTAGGCGCTGCCGTCGCCGGCATCGTAAAGGTAGCGGCGGGCGAGGTCGACACCCTCCTGCGAGGTCACCTCGAACGAGATGATTTCCTTTACGCGGTTCTGCATCGCCCGGGTGTACCTGTCGTAGCCGCTCGCCCACTTGAACGTGAAGTAGCTCGAGGGGTCGGGGAAGTCGGCCAGCGACATGGCCCCCTGCTGCCGGGCGATGTTGAGCCCCTGCTCGGCGAATCCGCCCTGGTCGATGCCGTCGTTCAGGAAATTCCAGGTGTAGAAATAGCTGAATGTATTGGCGTCCGAGGCTTGGGCGTCGCGGTCCAGCAGGCGGTTCATCTCGTAGGTGAACAGGTAGCGGATGCCCGACGATTGGGCGCAGGAGCCGCCTTTCTGATCGAATATTTTCGGGAAGTATTTGAGCTTCGAGTTGTCCACGCTCGCGGGCAGGGAGCCTTCGAGGGGTTTCGACGGCGTCCATGTGGCGGCGGCCGCACGGATGGCCCGCACTTCGTCGGTCAGCTTCGGAACCTCGTAGGTCCGGGTGGGCTGCGCCGTCGCCGGAAGCCCTGTCGCTGCGAACAGAAGCAGGAATAGGATTCGTTTCATCATTTCAGGCGGTTATAGGTTTTCAGCGCTTCGCTGCGCACCGCAGGGACGAGCGATTCGTCGCGGCTCATGTCGAAGGCCGTTCGGGCGATTTCGTCGCGGCGCGCCGAAAGCGTGAACCAGCCGAAAGCCTCCAGCATGGCCTGCTGAACCTCCGGGTCGCCGCTTCGGCGCATGTAATCCAGTAGTTCGGGGACCATGAAATGCACGTGGTAGTTGCGCATCGCACGGATATCCTGCATACGGCCCTTTTTCGTCCGTTCGGGGTCCATGACCGACTTCATCGTTGCGGTCCAGCGCTTTGCATTGACTTCGATGGAGTGGCGGATCAGCCTGTAAACCGTTTCGGAGTCGATGTAATTGGTCTCGGGGAACTGCCGTTCGAATTCGGCGATCAGTTTTTCCCCGTCGAACATCGGCATCGCCTGTTTGAGCGAGAACTCCACGCGCTCGGAGGTGTTGTTGCGGATCGAGGAGGCGATCATCGCCGGAATGAGGCGTTCGTCGCCGCTCTTGGCGAGCATGTTGGCGGCGAAGCGCTCGACCATTTCGTAGTTGTCGGACATGCCGAGTGCAATGGCCTCGATGAAGTTGTCGTCGCGGCACTCCGTGAGGTTGACGAACGCCTGCATGCGCAGCTGGTGGCTGTCGCTTTCGCGGAAGGTGCGCAGCAGGTCCGCCGACGAAAGGGCACCGCGGCGGAAGAGCTTTTCGACGGCCAGCGCCTGCAGGGCAGGGTAGCGGCTATCCGCGAGGAGCCGTTTCCACGTTGCGGGGCTGTCCTGCCGGAGCAGTTCATCCACGTCGATCCGCTTGTCGGCCGATGCGAAACGGAAAGTCGGGTCTCCGATCAGGTGCTGTTCCAGGTAGGGGGCGTATTTGGCCAAGTTGCCGACGCTCATGCCCAGTCCCGTGAGGCCCACATAGCGGTCCACCCATTTGTCCTGCAACACGTTCACCGAGTTGGCCAGCACGGCGACGGTGCGCCCCGGGCTGAAGATGTAGGCGTTGGCGATGCTGCTGTCGCGGTGGAACGAGCCGTTGAAGCAGGCGTCGAGCGACACGACGCGGCATTCGGGCTTGTAACGGCCGAAATCCGAGAGGTAGAGGTCCAGATCCCAGAGGTAGAGGGAATCCGCGGCCCGGGTCTTCGGATCGTTGGCGCCTGCGAACCATGCGTCGGGAAACTCTCCGTAGCGACGTGTGATGCGCGCCCGGGCGCTGTCGGCCGGGATGTCGTGCGAGATGGCGTGACGCATCGACTCCCGCAGGTACATTTTGATCTGCATGATCTGCTGCTTGGTGTCGTTGGTCATCGGCAGGTTGTTCAGATATTCCGTGTCCCAGTCGCCGTGGTGGTGCAGGACGGCGAAGTCGAGGTCGCGGCGCTGCATCTCGTTCATCAGCCGCGGCTTGATGTGCGCGTCGCGCTTGTGGTCGATGTAGCTGATGCCGCTGCGCTGCCGTTCGAGCCACGGGAAGTGTTCGAACAGCGTCGCTTTCTCGTCAATGCGGGCCACCATCGACTCCGAGATGAAGCCGTTGCCGCTGAAAAAGAGAATCTGATCGACCGGTTCGGGGTTGCGTTTTGCCTCCACGACCTTTTCCAGATAGCTGCGCAGCTTCTCATAACGCGAGGTCCCGCTGCAATCGGTGGGGCGGATGCGTCCCGAATAGATGTCGGGACGGGTCCGCTGGGCCGACTCGGCGGTCAGCGAATAGTAGAAACATCCGGGATGGAGGCTGTCGCGTCCCAGCGGGGCGAATTCGAGGCTGAAATCGTCGTAGAACCGGTCGGAGGGGACCGACGACTCCCAGCGGTCGAACGCCGCCTGGTCCATTTTGAATGCGCTCGTGAGGTGCTGGGCGTCGCGCACCATCACTACCGGGATGTCGCCGATGAGCACGGCGCCCTCGATCGGGGCTTTCGGCTGACCCCAGAGCTGCCGGAGCACTTGCCGGAGCGAATCGGGCTGGCCCGTGCGGTCGATGACAAAGTGCACCTCCAGACCGCTTTTCCCGATTTCGGCGGCATAGTCATCGACCTGCCGGCGGGCTTCCTCGTAGCTTCGGGCGTCGATCACCACGGCGAAGCCGCGGCGGGGCGAGGCTGCGAAAAGTTGTGCGGAAGCGATTGTCGCCACTGTTGCCGCGAGGAGTATTTTCTTGAATGTCTGCATATATGGATAGGCTGTTTTGTGTGTCAGAAAAGAATTTCGGCGCCGAACGTGAACCTGCGGCTGTCGGTGCCTTCGAGCAGGTCGGTGTAGTTTTTCTCGCCGATGTAGCGTTTCAGCGAAGCCTCGGCATAGAGTCCGGCCCACAGTTTCCCGAAGAGGCGGCGGTAGCGTACTGCCGCGTTGCCGCCGATCCAGGTCGCGGTGATGTATTCGAATGCCAGGTCGGTGTAGGCTTGCTTGATGCGCTCCTGCACATGCTGTGAGGAGGTGATCGGAGCGGCTCCCCGCACGCCGAGCGTCGCCGTGATCCGGTTGCGGCCGAACGAGAAGAATTTCGATGCCTCGACCGATCCGGCGATGCGGGTGTAGCTGCGGTTGTATCCGTCGCCCTCGTAGTGGACCGTTTCCGAATCCTCATACCGCCCTGCGGCATGCAGCGCGAAGGTCGGAAGCCCGTCGCGAAGCTTGTCGAAACGGTAGTCGGCCCGGAAGACCGAGACGGTCTCCTTGTTTTTCAGCCCCGAAGCCTGCACCTTGTACGAGACCTGATTGTTCTTGTCGGGGTCGATGTAGGCCGTCTGTTCATACCAGATACCCTCCACACGCTTGTGGTCCCATCCGACGATGACGTTATGCGTGCGCCGGGAGTTGCCGAACCGCAGGCGGTCGCTGACGCCGAAACTCGTGCGCGAATAGTCGCCGCCGAGGAACGTGAAGGCGGCGCCTCCGTCACGGGCCTCCTGCGTACTCGACGCATAGGTCGCTTCGAGCAGGTTGGCGACGCCCCGGTCGCTGGTCCAGGCGAATTGCAGGGCTCCGATATACTCCGTGCCGGTATAGTTGCGCGGATAGGAGAGCGACGTGCCGGACGAGATCGTGCTGTAGTCGCCCAGCCCGTTGAAACGGAAATAGACGTAGGATTCGCGCGGGTCGATGACCTCGTGCGAGATCGACTCGCTCATCAAGTCGAATCCGCCCGAAAGCCCCAGTGAGAATCCGCCGCCCATCAGGTACTGGACGCCGGGCGTGAGGACGAAGTGCATGCCGTCGGTCTTGGGCCGCGGATCGGTCTGGTCGGCCGAACTGCCAGTGTCGTAGTCGAGTCTCAAGGCGAGAATCAGCCGTTCCAGCGGTTTGTAGGCCACTGTCCCGCACAGGTTGAAGCGCTGGATGTTGAAATCCGACGGGATTGAATCGCCGAGGATGAAAGGATTGTCGTCAGCGATCTGAAGCGTCGAGTTCCAGCGCCGGGCATACTCTTTGCCGTCGTTGTAGGCGATGCTGCCGGAGCAGATCACCTTGTTGAACCGCTGCTGTCCGGAGATTCCGACTCCGAAGGCATTGATTTTCGAGGATTCGTCCACATCGTGCAGGTCGCCCCGGCGGATGTCGTAATCCGCATGGAAGTCAAGCAGGTTCCCGACGGGCGAGAACCACAGCGCCGAGGGGTTGTGGCTCCGGGAATAGAGGTTTCCGGAGCGCTCTATTTCCTGGTAGACGGGAAGCTGCGCCTTGTGCTGGGCACGAAGCGTTCCGCCGCCGAAAAGTAGCAATGCGCACAATGCGGTACCCGGGTATCTTTTCATCGTAAGAAATGCGTTAGGTGAGGTGTCGTAAGACCGAAACGGCGCTTTTCGACGGCACCGTTTCGGTCGGGATCTCGGAATCGGGCGCCGGTCTTAGTCCGCCTTCGTGGGATGTACGCCGGGGGTGAGCGGCTGGCCCGTCAGGAAATCGTTCGTCGAGTTGTTGGTGTCCTGATAGTAGGCGCGGCCGTTCTCGACTTTGGTCACCTTGCGGCGGATGCTCTTGCCTGCGAATCCGGTTACGGCGGCCTGTCCCGAATCGTCCTTGGACAGCAGCAGATGGAGCTGTTGCGATACCGTGGCATCCCAGATTTCCACGGCGTCCAGCAGATAGTCGCTGGGGATCATCAGATTTCGCTGGGTCTTCGTGGAATTGGGCTCTATCATGAAGTTGTCCGAGTTGCTGACGTATGCTTCGGGGGTTATCCCGTCGGGCAATTTGGCAAGCAGGAAACAGCCTTTCGAGTATCCCGGATTGAGGTTTCGCTGAGTATTTTCATTGAAAAGTATCGTGAGGTCCGGAGCGTCATAATTTACATCCGCAGAGGGGATCGTAACGTTCTGGATATAGACTTCCCAATCGGCACCGGAGAGGTCGGTGCCCCCGTTGCTTGTCCAGTCTTTGGCATCATTGGCTATGACCACGCTTTTGCCGGGCTGCAAGGGATGTTCCTTGCCCGTGCCGGGGAATGCCGCCGCAACGCCATAGACCGGATAGAGGGGATATACCGATTCCCACGGGTTGACGTTCGCCGGATAGGGCGGATTAATCGTTGCGACGATCAGTCCGTCGAGATACTGCACCTCGTTCGAGTTGTTGACGATCTCGAAATAGGTGTCGGTGAGCGTGTAGTTCGAGTTGGATGTCGAGTATATCTCCTTGAATACCAGTGGGGATTCGTAGACTTCGGACAGTGACACCGTAGCGGCTTTGTCCCCGAAAACGTCGGCTGCGACCGAACCCGTGAATGTGACCGTAGGAGAGTACTTGCCGGTAGCCATAATCTGGTACTGGCCCGACGACACCTCGAAGGTGACGGAGGCCACCCCGGCGGCGGTGGTTTCGGTATAGGTCAGTTCCTTGTCGGAATTCGTGGCCGTCACGGTCATGGCCGGGAGCTGTGCCGCTTCATACCCCGTGGGAGCCGTCAGGTTGACCGTCAGTTGGAGTTTTTTCGATCCGTTGTCGCCTCCGTCGTCGTCCTTGCCGTTGTCGCAACTTGCGAACAGGAGGGAGGCGCCCGCTGCGAAGAGCAGCCCGGCCTTTGCTAATGAGTTCGTCCTTTTCATCGTTTCTTGATTTTTATGATACAAATGGTGATTTTTCGAGTTATCTGCTGCCGATACGCAGTTTCAGCTCGGCGCCGAAATACATGTCGGGGTAAATCTGCTTGTAACCCGTTCGGGTGTCGTAGTAGTGCCAGCGGGAGGTGCGCGTGAAGTTGTTGGCCGTGAACGAGAGTTCGGCGACACGCCCGATCTCCTTCGTCAGGCGGAAGTTGAACATCACCCACGGACGGAACGTTTCCCGGTCATAGGCGACTGCGAGGGATTTGTTGACCATCTGGGAATATTCCGGACGGTCCCCGAATCCCTGCTGCCAGGGGGTGTAGTTGCCCTGCTTGTCGTAGAATCCGACGGGCATGACCTGCATGAACTTTCCGTCATCGGAGAGGCTGAAGCGGTCGTTGCCGCTGCCGTCCTGCCAGATGTTCTGCTGGCTTTCGTACCAGACAACCTGCATGGTCGTCGAGAAGACCAGTTTCAGCTGCGGGATGTGGGTGATGAAGCGGAAATTGGTGTTCACGCGGTTTTGCAGCGTGCCGCTTCCGGCCGGCATGAGGCGGATGTAATCGTAATTCTCGCTGATCTTCGAATAATATTCCTGTTCGTCAGTCCGCCTGATGTGAAACCACGCTCCGTCGATGATCAGCGAAGTGCACAGGGCGCGCCAGCTTCCGAGGTCGAAACTGTATTCGACACCCTGTTTTTCGGTGTGCGATTTGTTGGTGGGCCGGTAGTAGGTGGCGATGTAGTCCTCCTTTTTCGTTTTGGCATCGACGGTGCTGCCCGATGCGTCGGTGTAGGTCACCTTGCCGTCGGCGAATCGAAGATCAGTGGCCTCCGTCGGTACGTCGTAGGTCTCGTAGTGCATGTAGTGAGGCGTCGTCGAGAACCCGAATTCGTCGGTGTGCTTCTCGCGGAAATAGGTCACCATACCGCGCACGCGTCCCAGACGGAACGAGAGTCCGGCCTCGTATTTGCGGCTGCGGGCGGGTTTGAAATCGGGATTTGCCAGGTCAGTCAGGACATCGGTCGTCAGAACGGCCAATGAACTCGTCGGATCGGCATTGGAAATCTTCGCCAGACTGACGCGGTCGAAATAGGCGTTGTCCGGATAGAGGTAGAGCAGCGTGGACATCTTGTAGGAAAGTCCCCAGCCGCCCGTGACGGCGACGGCCGCCTTGGGCCCTTCGTACAGCGAATAGTTGAGGTTGACACGCGGCTCGGCGACGAAGATGTCGTTCTGCCCGGCCTGCGGATCGAGGAACATGTTCGTCAGGCGCACACCGGCCTGCAGGGCGAGCGACGTTCCCCCGATTTTGAGATTGAGCCTGTCTTCGAAAAAGAAGGAGAGATTGTTCAGCGCCGGAATATCCCGGAACGACCGGGGACGCAAGGTTTGGCTCGAAATACTTTGCGGCGGCTTGTTTATGTCGTAAAGAAGCCCTCTGCCGTAATTGGCGTCATACCGCCAATCTGCTCCGGCCCGGAGATTGGTAAAATTCCCCCCCCCTCCTCCGAGTTGGATAATCTTGTTGGCCTTTACTTGCAGGTAAACGCTGAGCGGCTTGCCCTCTATTTCATAGTCCGAATAGTACGACGACGGAAGAAAGATACCTTCATAGGCGCCT
>ENA-ORTQ01003969-ORTQ01003969.1-human-gut-metagenome-genome-assembly--contig:-NODE-3969-length-10441-cov-5.438186_pt1 | contig 10441 bp, 10 predicted proteins | sample MGYA00241912_ERZ509188 | MGnify/ENA primary metagenome ERZ509188 (study PRJEB26280, sample SAMEA2338849) | human gut metagenome | biome: human gut; feature: human-associated habitat; material: faeces...
CATGACATTTCCCTCCAGTTCCCGGCCCGGAGCGTTACTGCCCTGGTGGGGCCCTCCGGCTCCGGCAAGTCCACTGTCACCCGGCTGGCCGCCCGATTCTGGGATGTGACGGGGGGCGCTGTGCGGCTGGGCGGTGTGGATGTGCGGGATATGAGAACGGACGAGATACTGGGACGGATCAGCGTGGTCTTTCAGGATGTCTACCTCTTTCACGATTCAATAGAGGCCAACATCCGTATGGGAAAGCCGGATGCCACCATGGAGGAGATCATGGAAGCGGCGAAAGCGGCGGCCTGCCACGACTTCATCATGGCTTTGCCCGATGGCTACCAAACCATCGTGGGAGAGGGCGGCTCTACACTCTCCGGCGGTGAGAAGCAACGCATTTCGATTGCAAGGGCGCTTTTGAAGGATGCGCCCATCGTCCTGCTGGACGAGGCAACCGCATCCCTCGACCCTGAGAATGAGGTATTGATCCAGCAGGCGATCTCCGCTCTGGTAGCGGAAAAGACGGTCATCGTCATTGCCCACCGGCTTCAGTCCATTATGAGCGCGGACAACATCATTGTGCTGGAGGACGGCTGGGTGGCCGAGTCGGGAACTCATGAACAGCTTCTGGCCCGGGGCGGCATTTATGCGAATCTCTGGGCGGAACAGAGCCGGGCTGGCATCTGGCGGCTATAAGAATAAAAATATCTGTAGAAATAAAATTGTCCTGCCAAGGCAGGGCAATTTTATTAAGTGAAGGACATATGGCTTTACTTGGTAAGACGAGCCGCCATAGCCCAAAGCATCTACAGAGCCGCATTGACAAACTACATACTTTATGATAATATATCAATGATATATAGCGGCGATATATTGAAAAGAGTTGGTTTCAATATGACTAAGTACACAGAAACACAACGCAAAATCCTTGAAGTAGGAAAAGAAGAATTTTTAGCGAAAGGCTTCAAAGATGCCTCTCTTCGTGGAATTGTCAAGGCGGCCGGTTTTACCCAAGGTGCATTTTACGGCTACTATCCAGACAAGGCGGCTCTCTTTGATGCGTTGGTGTCCGAGGCCGCAGATACGCTGATGGAACAGTTCAAGGCGGCCCAGCGGGCGCATTATGATCTGATTACAGAGGAAAAAACAGCGCAGAGCCAGGAACTGTCGACCGATTATCTGAATTATTTTATCAATTACATTTATGACAATTTCGATGCATTCAAACTGGTGCTCTGTTGTTCTGAAGGGACTCGGTACAGCAACTATGTCCATGAGCTTGTGGAACTTGAAGTGTCCCAGACGGAAGAGTATTATCAGCAGCTCCGGCAGCTCGGCAAGGTAGAAGGCGTAGTCAATCACGATCTGCATCACATGATTACCAGTGCCTATTTTACGGCTGTTTTTGAAACAGTCGTCCACGACATGAGCCGGGAACAGGCAATAGGGTATGTCAATGAACTGGCAGTCTTTTTTAACTGTGGCTGGAGCGGCCTGTTAAGGCTCAAATGAGCCTTAACTTTTTACAGAAAAGTTAGCGATAACTAACCTCTGAAGAGGAGTTGTTATGAATACCCATATTATCTCCCGCAGCCGAAATACGAACCCAATCACAGTTCTGATGCAGGGACAAAGCGACCAGCAGAGCATACAAAAAATACGGATTAGGCATTTGGCTGGCGGATGGAGGAAACTGTATGGATGACAAAAGTATAGAAAAGTTGCTGAAGAAAAGCAAACTGGCCTCAGCGTATGCGATGCTTCCTTCTCCAGAACTGAGGAGGGCGATTGCTATAGAGTATGGGAGGCTGTTAGGAGAAAACGATCTGTCTGATCCAATGCTGGCCGGGCATCTCAGGACTTCCATTCTTCCGGCCGTTGCATTCCACCGCTGTCTGCAAGAATATGGATATACCCAATCTGCCTCCCTCATGGCAATTCGTGCTGCGGTATTGAAAACTGCCAAACCCATGGCAAATATTTTTCAGGGGATGGGAAGACTGCCTTTCTTTTTCTCAATTTTCCGTATCATGTGCTCTATTTCCACGAAACACAGCTTTGGCCCGAAAGGATGGGTATTTGAGTGGAAACGGAATGATGCGTATGCAATCGAATGGGACTGCCGCTCCTGCCTGTATGTCGATGTGTTTCGCCGATACAGTGTGCCGGAGCTGGCACCCATTTTCTGCGAAAGTGATGATGTAATGTATGGGAACATCCCCGGTGTTCGATGGGGCAGGGACCAGACCATCGGCGGAGGAGATAAGGTATGCAATTTCTGCTTTTATAACGAGAAAAAGGAGGGCCTTCAAAATGAAACAGGCAAATAAATGGACGGTCAAGGATGTAATCACAACGGTGCTGCTGACCGTACTGCTCATTGTCATCCAGATGGTCGTCAACATGGTCTGCATGGTAAATGATTTCGTCAGCATGGTACTGTCGGTGGGCTTCACAATGCTGCTCTGCGCACCGGTTTATTTCCTGATGGTCAGCCGGATCCATAAGCGTTTTGTTTCCTTGATCTACATGACGATCCTAGGCTGCGTATTCCTAATCATGGGCAACTGGTATCTGCTGCCCTATTACATCGTCGTCGGCCTCATCTGCGAGGCGATCCTTTGGAAAAACGGCTGGGAGTCGAAGGGGAAAATGACGGCTGCATGGACGATCTCAAGCCTTCTGTACAATGGAGTCAATCTTCTGCCCATCTGGTTCTTCTGGGACACTTATGAAGCCTTCGCCCTCTCCAGCGGCATGGAGCAAAGTTACATTGATTCCTTTGTCCGCTATTACACCTCAGCGGGATGGCTTGCGGCGATCATTCTCTTCACGGTTATCTGCGGCTTCCTCGGCAGTATGATTGGCGGCAAATTGATTCAGAAGCACTTCAAAAAGGCGGGCGTACTCTGATGCGGCGCAGCCACCTTGCCGTCCTGACGAAATTATGGGCGCTACTCTGTGTGACTGTTGGAGTATCTCTGACCTCCAACGCTGTACTGACCTGTACCTTGACCCTGCTCGGTTTTACATACCTGGGGTTTCAGCGAAATTGGCGGCTTCTGCGTTCTTTTGGGGTGTTTTATCTCCTGTTGGCAGTTCTCTTGTATCTAATTCGTTTCCACGGATTCCATATGGCGATCTTCTCGGAATTCTATGTGCTGATGCTCTGGAACCTGTCTCCGGTTTTCCTTGCGGCCTGGGATCTCATTACCACGCCCCCCGGTGAGCTCGCGGCGTTTTTCTCCCGCATTCATATGCCCACGCCTGTGATCCTTGGACTCTTAGTCGTATTCCGTTTTTTTCCTACCATGAGGAGTGAAGTAAAAAGCGTGGGGCGCTCCATGCGCAACCGTGGGCTGACGGCTCCGGCGCAGCTTGTACGCCATCCGGCGGTATCCTGTGAGTATGTGCTTGTCCCCCTACTTTTGCGATGCCTGCAGATTGCCGACCAGTTGGCGGTTTCTGCCGTGGCCAGGGGCGCGGAGTATCCGGGCAAGCGGGGCAGTTATTATGGGAAAAGACTCGGAGCGCCCGACTATATTTGGTCTGGCGTTTGGACGGCCGCAACCACCGTGTTTCTCGCTGTAGGGGGTGTTCGCATATGATAAGTCTGGGGAATGTGACCTTTCAATATGCGGGCTGCGAGGAGGGGGTAAGGAATATAGACCTCACCATCCGCGACGGGGAATGTGTTGTATTGACCGGTCCCTCCGGTGGAGGAAAGACAACGCTGACCAGACTGATCAACGGCCTTGCTCCCGCCTATTATCCGGGGAAGCTGACCGGAAGCCTCCGGCTTGATGAAACAGAGCTCACCACAATGCCAAGCTGGCGCATAGGGCAGGAAATAGGAAGCGTGTTTCAGGACCCGAAAAGCCAGTTTTTCTCCTCAGAACTGGCGGGAGAGGTTGCCTTTGCCTGCGAGAACTGCGGTATGTCCACGGAAGAAATACGGCGGCGCACCGATGAAGCCATTGTTGCGCTTGGACTGGAACGGCTGCGGGCGCGGCCACTGGATATTCTGTCCAGCGGGGAGAAGCAGCGGGCGGCCATCGCTTCCGTTTACGCACTGCAGCCCCGAATCTATGTCTGTGACGAGCCAACGGCAAATTTAGACAATGAGGGGACTACACAGCTTGCGGAAATCCTGAGGAAGTTGAAGACGGAGGGCAATACGCTCGTGATTGCTGAACATCGTCTGGCTTGGCTTCAGGGGATTACCGACCGATATATCTACATTTCCGATGGTGCGATCCAGTGGGAAAAGACTGCGGCGCAGATGCAGGCGCTTACCTGGGAAGAACGCCAAACCTATGGGTTGCGGGAGATCACCGAAGGAAAGTGGACACCGCCTGTACCTGTAAAACCGGAGCAGAATCCTATGCTCTCGGCGCTCCGCCTGTCCTGCAGGCGGAAGAAAAACTGGATTTTTTCAGAGCTGAATTTTTCACTGTACAGCGGACAAATCACTGCTTTGAATGGGAAAAATGGCGCAGGGAAGACCAGCTTGGCCATGGTGCTGACGGGACTTTGGAAACAGAGCTCTGGAGAAATCCAAATCGAGGGGAAACGCCTTGCGGCAGGAAAGCGCCGCAGAGCCGTATGGTACAGCTCCAACGATACGGGCACGCAATTTTTTACAAACAGCGTCACGGAAGAACTGCTGCTTTATTCAGACTACGCTCCGGAACGGCTGGAGCGGGCCAGAACATTGCTGAAAAAGCTGGGCTTGTATGCGTACAAGGACACACACCCAGCCGCTCTTTCCGGCGGGCAGAAACAGCGGCTCTCCATCGCCTGCGGCATTTTGTCGGATCGTGGTATTCTTATCTTCGATGAGCCAACCAGCGGGCTTGATGGCGGCAATATGGGGATTGTCGCAGATGTGTTCCGTACAGAAGCGGAAGCCGGAAAAACAATTCTTGTGATTACCCATGACAGGGAACTGATGCACCGTTGCTGCGATGATGTCGTTACGCTTGCATAGCATTTTCAAGGAGGACTACATGGAGAAAAAAAGATCTGCCACAGCGTCTGGAGAGGACTATTTGGAGGCTGTATTGGTGCTCCAAAAAGAAAAAGGTATGGTGCGCTCTGTGGATGTGGCCCGGCATATGGGAGTCTCCAAACCCAGCGTATGCCATGCGGTAGTTACCTTGAAAAAGGGCGGTTTTCTCACTATGGATGAGGACCTCTTTCTCCGCTTGACCGATATAGGCCGAGAGGTAGCAGAGCAGACCTATGAAAAGCACTGCTTCTTCACCCATCTGCTGATGGAGGCTGGCGTGGAGCCAGAAATAGCGGAACAGGAAGCTTGCCGAATAGAGCATGTGATCAGCGAGGACAGTTTTCAGAAATTGGCCAACCTGTATCAGAGGAGACCTTCAAATGCAAGGTCAATAGAGGACGAGGGGGAAATTTGATGTGGAAACAGGTCCTTCTGATTGATGATGGATTGCTGTAATAGTATTTCTTCTTAAAAACCGCAGTTGCCCTAAATGGGTGCCTGCGGTTTTTTTCATCGGGTCTATCTGTCTGTGTATGGCGATGAGAACAAGACGCTTGACAGGCTGAACACTGCGTGCTATATTGTAAACATCGTTAGCGAACAACGATAACAAAGAAAGGAGGCAAGTATGCCGAAGGACAAGACGGAAACCCACGAACGGATCATACCGGCCGCCATGAAGATCTTTCTGGAAAAAGGCTTTGAAAAGGCCACCATGCGGGAGATCGCGGAGGAGGCGGGCATCACCGCCGCCGGACTGTACCGCCACTTTGTAGACAAGGAGGCCATGTTCGCCGCCCTGGTGGAGCCGGTACTCTCTGAACTTCAGAAGTGGTGTGAGCGGACGCGGCAGGTGGACTATGACTTTCTGGAGCAGGGCGACCTGGATGCCATGTGGGATTCAGGCAATGATTTGGGCCTGGTGGTGGAACAGATCTATTCCCATTTCAACGAGTTCAAGCTGCTGCTTTGCTGTTCCGCCGGGACCAAGTACGCCTGGTTTCTCCACGATATTGTGGTTATGGAGCAGCAGGAGACGCTGGCCTACATGGAGGAAGCGAAGAAGCATGGCGTCCCGGTAAAAGAAGTGGACCCCAAAGAACTCCATCTGCTTATGACCGCCTATACCAACGCCCTCTTTGAAGTGGTAGTCCATGACTTCACCAAGGAGGAGGCCCTGCACTACCTGGATACGATGCACCAGTTCTTCATTCCCGGCTGGCGGGCCATCCTGGGGCTTTGAACAGCCCCTTTTTTCTACATTTGAGTTAGCGAAAACTAACTAAAATCCACAACAGGAGGTGCGTATGTAAATGAAGCGTGTATGGACGGCCAGGAGCCTTGCTGCCGTGCTCGGCGGGTCCCTGCTCTATTTCCTGATCACGGTGCTGGTGATGATGTGTGGGTCATTTTCCCCCTTGTTCTGGGTCTTTCTCCCGGCCATCACCGCAGCCGCGTCGGGGTGGCTGTATCTGTATCTGGCGGCCCGAACGCCCCGGTTTGGGGTACCGGTACTCATGAACTTAGTGGTGCTTCTGCTGTTCCTGGCGGCGGGTGAGCTGTCCGGCTGGATGGCGGTGACGCTGGCGGCCGGAGCGGTGCTGGCGGAGCTGGTGCGGCGGCTGGGCGGGTATGAGAGCCTGCGGGCCGCCCGCTGGAGCTTTCTTACGCTGACCTTCAGCTCCAGCGGGAGTCCACTCTACATTTGGATCGACCCGGCCCGGACGGCAGCCAGCGCCGCGGAAGAGATGTCCCCAGCCTATGCCGCGGCGGTGGAGGGGCTTGCCACGCCGGGGATGCTGGTCCTGATGCTGGCGGCCATCATCGTGGGAGCCGCCATCGGCGCATGGCTTGGGAGCCCGCTTTGGAAACGCGGTCAGGCCCGAATCCATATCAGAAAAGCATGAGCCGTATCGGAATACGGCGGAAAGGAAGTGCAGAATGAAAACAAAACGGGAAAATCCCCTGAAAGTCCTCTTTTCCTTCTCTGGAGAGGCCAGGGGAAAAATGACTGGCTCGGTGATCCTGGCCTTTATCGGAGAGATGTTCGGCATGGCCCCCTATTTTGTGGTGACCCTGCTGGCGAAGGAGCTGTATGAGGGCACTGCCACGGTGGAACGGGCGGCGGTCATGGCGGTGACGGCGGCGGTGTGCATGTGCCTGCGGGCGTGGCTTACCGGCCTGTCCTCCATGCGCAGCCATACAGTTTCCTTCACCATCCTGAAGAACATCCGGTGCGCTCTGGCGGATAAAATGGCGAAGGTCCCCATGGGCGTCATGCTGGAGACCCCCTCCGGCACCTTCAAGACTTTGATGGTGGACAATGTGGGGCGGCTGGAGGACATCATCGCCCACATGGTGCCGGAGCTGCCCTCCAACCTGGCCGGGCCGGTTTTCAGCATCATCCTGGTGTTCGTTCTGGACTGGCGGATGGGGCTGGCCGCCTTCATTACCGTCCCCCTGAGCCTGGTGTTCGCCGTGTGCATGATGCGGGGGTACAAGGAGAAGATGGCCGTCTACCTGCGCTCGGGCAACGAGATGAATGCCGCCCTGGTGGAGTATGTGGGCGGCATCCAGGTCATCAAGGCGTTCGGGCAGGGGAGCAAGAGCTTCGGGGAGTTCTCCCGGTCGGTAAACTTTTTCCACGACAGCACCCTGGCCTGGTGGCGGCAGAGCTGGTTTTGGATGGCGGGCTTCAAGGCGGTGCTCCCCTCCACTTTACTGGGCACACTGCCCGTGGGTGCGTGGCTCTATATGCAGGGCACGCTGGAGCTGCCCCTGTTCCTGGCCTGCATCATCATCCCCTTCGGCTTTATGGCCGGGCTCATCAAATTCGGCTTTGCCCTGGGGCAGCTTTCCTACATGGCTCCCAACCTGGACCCCATTCAGGACTTCCTCGCCACGCCGGAGCAGCGCCGGCCTGAAAAACCGGTGAAGCTGGGAGAGCGTTCCTTCCGTTTTGACCGGGTGTGCTTCTCCTATGATGGGAAGAAGGAGGTCCTCCACGATGTGAGCTTTACCGCCCGCACCGGGCAGATCACCGCCATTGTGGGGCCCTCCGGCTCCGGAAAATCCACCATTGCCAAGCTGATGGCCGGCTTCTGGGACGCCACAGGCGGGACGGTCTCCTTCGGCGGGCAGGACATCCAAAATATTCCCTTTGACCAGCTCATGGGGGAGATCAGCTATGTGGCCCAGGACAACTTCCTCTTTGACAGGTCCATCCGGGAGAATATCCGCATGGGCGACCCCGGCGCCACCGACGCGGAGGTGGAAGCCGCGGCCAGGGCCGCCAACTGCCATGACTTTATCATGAATCTGGAGCAGGGGTACGATACCCTGGCCGGAGACGCCGGGGACCGGCTCTCCGGCGGAGAGCGCCAGCGCATCACCATCGCCCGGGCCATGCTCAAAAAGGCGTCCGTCATCATTCTGGACGAGGCAACCGCCTTCGCTGACCCCGAGAGCGAGGCGCAGATCCAACAGGCCATCTCCCGCCTGGTGCGGGGCAAGACCCTGATCGTGGTGGCCCACCGGCTGAACACCATCCAGAACGCGGATCAAATTCTGGTGATCGACCAGGGGCGGCTTGCCGCCTGCGGCCGGCAGGAGGAGCTGCTTAACACCTGCCCCCTGTACCGGACCATGTGGGAGCAGTATCAAAGCACGGCGGCTTTTGCCGGAAAGGAGGTCAACTGAATGTTCCATACCATCAAACGGATTCTGGATATTGCCGGAGACCAGAAAAAATACATCTATGCGGGCATTGTCTGCAACATCCTGAAAACCTTTTCCATGGCCATGATGCTCATGGCGGTCTATGTGGTGATCTCCCATCTGGACAGCCTCACCGCCGAGGTGATCGGACAGGGCCTCGGCATCCTGATCGCCAGCGTGTTCGGCCGTTTCCTGTTCCAGTGGCTGGAGGACATCTCCATGAGCGCCAAGGGCTTCGACATCTTCCGGGACTACCGGCTGGCTATCGGCGAGAAGATGAAAAGCGCCCCTATGGGTTACTTCTCCGACCAGCGCCTGGGCACCATCCAGACCACCCTTACCTCCACGGTGGTGGAGCTGGAGCAGTATTCCATGCTGTTTATCACGGACATCACCGGCGGCGTGTCCATGTCGGTCATCATCATTGTAATGATGCTGTTTTTCAGCCCCTGGTTCTCCCTGCTGTCCCTGGTGGGCCTGCTGGTGGGCCTCTATGTGCTGGGAATGGTGCAGAAAGCCGCGGCGGAGCACACCCCAAAGGTGCAGGAGGCGCAGGAGGAGCTGGTCACCCAGTCGCTGGAGTACATCCGGGGCATCGCGGTGCTGCGCTCCTTCTCCCAGACGGTGGGGCAGGACGGCGCGGTGTACCAGTCCTTCCGCCGGCGGCAGAAGGCGGCGCTGGATCAGGAGAAGGCAGCCCTGCCCGCCCTGCGGCTCTATATTCTGGTGTTCAAGCTCACCGGCTGCGCCCTCATGTTCCTGTCCACCTTCCTCTACCTGCAGGGGGCCATCTCCCTGACCTACTGCTTTTTGTTCCTGGTGGCGTCCTTTATCCTCTACTCCGAGATGGAGGTCATGGGGGACGGCTCCTTCCTGGACAAGAAGATCGCCACCGAGCTGGACCGGCTGGAGGCGGTGACCAACATCCCCTCCCTGGACCGGACGGACAAGGCCCTCGCTCCCGGCCGCTTCGACATTGAGCTGAAGGATGTATCCTTCTCCTATGGAGGAGGCCGGAAGGTCATCGACCATGTTTCTCTCAAAATCCCCCAGGGGACTACCTGCGCCGTGGTGGGACCGTCCGGCTCTGGAAAGACCACCTTATGCAGCCTGATCGCCCGTTTTTGGGATGTGCAGGAGGGAAGTGTCTGCGTGGGCGGCACGGATGTGAAGGACTGCACCGCCGACAGCCTGCTGAAAAACCTCTCCATGGTCTTCCAAAATGTGTATCTCTTCCACGACTCCATTGAGAACAACATCAAATTCGGCAATCCCAACGCCACTCACGAGCAGGTGGTGGAGGCGGCCAGGCGCGCCCAGTGCCACGACTTTATCATGGCGCTGCCCGACGGCTATCATACGATGGTGGGAGAGGGCGGCTCCACCCTCTCCGGCGGCGAGAAGCAGCGGGTCTCCATTGCCCGCGCCATTCTGAAGGACGCCCCCATCGTGATTCTGGATGAGGCGACTTCCAGTGTGGACCCGGAGAACGAGCATCTGCTTTTGGCCGCCATCCGGGAGCTGACGGCGGGCAAAACGCTCATTTCCATCGCCCACCGGCTCTCCACCGTCCGGGACGCGGATCAGATCGTGATGGTGGACCAGGGACGGATCGTTCAGCAGGGGACTCACGATGCGCTGATGGCTCAGGACGGCCTCTACCGCCGGTTTGTTCAGGTCCGGGAGCAGGCCGAGGGCTGGCGGCTGGAATAACCGGTTTTTTAG
>ENA-ORTQ01003990-ORTQ01003990.1-human-gut-metagenome-genome-assembly--contig:-NODE-3990-length-10410-cov-42.785514_pt1 | contig 10410 bp, 7 predicted proteins | sample MGYA00241912_ERZ509188 | MGnify/ENA primary metagenome ERZ509188 (study PRJEB26280, sample SAMEA2338849) | human gut metagenome | biome: human gut; feature: human-associated habitat; material: faeces...
ACCAGCAGCAGGGCCGGGGCATCCTGTGCGGCATTGGCATCAACCTGGCCCAGCCGCAGAGTTATTTTGATGCCGCTGACCTGCCCCATGGCACCTCGCTGGCCCTGCAGGGTGCCGCGATCGATCTGGAGCAGGATCCCGGCTGGCTGGCCGAGGCCCTGACGGATTTCGGCTTTGATCGGCCTCTGTACACCTTTGCGCGGGATGGCTTTGCACCTTTCCGGGAGGAGTACAAGGCCGCCTGTGTCAACATCGGACGGCGGGTGACCTTTGACCTGCCGGACGGCGGGCAGGGAGCAGGCGAGGCCGTGGATGTAGACGAGGAGGGCCGTCTTGTTGTCCGCACCGACAGCGGCGAGGAGCATGTGTTCACCGGCGAGGTCTCCGTGCGCGGCATCTACGGTTCCCTCTGAAACTTGATATAACATAGTGCCCCCGGCAGAGGATCGCTCCGCCGGGGGCGCTGTTTCAGACAAACAAAAGTCCCCTCCGGCGCTTGCGGTACACCGGAGGGGACTCTTGTTTTGGGGTATTGCTTTGGTGTGAGGAGGAATCATGTGCAAGGGAGACGGTTGCGGCCCCGCTCCCTTGTGCTCATAGTATACCCGATTTCGGCGCAAAAGTCATTACTTTCTTGTGAAATCTTGTGAAAATTCTGTTAAGCTTCGCACGAAATTATTTCGCTCACTCGTTTTCACCTTTTTCCTCTTTCCGCAGGGCTGCGGCGTGACGGCGGCCCTCCCCCACATAGTGGGCGGCATTGGCAAGGCTGGCGGCTGCCTGTTCGGGGCTGACCTGCTTGATGATCTTCCCCGGAACCCCCACCACAAGGGAATCGTCCGGGATGATCTTGCCTTCCGGCACCAGCGCACCGGCCCCGATGATGCAGTTTTTGCCCACAACACAGTGGTTGAGCAGGGTGGCGTGCATTCCGATCAGGGAACCGTCTCCCACGGTGCACCCGTGGACAAGGGCACAGTGGCCCACGGTCACGTTTTTGCCCAGCGTGACCGCCCCGCCCGGGTCACAGTGGAGCACCGCATTATCCTGCACATTGGTGTTCTCGCCCAGAGTCAGGGTGCCGTCGTCCCCGCGCAGAACCGCACCGTACCAGACCGAGGAGCCCGGCCCCAGCACCACATCGCCCAGCACCGTGGCGTTGGGTGCCACGAACACCGCCCCCTCGTCCCGGGGAACTTCTCCACAAAAAGGCAACAACATTGTGAAAAACCACCTTTCTCTTTTCCGTCATTTATGGTATTCTTTTATATAGTATTTTAGTTTTTGATTCAGGGAAGCCGGGAGCTTCCGTTGGAGGATACGCTTATGCAGAACTCTACTCTCTTCCGCCGGGCGGCGGCCCTGCTGCTGACGGCAGCGCTGGCCCTGACCCTTATCCTGCCCGGTCTGGCCGCATACGAAATGCCCATCCAGACCGTGAACGAGGGCGAGTCGGTCTATCTGTTCAACGCGGACATCGACAAGCCCATTCTGGAACAGAACGCGGACCAGCAGCGCTACATTGCCAGCCTGACCAAGATGATGACAGCCCTGCTGTTTCTGGAAAGCGGCAAGGACATGAACGCGGAGATCACCATCCCCGCCAGCCTGACCCAGGAGTTCAAGGACATCCAGAACGCCAACGGCAGCACCATCAACCTGCGCATCGGTGAAACGGTGCGCCGCATCGACCTGCTGTACGGCCTGCTGGTGGCCAGCGCCAACGACGCAGCCAGTGCGATCGCCAGTGATGTTTCGGACGGCGACCTGACCGCCTTTGTGGCCCGGATGAACCAGCGTGCCAAAGAGCTGGGCTGCACCAGCACCAGCTTTACCTGCGTGCACGGCCTGTATGATTACGGCAACGTCTCCTCGGCCCACGATCTGGCCCTGATTGCCAAAGCCTGCGCCGAGAACGAGACCTATATGCAGGTGGCAAACACCCTGAGTTATACCCTGCCTGCCACCAACCTGCACCAGAACGAGCGCACCATCACCTCCACCAACCTGATGCTCAACCCGGAGTACCCCTACTACCGGGATTACATCCGGGGCATGAAGACCGGTTTTACCACCCTGGCGGGTCGGTGCTATGTGACCTTTGCTCAGAAGGACGGCCACACCTACGGGCTGGTGGTGCTGGGCTCCGACCTTGACAACATTTACAGGGAGGCCTCCGAGATCCTGGACTGGGCCTTTGCAAGTTTTTCTGACCGGGAACTGGTGGACACCGAGACCCCGCTGACCACCGCCCCCCTGAAGAAGTGCCGCTCTTATGAGGAAGTGGAGCTTTACGCTGCCGCGCCAGTCAGCGGCTACGGCCATGCGGACGACAAGGTAACCTTCACCTACAACCTTCAGAAGAACATCTCCGCCACCGTCAAGGACGGAGCTGTCCTCGGCACGGCCACGGTTTATCTGGACGGCTATGAGGTGGGCACGGTAGACCTTGTGACCCATCAGGAGTATGTCTCCGACTTTCGCACCGACCTTCAGTCCACGCTTCTCCTGATGGCGGCCCTCATCGTTCTTCTGGCTGTTCTCAGCTTCTTCACCCTTGTTGCCGGGGGCGGCTCACTGAATCTGGGCCGGCGCAGAAAAGCACGGAGAAGATGATCTCACCCTCTCAGTCTCGCTAACGCTCGACAGCTCCCCCGAAGGGGGAGCCAAGGGCTATTCCATATATAGCAGCATTTACCCTCTTTGATGTTTTGCCTCTCCCTTCGGGAGAGGTGGCATTGCGCAAGCAATGACGGAGAGGGTAAAGGCTGCTCTTTTTTATCAGAATGTCCGGAACTTCATTGCCAGCACGCTCAAGGTGATCTTGGGGTTCACCTGTGCGCCCAGCCGCTGGATCGCCGCATCGGCGGCTGCAAGGGCCTTGCGGGCGGCATCGCCCTGCACCGGGGCACGGGGGCTGCCGCGCAGCCCTGCGGCCGCTACGGCCCGGAAATCGGCCAGCAGAGCGGCTGCCCCCACCTTATCCTTTTCGTAAGCTGACAGCAGAACAGCGGCAGCATAGCTGTCCTGCGCGGCCGCTGCTTTGGCGAGGGCAAGCGCCTTGTCCACCTGCGCCCGGCGGGCCTCATCCCGGGCCGCATCCAGCACTGTGCCGATGTGGCCATCGAACAGCTCACTGTACAGGACGGCATCCTTGCTGTCCACCCCCTGTGCGGTGCAGTAGCGGGCGCAATCGGCGGGGGAAACGGGAGCCACTGCAAAGCTGATGCAGCGGCTCCGGATGGTGGGCAGAACGCCCGCCAGCGAATCCGCCGTCAGCAGAAAAAGCACGCCCTCGGGCGGCTCCTCCATGACCTTCAGCAGGGCGTTGGCCGATTCCTCGTTCATCCGCTCCACATGGTAGAGCAGCACAGCGCGCCCCTCTGCCGAAAGGCTGGTGTTGAAGATCTCGCTGCGCATGGCCGTGACCTGACCAACCAGATACCGCCCGCCGCTGCCCATACCGGTCACGGAGATGGCTTCCCGGACGATGCCTGTCTCGATCTGGCCGCTGTCGCGCTTACCGGCCTTTGCCACGGCACGGCAGCACTCGCCCCGGAGCAGGGCTTCGGCGGGCGCGCCGCCGTTGGGGTAAAGGTAATCCGCCGCCACACAGCGGGCCGCAAACCCGGTTCCCAGCCCCTCTTCGCCCACCAGCAGAACACTGTGGGTCATGCGGCGGCCCCCCAGCATCAGCCGGACGCTGGTCTTTAATTCCGAATTGCCTTCCAGACGATCAATCATCATCTCCGATTTTTCCTCTTCCACTGCTCCCGGCGTATCCAAGCGCGGATGTTATGCCAGGCCTGCGGCCCGAAGAACAGAAGGAAGCCCAGCATACAGAGCAGATAGTTCAGCTTGCCCAGCAACCCCATGCTCAGGAAGCTGAACACCCACAGGGCGGCGGCAAAGATGCCGAAATACTTCACCTTGAGGGGGATGACGAAGAAGAGCAGCACCTGCAGCTCCGGGTAAAGCATGGCAAAGGCCAGCAGAAGGGAGAGGGACAGGCAGTAGGTATCGGCAGAGCCTGTCAGCAGGCAGGCCAGCCACGCGCCTGCCATCCCCAGCAGGACGTAGAGGTTGAAGCGGAAATCGCCCCACTCCCGTTCCAGCACACTGCCGACGAACCAGGTAAAATAGATGCCCAGCACCACGCTGAGCGGCCCGCCGCCCGAAAAAGGCACCAGAACAAAGGTGAACAGCCGCCAGATCTGCCCGGCGAACAGGGCACTGCGGCTCAGGGAGAGATAAAAGGAAATATACTGGTTGACAAACAGTTCAATGGCGTAGACCAGGATCTGGCCGCCGATGAGGATGTTGATGAGGTTGGGAATGCAGAACCGACCGTATTTCCGTTCCAGCTTGGTGATCCAGTTCATAGGCAGAAGCCTCCGTTATTCGTAAAATTTGCGCCCCGTTGGCCGGGAACGCTCTCTTTTTTCATTGTACCATGATTGACAGGGCCATTCAAGGCGAAGGGTGTGAACAAAGGGATCTGGCTGTCTGTTCATCCGAGTGCTAAAACAGCAGGTTGTATCCACTTTTGGTGTATTCAGATGGACTTATCCACTCTTTCCACTGGGTTTTCCACCGGAATTGTGAAAAAAGTCCCGGTTTTCCCACGATGTTTTCCACTTTTTCCACTGAGTTTTCCACATTTTCCTGTGAAGCGGTTTATACATGGTGTATTGTACCGCACGGATCTTTGCGAAAATCAGGGGAATTATGGGCCTTTACACCTTTTTTCCGAAAGAAAGTCAAACCCAAAAATTTACTTTTTACAGCAGGCAGAAAATCCGCTCGTTGAATTTCTCCCCGTTGGAATGAAGGAACCGCTAATTTTCCACACCCGCTTTCTACAAAAATCGATCTGTGGAAAACAGCGGGAAAACTTTAGTTTTCAACAAAAAGAAACAACCCTCTCCGTCATCGCTGCGCGCTGCCACCTCTCCCAAAGGGCGAGGCTATGCTGCCTTTATCTCAGGCCAGCAATAGGCTCCCCCTTCGGGGGAGCTGGCAAAGCCGTCAGGCTTTGACTGAGAGGGTTGCTCCTATAAAATCAAACGTTACATCATATTCCGGAACACGACCTGCGCGATCTGGAAGTACAGGATCAAGCTGCAGGCATCCACGATGGTGGTGATGAAGGGGGTCGCCATGATGGCCGGGTCCGCACCCAGCTTCTTGGCGGCAAGGGGCAGCATACCGCCCACCAGCTTTGCCAGGATGACGCTGAAGAACAGCGACACGCTGACGACGATGGCGTAGCCCATCACATTGTCATACTGACCGGCAAAGATGAAGGTGTACATCAGGTAGATGCGCAGACCGTTCACCAGGCCCAGCACCGCACCCACGATTGCGGAAACACGGAGTTCCTTGGCCAGTACCTTGAGGAAATCGGCGGGTTCCACCTCGCCCAGCGCCAGACCGCGCACCATCAGGGTGCTGATCTGGTTGCCGCAGTTGCCGGCGGTATCCATCAGCATGGGCATAAAGGAGACCAGCAGGGGCAGGCTCACAAAGGCTTCCTCGTAATGGGTGGTGACCATGCCGGTAAAGGTGGCTGACAACATCAGGATCAGCAGCCAGGGGATGCGCTGCTTGGCGTGGGTCCAGACACTGGTGCCAAAATAAGTGGTGGCCTCATCCGCGGGCAGAATGGCGGCCATCTTCTGCATATCCTCGGTGCTCTCATCGGTCAGAACATCGATTGCATCGTCGATGGTGATAATGCCCACAAACATGCCCTCGTTGTCCACAACGGGCATTGCGGTAAAGTCGTAGCGCTGCATCTCACGGGCCACGAACTCCTGGTCATCCGTGACCTTCACGGTGACCACGTTGTCGTCCATAATATCGACCAGCGGGGTATCAGGGTCTGCCAGCAGCAGGTCACGGGCAGAGACAACACCCTTCAGGCGGTTGCGCTCCACAACATAGTTGATATAGACGGTCTCGGCGTTCTCGCCCTGCCGCCGGATGGCATCCAGCGCCTGCCGGACATTCATCTCTTTTTTCAGCCGGACATATTCAGGGGTCATCAGGCTACCGGCCGAGCTCTCGGGGTAATTCAGCAACTTGTTCAGGCTCTCGCGGGTCTGCTTGGAGGATTTCTCCAGCACCCGCTTGACCACGCCTGCGGGCATATCCTCCAGCAGGTCGGCGGCATCGTCCAGGCTCATTTCCTCAATGGCGCTGACCAGCTCCACGTCGGAGAAGGCGTTGACCAGGTCATCCCGGGCTTCATCGGACATATAGGCGAAGGCCTCGGTGGCCACTTCCTTTTTCAGCAGGCGGAACACCACCAGACGGTTGTTCTCGTCCAGCTCCTCCAGCAGCTCTGCCAGGTCGGCGGGCTGCTCCTCCTCGGTGACCTCACGCAGCTTGACGTACTGCTTTTTTACCAGCATCTTGAGCAGGCGGCTCTTGGTCAGCATCTCGGGGTCAGCCTTGACCTCATCGTCCCGGGCCTCCTCTTTCTCGGCCTCCCGGATGTCCTGCTTCAGATCCTCTGTGGCTTCCTCGTTCAGATCTCTGACCAGCTTCTGGCGCACCTCGTCTGGGATATCAGCGGGCAGCTCCTGCACAGGCAGGGCGGCCTCGGTCAGTTCGTTTTTCTTTTCTTCCATTTCCATTTTGCGTACCTCCTACCGTATTCCGGCGGTTGGTACAGGGCAAAACAAAAAGCGCCGCCAACGGCCCGCATCCACCCCTTGCCAGGGCTTCCACGCGCACAAAGCCGCGCCCTTTCTCCCCGCTGAGAAGTGCCCGAACAGCACCTCTTACCGGGCAAAAAAGGCGAACGCAGCCTGCTCCATGTCCCGTCCTATCGCACCAAAACCGCATCTTCGACTATGATCCGGGTCCATTGTCCTGCGTTCACCTCCTAAAGATCTTTTCCACTTTTTATTATAGCGCCGCCCAAAAGGCCGGTCAACCCTAAATGCACCGAATCAGGCGGGAATTTCCACCAAAACACGCAGAAAGCCCCTTCCAGTGCTTGCGGACCACTGAAAGGGGCTTTCTGTTTGGATATTGCCTTGGTGTGAGGAGGAATCATGTACAAGGAATCGGTTGCGGCCCCGGTTCCTTATGTCAGTAGTATAGCACCAAAAGCACGGGTTTGCATGAAAATCCTATGAAGAAATTGTAAAATAGCGAGAAGATATTTTTATCGCACCCTTGACAAAATGGGATATATCATATATTATAGAAATAGGATATATCCCATAGAGGAGGGCTGCCGCTTGGAATGTTACGATGTAGACTTCTACCATAAGGAGAATGGCGACTGTCCGGTAGATGATTTTCTGGAATCCCTTGACACCAAAATGCGTGCAAAAGTATTGGGTGCTGTCGCACTGCTGGAAGCCAACGGACCACAGCTGCGGGAGCCCTACTCCAAATTTATTGGGGACGGAATTTTTGAGATCCGTGCTAAGCAGAGCAGCAATATCACACGTGTTCTGTATTTCTTTTACATTGGAAAGCGTATTGTTCTGACCAACGGCTTCATCAAGAAAACGCAAAAAACACCATCAGAGGAAATTGCCCTGGCCAAAAAATATCGTGCAGACTATCTTGAACGAAAGGAGAAGATATCGTGAGTGATTTTCGGAATTTTCTCAACAAACAACTGGAAGACCCTGAATTCAAAGCGGAGTGGGAGGCACTTCAGCCAGAGCTTTCGCTGGTACAGGCAATGATCGATGCCCGGAAGGTAAGCGGCCTGACCCAGAAGGAGCTCTCGGAGCGTACCGGCATTGCTCAGGCAGACATCAGCAAGCTGGAAAACGGCAACGCAAATCCTTCTCTGCGGACGCTGCAACGCCTTGCCGCCGGTATGGGAATGCAGGTCAAAATTGAATTCATTCCTGCTCCCGCAAAATAGTATATGGATGAGAGAACCGCTGTATGGAACATTCCGTACAGCGGTTTCTGTTTCCTTACACAAAAATACGCCCCGTTCACTATAAAGTGAGCGGGGCGCTAAAAACGGATTCGTTTTTGACTGCGGCAAGATTCCTGCAGGGCAGGTCTTATGCAGCAGGCGGAGCAAGGTATCTGTTGCCAGACCTTATGCTCCTGACACACGCGGGGTGTGCTTTCAAGGACCCTCGCGGGCGCTTTGGTATTTCAAACACCCTGCCCGGCGCGGTTCGCGGGCCGCGGCGGGCGAGGGAATGAAATCAGAAGTTTGCGCAAATGCTCGTTTGCACGTTCATCATGCTCTGTTCAGGGCGGCGGGGCCGCAGTTTCGCACTGCTGCGTTGCGCAGTAATCGCCAGTGCGGAGCAGCCGCCTTGCGGACTAGGGTGCCGCTGCGGCCATTGCCAGCCATTGTTCAGAAAACAGGATTACTTGTACAGCTCGACCAGACGGGTCAGGTGCTCGTAACGATCGTTTGCAACCTGCTCGTTGCGTGCGAACAGAGCCTTTGCACGCTCGGGGAATGCACGGGTCAGGCGGCTGTAACGGGTCTCGTTTGCCAGCAGTGCCTGATACTTCTCGGCATCCACAGCCTTGGAGGTCAGGGTGAAGGGGTTCTTGCCCTGAGCCTTGTTGGCGGGGTTGAAGGTGAACAGGTTCCAGTAACCAGCCTCAACTGCCTTCTTCATCTCGTTCTGGCAGTTGGTCATGCCGCCCTTCACACCGTGCAGCTCGCAGGGAGCGTAGCCGATGATCAGAGAGGGGCCGGGATAAGCCTCAGCCTCAGCGATTGCCTTGACAGCCTGGTTCATGTTAGCGCCCAGAGCGATCTGAGCAACATAGATGTAACCGTAGGTCATTGCGATCTCGGACAGGCTCTTCTTGCTGATTTCCTTACCAGCAGCAGCGAACTGGCAGACCTCACCAATGTTGGAAGCCTTGGATGCCTGTCCACCGGTGTTGGAGTACATCTCAGTATCGAAGACCATGACGTTGACATCCTCGCCGGAAGCCAGGACGTGATCCAGGCCGCCGAAGCCGATGTCGTATGCCCAGCCGTCACCACCGAAGATCCAGACGGACTTCTTGGCGATGAACTCCTTGCTCTTCAGGATCTCAGCGGACTCGGTGCAGCCAGCGGCAGCAGCCTTCTCCAGCTCAGCGATCAGAGCCTTGGCGGGTTCGTCGTTTGCCTTGGTGTTGTTCTTGGTCTCCATGAACTTGTCGAAGGCAGCCTTCAGCTCAGCGGAAGCCTTGTCAGAACCAGCAACCTCAGCAATGCGCTTGATCAGGTTCTCACGAACGGTCTTCTGGCCGAGGTACAGGCCCAGACCATGCTCAGCGTTATCCTCGAACAGGGAGTTGCACCATGCAGGACCATGGCCGCTGTCCTTGTTGACGGTGTACGGAGAGATGGAAGCGGTGCCGCCCCAGATGGAGGAGCAGCCGGTAGCGTTGGAGATGTACATCTTCTCGCCGAACAGCTGAGTGATCAGGCGAGCGTAAGAGGTCTCGGCACAGCCTGCGCAGGAGCCAGAGAACTCCAGCAGGGGCTGGTTGAACTGAGAACCAATAACGGTGTCATCAGCAAACTTGCTGGGCTTCTTGGAGATGTTGGCGACGCAGTAGTCGAAGACTGCCTGCTGATCGGCCTGGCTCTCCTGAGGAACCATAGCAATTGCCTTGGTGGGGCAGACGGTGACGCACTCGCCGCAGCCCATGCAGTCCAGAGGAGAAACAGCCATCACAAACTTGTACTCGTTTGCGGGGCGGTTGTCACGGCTCTTGGTCTGAGCAGGAGCAGCTGCCAGCTCGTCAGCGGTCAGCTGGAAGGGACGGATGGTAGCATGAGAGCAGACGAATGCACACTGGTTGCAGCCAACGCACTTGGAAGCATCCCACTCGGGAACGTTCACAGCGGTGCCGCGCTTCTCGTATGCAGATGCGCCCTGCTCCCACTCGCCGTTTGCATTTGCAACGAAAGCGGAAACGGGCAGGCTGTCGCCGTCCATACGAGCGATGGGCTCCATGACATCACGGATCTGCTTGACCAGCTCCGGACGGCCGGTGAGAGCCTTGGGAGCGGGATCAGCCTCGGGGTTGGACCAGGAAGCGGGAACGTCGACCTTGTGGATTGCGTCAACACCAGCATCGATGGCCTTCCAGTTCATCTCAACAACGTCCTGGCCCTTCTTGCCATAGCTCTTCTGAGCTGCCTGCTTCATGAAGTTGACAGCGTCCTCGATGGGCATAACGTCAGCCAGCTTGAAGAAAGCGGACTGCAGGATGGTATTGGTGCGCTTGCCCATACCGATCTCGATTGCCTTATCGATGGCGTTGATGGTGTACAGCTGAATGTTGTTGTCAGCAATGTACTTCTTGGCCTCAGCGTTCAGGTGCTGGCCCAGCTCCTCATCGGTCCACTGGCAGTTGATCATGAACACGCCGCCGGGCTTGACATCCTGGACCATCTTC